>OJKS01000030.1_pt1 | contig 55462 bp, 50 predicted proteins | sample 1596761 | NCBI WGS metagenome assembly OJKS01 (sample SAMEA3904700, study PRJEB24821) | metagenome | biome: Builtin; feature: hospital; material: surface | place: USA | collected 2013-08-19 | reverse complement strand
GGTCTCGTGGGCTCGGAGATGTGTATAAGAGACAGTACTTGAGCAGGCGGGCGGCTTCGGTAGCGAAGTAGGTCAGAATCTGGCCGGCGCCGGCGCGCTTGAATGCGGTCAGGGACTCGAGCATGATGGCTTCGCCGTCGATCCACCCGTTGGCGGCCGCGGCCTTGACCATCGCGTACTCGCCGGAGACCTGGTAAACCGCGACCGGCACGGGAGAAGTCTCCGCCACGGCCGAGAGCACGTCCAGGTAGGGCAGGCCGGGCTTGACCATAACGAAGTCCGCGCCTTCTTCGATGTCGAGCTCGGCCTCGAGCAGGGATTCGCGGAAATTACGCGGATCCTGCTGGTAGGTGCGGCGGTCGCCCTCGAGGGAGGAACCGACAGCATCGCGGAACGGGCCGAAGAAGGCGGAGGCGTACTTGGCGGAATAGGCCATGATGGCCACGTCCTCGTGGCCCGCCTCGTCGAGATCGGCGCGGATGGCGCCGACCTGGCCGTCCATCATGCCCGACGGGGAGACGATTTGGGCGCCGGCGCGGGCTTGGGAGCGGGCCATGTCTTGGTAGAGCTTGACGGATTCGTCGTTAAGCACGCGGCCCTTGTCATCCAGCACGCCGCAGTGGCCGTGGGAGGTGAACTCGTCGAGGCAGGTATCGGCCATAACGATAAGGTCATCGCCGAATTCCTCGTGCAGGCAGGAAATACCGCGGTTCAAAATGCCCTGCGGGTCCCAGGCGACGGAACCGGTGTCGTCCTTGTCCTCATCGAGCGGCACGCCGAAAAGGTCGATGCACGGCACGCCGGCCTCCAACGCCTCCTCGGCCGCGCGGCGCAGCGAGTCGAAGGTGTGCTGGTAGACGCCCGGCATGGAGGGAATCTCGCGCGGGGCGTCGAGGCCGTCCACGATGAACATGGGCAGAATCAGGTCCGAGGGGCGGACCTCGGTTTCGGCCACGAGGTTGCGCATCTGCGCGGTGGTGCGCAGGCGGCGTGGGCGGCGGGCTGGGAAGGTGCTCATTGGGTACTCCTTAGAGCGAGACTAAAACTTATGCCTTGTCGACCTTAGTAGCCTTCTTGCGCGAGCGGCGTTTCTTGCGCGGCGCGGGCAGGTTTCCGGCGGCGCGGAGGGCGGCGACGTGGTCTGCGAGGGCGTCGACAAGCGCGGGCACGTCCGCAACTTCGGGCACGACATCGACGCGCAGGCCCATCTCTTCCGCGGCTGCTCTTGCCGACGGCCCGATACATGCAATGATCGTCCGCTGGTGCGGTTTGCCCGCAATGCCCACCAGATTGCGCACGGTGGACCCGGAGGTGAAGGCGACGGCATCGAAGCCGCCGGTCTTGATCATGTCGCGGATTTCGGCCGAGGGTGGGGCGGCGCGGACGGTGCGGTAGGCCACGACGTCGTCGACCTCCCAGTCCAGGGCCTTGAGCCCGTCAACCAGGGTGTCGGCCGCGATATCGGCGCGCGGGAGCAGGACGCGGCCGACAGCGTCGATGTCTTCTACGAAGTTGGGGAAGACATCGAGCAGGCCCTCGGCGTTCTGCTTCTTCTTGTGTGGCAGGAGCTCGGGCACCATGCCCTTGGCGCGGATGGCGGCCGCGGTTTTGGTGCCCACGGCCGCGAGGTGGACGCCGGCGAAATCGCGAGCGTCGAGGCCGAGCTGAGCAATCTTGTCCCACACCGCGGTCACGGCGTTGACGGAGGTGAAGACGATCCACTTATAGCGGCCCTCGACGATGCCCTTGATGGCGCGGTCCATCTGCGCCGGGTTACGCGGCGGCTCGATGGAGATGGTGGGCACGTTTTGCGGGATGGCGCCGTATCCGGCTAGGCGCGCGGACATCGGGCCGGCCTGCTCCTTGGTGCGCGGGACGAGCACGCGCCAGCCATAAAGCGGGCGGTTTTCCCACCAGGAGTACTTGGTGCGGTCGTCGATGCTGCGGCCGAGGGTGACCACGAGCGGGCCGGTGAGGTCCGCGTCGAGCTTGCCCATGGTGCCCAGCGTGGTCTCATAGGTGCGCTGCAGGCGGGTGGTGCCGTGGACGGTGACGAATGCCTCGGTCTCGGCCGGCATGCCGCGCTGCTGCAGCTCATCGGAGATGACCGGCAGGTCTTCCTTGGTGGCCTGCAGGACGATGGGCTGGGTGGCGTTGGCGAGCGCGTCCCAATCGGCGCCGTCGGTTACGTCGGCCTCGGTGTAGGTCGAGCCGAGCGCAATGCCGGCAAAGGACGGCACGGTAGATGGCAGGGACATGCCCGGCACTACCTGGAATTCCAGGCCGGCAGACGCCACGGCGTTGATCTCGGCCTTGATGGACTCGCGGTGCAGCGGGTTACCGGTGACCAGGCGGATGACATCTTCGCCATCGGCCTCGACCAAGCACTCGCGCAGCTGGCCGACGATATCTGCGGCCGGCTCGTACAGCACCGCGGCCGTCGGCGGTGCGGGGCGCGGCGGTTTGCGGCGCGCGCCCTTGGCTTTGGCATCGGCGCACATTTGGGCGTATTCGGCCTCGGCGGCGTCGAGAAGCTCTTGCGGAACGGGCAGCGCGGCGGCGACGGCATCGCGCACGCCCTGCATGACCTGCGGATCGGTCACGGCGATGGCACTATTTGCCAGAACCTCGCGGGCGCGGACGGTCAGCAGGTCGGGATTACCTGGACCAGCGCCCACAAAGACGATCTTGCCCAATTGGGTGTCTGGCGCGGCATTGCTCATAAAGTTCTTTTCTAAAATCGGGCGCGCGGCACCGCGCACGGACATGATCGCATGCGGTGTGGTTCCCCGCGCCGGCGGTGGGTGACACGGTCATAACGGCCAAAATCCCAGGCCTTGCGTCCTGGGATTCCCTTAAAGGGGGCCGGATCATTGCGGGACAATGATCTGTGGTATCTACACCTTAAATTATTAGCGCCTAAAGGCGAAATTACTTGCCCAGCAGCTCGGCCGCGCCACCGGCGAAAAGCTCGTCCGAGATGCGCGCGCCAAGATCGGCGGCTTCGGCCGCGGAGCCGGAGGCGGTGGCGGTGAGCTGGCGGGATCCGTCGAGCGCGAAGACGCCGCCGCGCACGGTGAGCTGGTCGCCGTCCCAGCGCGAGGTGGCGGCCACCGGCGCGGTACAGCCGGCCTCGAGGCGGGCCAGCACGGCGCGCTCACCGGCAGCGGCGGCCGAGGCGCGGTCGTCGACAATGGCGTCTAGGGCCGCGGCAGCCTCGGTGCCGGCCACGGCCTCGATGGCGAGGGCGCCCTGGGCCGGCGCCGGCATGAATACGGAGGGTTCGAAGATTTCGGTGGCGCGGTCCGCGTAGCCGCCGCGCAGCAGGCCGGCGTAGGCCAGCAGGACGGCGTCGAGCTCGCCGTCGGTGACCTTGGACATGCGGGTATCGATATTGCCGCGCAGCGGGCGAATCTCCAGGTCCGGGCGGAGGGCGGCGAGCTGGGAGATGCGGCGCGGGGCGGAGGTGCCCACGCGCGCGCCCTGCGGCAGCTGCGCCAAGCTCAGGCCATCGCGGGCGACGAGCGCCTCGCGGGAATCCTGGCGCTGCGGCACCACGAGGCGGAAGCGTTCATCGGGCGCGGTGGGCAGGTCCTTAAACGAGTGCACGGCGATATCGCACTCGCCGGCATACAGCGCTTCGCGCAGCGCCTGGGTAAATACGCCGATGCCGATGCGCTCGACGGGCGCCATGTTGACGTCGCCGGCGGTGGTGACGATGTGGAGTTGGGAGTCAAAGCCGGCGTCGATAAGCCAATCGCGCACATGGCCGGCCTGGGTGGTGGCGAGCTTGGAGCCGCGGGTACCAATCTGAAACATTTAGGCCTCCTTAGTCATGGTGGGCAATTCATTGACGGCCACGGACACACCGGAGCCTTCCAGCTGCAGGCCAAAGAGTTCCTGCAGGGCATTCTCGCTGCTGACACTGCTTTCCGACGCCGCCAGCTTCTTCGCCCGCACCGTCGGCTCATGCAGCAGCTTATCGGCCACGCGTTTGAGGGCGCGCTGGACGTCTTCGAGCTGCTTGCCCGCGAGCTCGGGGTGCTTGTGTTGCAGGCGCGCGGTCTCGCACTCGACGAGATCGGCCGCGCGGCGGTGCAGGGCGCTTACGGCCGGGGCGACGTCGCGCACGCGCTGGGCCGAGGTATAGGCCGCGAGTTCTTCGTCGACGATGTGGCGGGCCTGCGCGTGCGGGCTGGTGCCGGCCGCGAGATCGGTGGAGGCGGCCGAGAGCGACTTACTCAGGCGCTCGATATTGACCAGATCCACGCCCTCGGCCGCGGCGGCGGCATCGTCGATATCGCGCGGCAGGGAGAGATCAATGAGCATGAGATCGCGGCCGGCGGGGAGGTCGGCGGCCTCGATGGTGAAGTTATCGGCGCCGGTGGCGGAGATGGCAAGGTCGACGTCGGAAAGCGCGGCGGCGCGCTCAGCAAAGTCCACGACGCGGGTGGCAACGCCCGCCTCCTCGGCGTGGCTGGCCAGGCGCTCGGCGCGCTCGCGGGTGCGGTTGGCCAACACCAGCTCTTTGACGCCCAGCCGGCCGGCGTGGGTGGCGGCGAGGGATGCCATGGCGCCCGCGCCAAGGACCAGCGCGGTCTTGCCGCTCAGGTCTTCGGCGTCGAGGCGCTGCAGGGCCTGGTCGAAGGCGAAGGACACCATGGAGGCGCCGGCCTCGTCGATATCGGTCTCGGAGTGCACGCGCTTGCCCGCCCGCAGCGCGGCCTGCGCCAGCGCGTGAATGCGCGGGCCGACCGTGCCCTGCTCGGAGGCGGACTGGTAGGCGCTGCGCACCTGGCCGATGATCTGCTGCTCGCCCACCACCATCGAATCCAGGCCGGAGGTCACGGACATCAGGTGCTCGGCCGCGGCGTCGGCATAGCGCACGTAGAGGTAGTTGCGCAGCTCCTGCTCGCCCACGCCCGACACCTGGGTGAGCACGCGCACGACTTCCTGCACGCCGGCGTGGAAGGAGTTGGTGACGGTGTAGACCTCCATGCGGTTGCAGGTGGAGATAATCATCGCCTCTGACAGCGGCTCGGCCGCCACGAGTTGCCCGCAGGCGGAATCCTGGACCGCACTATCCATGCTCAGCTTTTCCAGCAGCGCCACCGGCGCCGACTGGTGGGACATGCCCACGACGAGCACGCTCATGCACAACACTCCTCAACCCTTTGATTGATTTTAATCCTCCAAAAGACTACCCGTCGGTGTCGCGGATCCCGAATCAACCAGCCAGCTCGGCCGCTAACTCCTCGTTGTCTACTTCCCAGCAAGCAAACTCTTCGCCGTCGATGACTACAACGGGCACGCGGTCACCGAACTCCATGGCCAGCTCCGCGTCCTCATCCACGTTACGCACGGCAAGCTCCGCGCCTGCCCGCTTGACGACGGGGGTGATTTGCTCCCTCACGCGCGCGCAAGAACCGCAGGTGGTGCGCACCATGAGCTCGACGAGATGCTGGGACATTTTCTCCTCACAAGGACGGCGGCGGTCGAAACCATTACTATGGACACGTTAGTCCACCCCGCATTTGCGAAAGCTGTTTGTCCCACTCGTGTCCGCTACCACTCCCCCAGGGTTCCCCGAATCCCCCCGCGACTTCTTGGCCAATTGGACCGCCTCGCGCGGTAACCTGCGCAATTTCTTGGAGACCCAGGCGCTCGCCCCGTTGGACGAGGAATCGCAGCGCACCGCCGGTGAAGCCGCGGCCGCCGCGGCGCTGGAGGAATTCGGGCTGGAGTTGGAGGATTTTGCTTCCGGCGTGGACTCGGTGACCGGCTCCTATGACGCGGCTGGCGCGCAGCGCATCACCGCCCAGGACCCGGACGTGCCGGTGGATGTGGGCGCGGCAGCGTTTTTCGACGTCGACAACACCCTCATCCAAGGCTCTTCCCTCGTGGAATTCGCCTTCGGCCTGGCGCGCAGGCGCTACTTCCGGCTTTCTGAAATCCTGCCGATTGCGTGGAAGCAGCTCAAGTTCCGCGTCTCCGGCAGCGAAAATGCCAAGGACGTGGCCGTCGGCCGCGCGCAGGCGCTGGAGTTTGTCAAAGGCCGCAGCGTCGACGAGCTGGTGGAGCTGTGCGAGGAGATTGTGGACGCCTCGCTGGCCCGCCGCGCCTACCCCGGCACCACGCAGCTGGCGGAGATGCACCTAGCCGCCGGCCAGCAGGTATGGCTGGTCACCGCCACGCCGGTCCAGCTGGCACAGGTGCTCGCCCGGCGCTTCGGGTTTACGGGCGCGCTCGGCACCGTCGCGGAGGTCAAGGACGGCAAATTCACCGGCCGGCTGGTCGGCGATATCCTCCACGGGCCCGGCAAAAAGCACGCCGTGGCCGCGCTCGCTACCATCGAAGGCCTCGACCTCTCGCGCTGCACCGCGTATTCGGATTCGGCCAACGATGTGCCGATGCTGTCCATGGTCGGCACCGCCGTGGCCATTAACCCAGACCGCAAGCTGCGCGATATTGCTGGCGACCGCGGCTGGCTGGTGCGCGACTATCGCTCCGTGCGCCGCGCCATCCGCACCTATGGCCTGCCGGCGCTGGCCACCGCCGCCTTCTCCTATGGCGGCTGGCGCTACTACCGGCGGTAGCAAGGGCGGTAGCGGGCGCTGGGGGGACGTCGGCAAGCATGCAAAAACCCTCCGCACAATGGCGGAGGGCAAGAAGCGGGCTGGGGTTTACTTGCCCAGCTTACGACGCTGCACGCGGGTGCGGCGCAGCATCTTGCGGTGCTTCTTCTTGGACATGCGCTTGCGGCGCTTCTTAATGACGGAACCCATGGAGTCCTCACTTTCGTGTAGTACGTACTGTCAAACTTGTCAGCGCTAAAACGGCGAAGGTGCACTCTTGCCGCCGTGGCCACACGGACCGCGGGCCACATCAGCGAGCCGACACGAATGCACACCATCTTACCCAGCACCCAGCCCGTGACCAAAAAGGGCCCGCGACAACAACAGTGAGAAACAACAGCGCCCACCACCGCTGACCACGAGGGCCAACAGAGGTGGGCGCTGTCTGTGCGGCGCGAGCCTAGGCTCCGTAGACGGAAGCCTCCAGGTACTCGTTGACGGCAGACTCGTGAACGCGGAAGGAGCGTCCGACGCGAACAGCCGGCATTTCGCCTGCGTGAACCAAACGGTAGACGGTCATCTTGGAGACGCGCATAATCTCGGCGACCTCCGCGATCGTCAGAAAGGTTCCCTTTTCTTCATTTGCCATATATATCTAACCCTTCAGCTCGGTACGCGCTGTAGGCTTCCCCTCCCACAGGACTTCACGCACGTGCTTGCCCTAGCCTATCGTGAAACATGTGACTAATGCGACCCAAGTGCCAAATTTTTTCACAGCATTCATTAGGGTTTCCCCTAAAAGCGCTGCTTAACACCCGCCCCAACACTCCCGGGTGGGTACACCCCCACCACGGGGAGGTCGCACACGGCGGCGCTAGCCGAGCTCCTTAGCCTTATCGGAGCATGCCTCTGCCGCGCGGTAGAACGCGCCGCGCAGGCCGGACTCCTCCAGTTCGCGGACGGCGGCCGCGGTAGTACCGCCCGGCGAGGTTACGCCAGCGCGCAGCTGGGTGGCCGAGCGGCCGGAGCTAGCCAGCATCTCACCGGAGCCTGCTGCGGCCTGGGCGGCAAGCTTCTCGGCGACGTCGCGGGGAAGGCCGAGCTGCACGCCGGCATCGACAAGCGCTTCTGCCACGAGGAAGAAATAGGCCGGCGAGGAGCCCGCCAGTGCGGTGGCGGCGTCGATATTCTTCTCCGGGATGACCGCTACCTCGCCGACGGCCTCCAGCAGCTCGCGCACGCCGTCCATCTGGGCATCGCTCACGTGCTCACCGGCCGCGCAGGTGCACATGCCGCGGCGCACCAACATGGGGGTATTGGGCATAACGCGCACCACCGGCACGCCTTCGCCCGCCGCACCCTGCAGCTGCTCCAGCGTCAGACCTGCGGCCATGGACACGACCACGGCATCCTTGGCCGGTTCAAGGCCTTCGAGCAGGTCCAGGATGGCGTAGGGCTTCACGCACGCGAAGATATAGTCCGCGCCGTCCACCGCCGCCGCATTATCGCTGGTGGTGGTGACGCCATAGGCATCCTGAAGTTCCTTGCTGCGGGATTCGGTGCGGTTGGTGACCGTGATATCCGAGCCCGCAAAGCCCGATGCTACGAGTCCCGAGGTCAAAGCCTCACCGATTTGTCCGCCGCCTAAAATTGCAATCTTTGTCATAGCCTCCACCATGCCAAAAATGCGGAACCCCGGCTACCACGTGGGGTAACCGGGGCGTCGACAAGCGGGGGCTTAGAGCATAACCAACAGCAGCGGGCCGAAGGTAAGGACGAGGCCGGTAAAGCCGGCCAGGAACATAGAGAACCCGTCGCGCGCGGTGCGCAGGGCGTGCGTCACGCCCACCATAATTGCGGTGACGCACAGCGCCAGGATGGCGACGACCAGGCGTGGGAAGCTATCCCACAGAATCTCAAAGCCCTTGAAGATGACAATCGCCAGCAGGATACCCGCGACAATCATCAGCAGGATGGAAACTGGGTTGAGCTTCTCGTGCTCTTCCTCGATCCACTCTTCGTCGTCCTCGACCTTGGGCAGGTTGCCGGTTTCCTCGGCATTCTTAGCGACGCCCGCCTTCTTAGACGCCGGCACCGCCGCTGCAGCGGCCGCTCCAGCACCAGCTGTCGCAGCTCCCGCTCCGGCCACCTTCGCGCCCTTGTCGGCCTTCGGCTTTTCGGCAACGGGCTTCGCGGCAGCTGCCTCAGCCCCGGCAGGCTTGGCGGCAGCAGTCTTGGCATCCTCCTCCTTCGCCTTACCCACGCGCTGGATTACCGCGGTGTCATCCGCAGAAGGCTGATTCTTCTTCGGCGCCTCCTGTGCCGCAGCGGCAGCAGACTTGGCTGCGGGCTTGTCCGCGGATTTAGGAGCAGCCTTTGGTGCTGCCTCTGCGGCGGTCTTTGGTGCAGCCTTGGGTGCAGCCTTCGGCGCGGCAGGCTGAGCGGCGGTCGTGGCTGCGGACTGAGAATTTGGCTTGTCGGTGGACTTCTTTGCGGCGTCGGCATCGGTCGCGTCGGCAGCCTTGGGGGCGCGGATGACGGGAGCGTCCTCGTCGATGGAGACGGAGGTGTGCTTGGCCTCTGCAGGCGAAGCCTTGACCTTCTTGAGGTTGCCGGTTAGCTCGGCAACGGAGATGCCGCCTTCATCCAAGCTGCGGCGGTGGCGGCGCGAACGCTTGTCATCCTTGCCGCCCTTCTCGCCGCGGGCCTTTTTATCGCGAGCCAGCAGCTCTGCCACGGTCAACTTGTTCTTGTCAGCCATGATCTCTTCCTATTCCAATCCCTTGTCGGTCCGGCGCAAAATGACGCCCTCACGCAGCGCCCACGGGCAGATTTCCAGCTTCTCGATGTCCAAGGCCCGCATGGATGCCTCGGCCACTAGAGCGCCGGCAACGATTTGGTGCGATCGGTTAGAACTTACACCTTCTAGGTCTGCTCTGTCTGCCGCAGTCATGCGAGAGATGAAGGAAATCAACTGGCGCAGACCCGGTGCAGTCAACGTGCGCTTGACGTATGGGCCGGCAGACGACGGGGCGGAACCGGTCAGGCGGGCCAGCGTACGGAAGGTTTTGGAGGTACCCACGGCAAGGCCAGCGGGGCCCATGGCCTTCATCTGCTGGGCGGCGTCTTCAAGCTCTGCATCAATGAAATCGCGCAGCGCGCTTACCTTTTTCTTCTCTGGCGGGTCGGTGTCGAACCAACTATGGGTCAACCGGCCAGCGCCCAGGTCGAGGGAGAAGGCAAGGTCGGGGTGCTCGTCGGTACCGGTGGACAGCTCTAGCGAGCCGCCGCCGATGTCCAGGTTGGTAATACGGCCGGCGGACCAGCCATACCAGCGACGGGCAGCAAGGAAGGTCAGCTGGGCTTCTTCCACGCCGGAGAGGATCTGCAGGCGTACGCCGGTCTGCTTTTCCACCTCATCGAGCACGGCCTCGGAATTGGGCGCAGAGCGCACCGCCGAGGTAGCAAAGGCGATAAATTCAGCGCAGCCCAGCTTATCGCCCAGCTCGCTCGCCTCCGCTACGGCGCTGACCAGCTTCTTTACACCCTTTTCATGGATGTTGCCCTTCTTGTCCAGCTGTTCTACCAGCCGGAGCGGGGTCTTCCAATCGCTCATCGGAGTGGGCCGTCCGCCCGTCGCGGCATCGACCGCAACGAGGTGGACGGTATTGCTTCCGACGTCTAATACACCTAATCGCACACTAATAGCGTAGTAGGTCTACCGTGGTTAGGTGTGAATCGCCCAAAATCTGACACGGTATACCTAGGTTTTCCCGCGAGCTCGCCCGCGGCGGCGTCGATAAGAGCGGGCCGCGAAGAGGCCCCCGATTTCCCGCGGGAGTGGTTCGATTTTACCAACCCGAACGACCCGCACCACGTCTTTTCCATCGACCTGACATGGGTGGAATCGCACTACAGCTGCCAATTTGGGACGTCGGCATGCCGGGGCATCGATAAGAGCCAGCCCGACGTGGGCTGCTGCGTGCATGGTGCCTATATGGCCGATGAGGAAGACCGCGACCAGCTTTACGACGCCGTCTCGCGCATGCCCGCCAAGTATTGGCAGCTGCGCCCAGCGGGGGTAGATGAGTTCCTCGCGCAGGACGCTACGGACGAGTTGGAGCCGTGGCTGGAGTGGGACGAGCTCGACGGCGAGGACGGCGAACCGGAGCCGGCGCTGAAGACCCCCATTGTGGATGGCGCGTGCATTTTTGCCAATCGCGCCGGCTGGGCTACGGGCACGGGCTGCGCGCTGCACCAGTGGGCTGTCGATACCGGCGAGGAGCTCACGGTGGTCAAACCCGAGGTGTGCTGGCAGCTGCCGCTGCGCCGCTACGAGGATTATGAAGAGCGCCCGGATGGCCAGGAGATTTTGCGCACGCAGATCGGCGAGTATGACCGCCGCGGTTGGGGCAATGGCGGCGAAGACTTTGATTGGTATTGCTCGGCCGATGCCGCCTGCCACGCCAACCCGCTGCCGATGTGGCAATCGCACGAGGACGAGCTGGTAGCGCTCATGGGCCGAGAGTCCTATGAGATTTTGGCCGCGCACTGCAAGGCGCGCGCCGCGGCGGCCGAGCACGGCGTCCAGCTCGCGCAGCACCCGGCCAGCGTGAAAGCTGGGAGCCTGCAGGTTGAAAGCCAGCGGGCGGGGAGCTAGAGCTCGAATTTATAGCCCAGGCCGCGCACCGTAACCAGGTGCTTCGGGCGGGAGGGCTGCTCCTCGATCTTGGAGCGCAGTCGCTTGACGTGGACGTCGAGCGTCTTGGTGTCGCCAACATAATCGGCGCCCCAGATGCGGTCAATGAGCTGGCCGCGGGTAAGTACGCGGCCGGCGTTGCGCAGCAGGTACTCCAAGAGGTCGAATTCCTTGAGGGGCATAGATACCGGCTCATCCGCAACGGTAACGGTGTGGCGTTCCACGTCCATCTTGACGCGGCCGCCTTCGAGGATCTGCTCGGCTACTTCTTCCTCCGCCTCGGTGTCGGCGCCGGCGCCGGAATCGTGGCCGCGGCGCAGAACCGCGCGGATGCGGGCAATGAGCTCGCGGGAGGAATAAGGCTTGGTCACGTAGTCATCGGCGCCCAGCTCGAGGCCGACGACCTTGTCGATCTCGGAATCGCGCGCGGTCACCATGATGACCGGCACGGACGAGGTAGTGCGCAGCTGCTTGCATACCTCGGTGCCGGACATGCCGGGCAGCATGAGGTCTAGAAGGACGATATCGATGTCGTTAGCGGCAAACTTTTCCAGCGCGGTGGGGCCATCGTGCGCGATAATCGGCTCGAAGCCCTCCTTGCGGAGGAGAAATGCCAGCGGATCTGCCAGCGACTCTTCATCTTCAACGATGAGGATGGTGGTCATTGTGCTTTATCCTTTCGACGTGCTGCGACGCGTGCTACTGCACGCGGGAGCCCAGGCGCCGCCGCAGTGACGGCATCCTTTTTCTCATTATCCTTCATGCCAGCATCCTGCGCTGGCTTTTCTTCCTTGTAGATAGGCAACTCAATGGTGAACGTAGAACCCGTACCGGGCCGGGACCACAGTTTGATGTTGCCGCCGTGGTTGGCCACCACGTGTTTAACAATTGCTAATCCTAGGCCAGTGCCTCCGGTCTGCCGCGACCGGGCTTGGTCTACGCGGAAGAAGCGCTCGAAGACGCGCTTTTGATCATCGGGCGCGATGCCGATGCCGCGGTCCGTGACGCGGATGAGCACCACCCCGCCATCCACCACTTTCTGGGAGACCGATACCGGCATCTTCTCCGGCGAGTAGTTAATCGCGTTGGAGATGAGGTTAGATAGTGCAGTAACCAGCAGGGACCTATCTCCTTTGACCTGCACGCCAACCGAGGCGCCGCGGTTGAGCTCGATGGAGCGAGCCTCCGCGGCCAGTTGGTTGCGCGAGAGCGCTTCCTCGATGAGGTCATCGACGGCCAACGGTTCCATTTCCGGCAAGGCCTCGGCACCCTGCAATTTGGACAGGGAAATAAGCTCGCTGACCATATCGGCCATGCGGTTGGCTTCCTTGTAAACCTTGTTGCCGAAGTACTCCACGGTTTCCTGGTCACCGGGGTCTTGGAGCAGGGCCTCGGCCAGCAGGGCAATGCCGCCGACGGGGGTCTTGAGCTCGTGGGAGACGTTTGCCACGAAGTCGCGGCGGGCGGATTCCATGCGGACGTTTTCGCTCTCATCGGTGCCGTAGATGATGACAAAGCGGCCGTCGTTAAGCGTCAGCGGCTTAATAACCGCCTTGAACTGCGTGACGCGGTGACCCGTGCGGCGCTTGGGAATGGCCAGGTCGACGGTGCGGGTCTCCTTGTCCTCGAAGACCTCCTGCGCGGTCTGCCACACGTCCGGGTTCACGGCGCGATCATGCACCAGGGACATCTCGTGGGCGGCGGGATTGGACATGACGATTTCTTGGTTGCGGTCCAGCACCGCCAGGGCCGTCGGCGAGCCCTGCACGGCCAAGTGCAGCACCTGGCTGACCGTCGTGACCTGGTTGGCCTCGGCATCGGTGGCTTGGCGGTAGCGCGCAATGCGCCCGCGCAGCCAAGAAATCACCGGCAGCGCCAACCCGCAGGCCACCACGCCGGCGGCAAAGGAGAGAATCAATTCCACGTGTCTACCCTATCCACCACAAAGTCCCCAGGGAATACTCCCCGGGGACTGTGGCGCAGTTTCTTACTTACCGCCCTGCGCAGCAACGGCGGCGGCACCGGCAGCGGCGGCTTCCGGATCCAGGTAGGTGCCACCTGGGTTTACCACGGAGCCATCCTCGGTGATCTCATACACCAGCGGGATGCCGGTTGGGATGTTCAGGCCGGCAATATCATCATCGGAGATATTGTCTAGATGCTTGACCAGTGCGCGCAGGGAGTTGCCGTGTGCGGCGATGAGCACGGTTTCACCCTTCTTGGCGCGTGGGAGGATTTCCTCCTCGAAGTACGGCACGAAGCGGGCGACGACGTCCTTCAGGCACTCGGTCTGCGGGACCTTATCCAGGTCCGCGTAGCGCGGGTCATCGGCCTGGGAGTACTCGGAGTCATCGGCCAGCTCCGGCGGGCGCGTGCCATAGGAGCGGCGCCATGCCATGAACTTTTCCTCGCCGTATTCTTCCTTGGTCTCGGCCTTGTTCAGGCCCTGCAGGGCGCCGTAGTGGCGCTCGTTGAGGCGCCAGTCGCGCACCACTGGAATCCAGTGGCGGTCGGCGGCGTTGAGAGCGATGTTCGCGGTGCGGATAGCACGGCGAAGAAGAGAGGTATAGAGGACATCGGGCAGAACGCCTTCCTGCGCGAGCAGCTCACCGCCGCGCTTGGCTTCCGCCTCGCCCTTTTCGGTCAGATCTACATCGACCCAGCCAGTGAACTGGTTGGACTCGTTCCACTTGGATTGGCCATGGCGAAGAAGAATCAGCTTTCCGTTAGTCATGCCTCCAGCATGCCATGAAATTATTACCGGCGTCGGGGTTTAATCCCCAATCGCCCGCCGTTGATGGCAATCCGGAACCTCGATGCGGCTGGCCTCGTCATAGATTTCTGCGAGCGCGGCGGCGGAGCTGGCCCAGCTAAAGCGCGCGGCGTGGGCGACGGCGGCTTCGCCCATGGCGATGCGCATGGGGTCGTCGTCAAGCAGGCGGGCTAGAGCATCGGCCCAGTCGGATGGGTCATGCGAGTGCACCAGCAGGCCGGTCTCCCCTTCGGCCACGGCGATGGGCAGCCCGCCAACGGCCGCGGCTACCACCGGCGTGCCAGAGGCTTGGGCCTCCAGCGACACCAGGCCGAAGGACTCGTTATAGCTAGGCACCGCCACGATATCGGCCGCGCGGTAGACCCCCACCAGCTCCTCTGGCGGGCGGGCGCCCAAAAAGCGCACGCGCTTATCGACGCCCAACTCACGCGCCAACTCCCTATAGGCCTCCGGCGCCGTATTGGCCCCCGATGGTCCGCCACAGATGACCACGCGCAGGTTGCGGGCCGGTTCGCGGCGGAAGAGCTCGGCCGTGGCGCGGATGAGGACCTCTGGGCCCTTGAATTTTTGCAGGCGCCCCACAAAGGCCACCACCTTGGTGTGCAGTGGAATGCCCAGCTCGCGGCGGGAGCGCTCGGTATTGCGGTCCGTGCCAGGGGTAAAAAGCTCGACGTCGGCGCCGGGCGAGACCACGCGAATGATGTCGCACTCGGCGTCGTAGTGCTCGGCCAAGTCGCGGGCCTCTTGCTCGGTATTGACCACGAGCAGGTCCGCGTTATCCACTAGTTGCTGCTCACAGATGCGCCGGGCCTCGGACTCCAAGGTGTCATCCGCGGTCCGGGAGGCGTTCTTCACCGCGGCGAGGGTATGGGCCGTGTGGATGAGCGGAATACCCCAGAGATCCCGCAGTAGCCAGCCCACCTGGCCGGAGAGCCAGTAGTGCGAGTGAATAAGGTCATATTTCTTGCCCTGCCACTTGGCAAATTGCACCATGCCGCCCGCGAAAGCGGCCAGCTGGGTGGGCAGATCCTCTTTATCTAGGCCCTCATACGGTCCGGCGACGATATTAATAACGCGCAGGTGGGGCTCAACCTCAATGATTTCGCCCTGGCTAGGCCGAGTGGCGCGCGTGTAGACGTCCACCTCTATTCCCCGGCGAGCCAGTTGGCGCGCACTATTGAGGACGTAGACGTTCATGCCGCCGGCGTCCCCCGAGCCGGGCTGTTCAATCGGCGAGGTATGCATAGAGATCATGGCGATGCGCATGGCGCTCAATTCTACCGACGCTATACTGGCCCCTGCCAGAAACCTACGCCACCGAAAGGTAAAGTTTTGTCCGCATACGAATCACAGGCTTGGCTCCAGTATTACCCGGAATGGACACCACATACGCTGGACTACGGCGACACCACGTTGCTGGATATCTACGACAACAATCTTGAGGTCAACGCCGATAAACCGGCCACCTACTTCTTCGGGCGCACCCAAACGTATGCGGAGCTAGACCGCCAGGTTCGCGCAGCGGCCGCGGGCTTGAAGGCTTTCGGCGTGCGGCCAGGTGACCGCGTAGCCATCGTCGCGCCCAACTCGCCGCAGTACATCGCGGCGTTTTATGCCATCTTGAAGCTCGGTGCGCAGGTGGTACTACATAACCCGCTCTACACCGCCCATGAGCTGGAAGGACTCTTCCAAGATCACGGCGCACGCATCGCCATCGCCTGGGATAAGGCCGCGCCGACCTTGGAGAAGCTGCGCGCGACCACCAACCTGGAAACGGTCGTGTCCATCAACATGATCAACGCCATGCCCACCCTGCAGCGCGCCGCGTTGCGCTTGCCCATCCCGCCGCTCAAATCCAAGCGCGAACAGCTTTCTTCCCCGGCGCCCAATACCGTGCCGTGGGAAGCCTTGGTGGGCAACGCCATCGGTGGCGACGGTAGAGATATCACCACGCCGGAAGACGTGGACAAGGACACCATCGCGCTGATTATGTACACCTCTGGCACCACCGGCACCCCGAAGGGTGCCATGCTTTCTCACGGAAACCTGTTTTCCAACCTGATGCAGGGCAAGGCGTGGGTACCGGGCCTGGGCGATAAGCCGGAGCGCATGCTCGCCGCCCTCCCCTTCTTCCACGCTTATGGCCTGACCATGAACGTCACCCTTGCGCAGTTCATCGGCGGCGAGCTGGTCCTCCTGCCAAAGCCAGATATGTCGCTCATTATGCAGCTGATGAAGAAGCACACCCCGACCTGGGTACCGGGCGTGCCGACGCTCTACGAACGCATCGTGAAGGCCGCCGAGGATCAGGAAATCCCCCTCAAGGGTGTGCGCGCAGCCTTCTCCGGTGCGTCTACCCTGCCTTCGGACACGGTCAACAAGTGGGAGAACTACACCGGCGGCCTCTTGGTGGAGGGCTATGGCCTCACGGAGTGCTCGCCGATTATTGTGGGCAACCCCATGAGCACCGACCGCCGCCCGGGCTACGTGGGCATTCCGTTCCCGGATACCCAGGTGCGCATTGCCAACCCGGATAACCTGGATGAGACACAACCGGACGGCGTCGAAGGCGAGGTGCTGGCCCGCGGCCCGCAGATCTTCAAGGGCTATCTCAACAATGAAGAGGCCACCGAGGCCGCCTTCCACGGCGAGTGGTTCCGCACCGGTGACATGGGCATCATGGAAGAAGACGGCTTTATCCGCCTGGTCAGCCGCATCAAGGAAATCATCATCACCGGCGGCTTCAACGTCTACCCCGGCGAGGTGGAAGAAATCCTGCGCGAGCACCCGAGCATCGATGACGTCGCCGTGGTCGGCCGCCCGCGCGAAGATGGTTCCGAGGACGTCGTGGCCTGCCTCGACCTCGCCGACGGTGCCGCTCTCGACCCGGAGGGCCTCAAGGACTACTGTCGCGAGCGCCTGACCCGCTACAAGGTCCCCCGCACCTTCTACCACTTTGAGGAGCTGGCGAAGGACCAGATGGGCAAGATCCGCCGCCGCGAGGTCCAGGCAGACCTCATCCGCCGCCTCGAGGCCGAACAGAACTGAGATGTTCCGCCTTATCGATAGCCCCCTCGGATCCCTGCGCTTGCAGGCGAGCCCGCGGGGGCTTTCCCGTGTCGAATTCACCGCAGCCCGCGCCCCACAAGAGGCGGCAGTCAGTGTGGAAGAAGGGGGCGCCGAAAAGCGTAGCGCAGACGTGCTCGATGCCGCCCAGGCGCAGCTCGCGGAGTATTTCGCCGGCCAGCGCCGCGCCTTCGAGCTTGCCCTCGACCCGCCTGCCACGACCGACTTCCGCGCCGCGGTGCATGCGCAGTTGGCGGAAATTGGCTACGGAGAGACGGTCGCCTACCGCGACGTCGCTAAGTTACTCGGCCGCCCCGGCGCGACGCGGGCCGTGGGCAGTGCGTGCGGCGCCAATCCCCTACTCATCGTGCGGCCGTGCCACCGTGTACTGCGCAGCGATGGCGGGCTCGGCGGCTACGCGGGTGGTCTGGAAGCGAAACGTTTTTTGCTGACATTGGAAGAACACTAGAGGGATTCCTCAAATTTAGGATATGCTATCCCCTCAGAAATAGTTTCTGTAGCCAAACGAAAGGTTTTTCGCGTGTCCGCTTCCACCTCCCGAGCCTGGCTCGAGCACTACAGCGATTGGACCCCACACACGCTGGACTATGGCGATAAAACCATCGTCGACTACTACCGCAATAACCTGCGGGTCAACGCCAATAAATCCGCCACCTACTTCTTCGGTAAGACGCAGACCTACGCGGAGCTCGATACCCAGGTGCGCGCCGCTGCGGCCGGGCTCAAGGCTTTTGGCATTCGCCCCGGCGACAAGGTAGCCATCGTGCTGCCTAACTGCCCCCAGCACGTCGCGGCCTTCTACGCGGTGCAGCTGCTTGGTGCCACCGTGGTCGAACACAACCCGCTCTATACCGCCCCGGAGTTGGAAAGCCTACTCAATGACCATGGCGCGCGCGTGGCTATCGCCTGGGATAAGACCGCCTCCACGCTGGAAAAACTGCGCTCAACCACCCCGCTGGAGACCATCGTCTCCGTCAATATGGTCGAGGCCATGCCACCGCTGAAGCGCCTTGCACTGCGCCTGCCCATCCCGCCGCTGGCCGCCAAGCGCGAGCAGCTCACCAGCCCCGCGCCCAATACCGTGGAATGGTCCACGCTCATCGGCGCGGCCATCGGCGGTGATGGCTCAGACCTCGATGTCCCTGAGATCTCCCAGGACGATATTGCGCTCATCCTCTATACCTCCGGCACCACCGGAAAGCCCAAGGGTGCCCTGCTCTCACACGGCAACCTCATTGCCAATGCCATCCAAGGCAAGGCCTGGGTGCCCCAGATGGGCAAGCAACAAGAGCGCTTCCTCGCGGCGTTGCCCATCTTCCACGCCTATGGCATGACCACGCTGTGCATCTTCAGCATCTACCTCGGCGCCGAGCTCATCTTGGTGCCCTCCCCACAGATGCCGCTCATCCTGGACGTCATAAAGAAGCGCACACCTACCTGGCTGCCGGGTGTGCCCACCCTCTATCAGAAGATCATGGACGCGGCCGAAGAAAAAGACGTCGACTTAAGCGGCATTCGCAACGCCTTTTCTGGCGCCGCCACGCTGCCCGTAGAGATTGTGGAGCGCTGGGAAACCATGACCGGTGGACGGCTCGTGGAAGGCTTCGGCATGACGGAGACCTCCCCGGTTCTCACGGCCAACCCCATGAATGGCAAGCACCGTCCCGGCTATGTGGGCGTACCCTTCCCAGATACGGAAGTGCGCATTGCCAACCCCGATAACCTGGATGAAACCCAGCCCCATGGCCAGCCGGGCGAGATGCTCGCGCGCGGCCCACAGATTTTCCAGGGCTATTTTGGCAATGCCGCGGCCACCGAAAAGACCTTTCACAATGGTTGGTTCCGCACCGGCGATATGGCGCTAATGGAACCGGATGGCTATATCAAGCTGGTCAGCCGCATCAAAGAAATCATTATCACCGGCGGCTTCAACGTGTATCCCGCCGAGGTGGAAGAGGCCATTGCCCAGCACCCCGATGTGGTGGACGTCGCCGCGGTAGGTCGCCCGCGCCAGGATGGCTCCGAGGACGTCGTCGGCTGCGTCACCCTGCGCGATGGCGCCGTGCTCGATCCCGAGGGTTTGAAAGAATTCTGCCGCGAGCGCCTGACCCGCTACAAGGTCCCGCGCACGTTCTATCACTTTGAGGATTTAGCGCGCGACAATCTGGGTAAGATTCGCCGCCACCAGGTACGCAAGGACCTACTCGAGCTGCTGGAGGCAAAGGCATAGACTTATCGGCTATGGCAGAAATTCACTATGGCGCTACCTTGACGGATTTCCTTATGGCGGCCGTCGCCAAGTTTCCACAGCGCCCGGCCACCTATTTCGCCGGCCACACGCTAACCTATAGCGAGCTCGATGCCCAGGTGGCGGCCGCGGCCGGCGCCTTGCGCGAGATGGGAGTGCGTCCCGGCGACCGGGTGGCACTCCTGCTCCCCAATTGCCCGCAGCACGTGGTGGCATTCTTCGCCATCCTGCGCCTAGGCGCGGTGGTGGTAGAGCATAATCCGCGCTATACCGCGCACGAGCTCACCCCGCTGCTCGCCCACCATGGCGCCCGCGTGGCCATTGCATGGGAGGACATTGCCCCCACCGTCTCCGCGCAGGTAGAGACCACCATTTCCGTTTCCCTGAGCGCACCGCTTCCGCTAAACGGCACCCCGGTGGAGCCGTACCCGGCCACGCTTGCCGACGCCGCCCTTATCCTCTACACCTCCGGCACCACCGCCCGCCCCAAGGGCGTGGTCTTAACCCACGGCAACCTCGCGGCCAACTGCCTGCAGTTGGAAACCCAGGCCCCGCTGCGCGCTGGCCACGAGCGCTTTCTGGCCGCGCTGCCCATGTTCCATTCCTATGGCTTGACGATGAGCGTGCTCCTCGCGGTGCGCTGCGCGGCCGAGATCATCCTGCTGCCTGCCCCACACACCGACGCGGTGACCAAGGCGCTTACCGCCCGCCGCCCCACCTGGATGCCGGGCGTGCCCACCATCTACGAGCGCGCCATGGCGGCCACGCCCTCGGCCGCAGCCACCACCGCTTCTGAGGCGCCTACGGATCTCGGCGGGGTACGCTACTCCATCTCGGGCGCGGCTTCCCTCCCCTCGCGCATCATCGAGCCATGGGAGGCGCGCACCGGCGGCATGCTGGTGGAAGGCTATGGGCTTACGGAGACCTCTCCCGTGCTGACTATCAACCCCCTCGATGACACCCGGCGCGCCGGCACCATCGGCCTGCCGCTGCCGGATACGCAGCTGCGCATCGGCGATCCTCACGACCTCAGCCGCACCCAGCCGGATGGCGAGGCCGGCGAGATCCTCGCCCGCGGCCCGCAAGTCTTTAGCGGCTACCTTGCCGACGCCCCCGCCACCGCCGCCGCCTTCCAAGACGGCTGGTTCCGCACCGGGGATATGGGCGTGCGCCAGCCCGACGGCCATATCCGCTTGGTGGGCCGCATCAAGGAAATCATCATCACCGGTGGTTTCAATGTCTATCCCGGCGAGGTCGAGGAGGCTTTAACCTCCCATCCTGATATTGCCCAGGCCGCGGTCGTGGGCATTCCTCGCTCCGATGGTTCAGAGGACGTCGCCGCCTGCGTGGTGCTTGCCCCCGGCGCGCAGCTCGACGAATCCGCCTTGCGCGACCATTGCCGCGGGTTGGTGGCGCGCTATAAGGTACCGCAGCGCTTCTTTGCCATGGAGACGCTCGCCGGCGATCAGCTGGGCAAGCTGCGCCGCCGCGATGTCCAGCGCGATCTCCTCGCCCTGCTCAGCCAGGGCTAGCCTTCTTCCCGCTCTCCCCGGCGCACCGCCTGTTGGTAGATGCGCTCAGAACGCTCCTCAAGGTCGTGCTGGGCGCGGGCTTGGGACTTAGCGGCGGCGTCGGAACGCGGCGGGGCCTGGATATGCCGCGCGGCGTGCAGGCCCAATTGCAGTTCCTTGGCGCGCAGGATCTCCGCATCGAGCTTGATACCCAGGATGAGCATCGTATTAGATAGCCACACGGCCATGAATACGGCCATGATGAGGCTGAAGGCGCCGTAGACGCTGGCCCCGGCAAAGCGCTGGGTATACAGCGCGAAGGCTCCCCACACCACCACATTGGTGCTCAGCGCTACGACGGAGCCTAGGGTTATCCACCGAAAGCGAGCCGGCCGCACGTTCGGGGAAAAGTGGTACAGGATAGCAATCAACGACAGCACTACCACCACGGTGAGCGGGAAGCGCAGCCAGTTCCATACCGGCAGAAAGATGTCGCCCAAAAAGTCCGTGGTGCCTTGCATATCCATCTTCTCGGCCAACGGTTCGACTGCCCCGCTGACGATGGTATCGCGCAGCAGATTAGCAAAAAGCACAATGACCGCGCCGATGACCAGAACAATAGTAAGCCCCCACATGAGCGCCCAGGTGCGGATTATCCCGCGGCCCTCTACCCGACCGTAGACGGTATTCGCGGTGCGCGAGAAGGCACGCACATAAGCCGAGGCGGCGAAAAGAGAAACCAGTACGGATACCACCAACGCGAAGGTACCTTGAGCGGTGGAGCCAATGATGGAGCCAACAAGGTGCTCGGCCTGCTCCGTCATCGAACTGGGCACGTAGTCCGCAATGAACTGTGAGGTTAATTCGTGTACCTCGGCGCGCCGCGAGGAAAAGATGAGCGTGGCTATCGAATAAGCCGCGAGCACCGTAGGGGCAAAAGCCATGAGCGTGAAGTACGTCATTGTGGCCGCACGGTCCATCAACGCATCGTGGAAGAAATCTGCCCACACACGGCGGACCACCAGCCCCCAGCTTTCCTTGCGCAGGCGATTGCCGCGGGCCAGCGGGTCCACATCTTCGGTATGCCCTTCAATCTTGACCACGGTGGGCGCGGTACTGGGCACGATCTTATCCGCGCCTTCATAGACGGATTCGCTCACCGGAGTGGCCGCGGCGCTCGGCGGTTCGCCGGAAGACGAATTGCCAGGGGTGTGTGCGGCGCCGGGGACCTCGGCGGAATCGTCCAGTGTGCTCATATTATCCCAGCGTATGCGGTAAAGAATCTATTTCAGGAAGTGACACTCAGCTGTGATTACACTGGAGAAGCATGACTGAACACAATGATGAGAAGCTCAACGTTAAGTCCTTCGAACTCGACCACCGCCTCGTCAGCGCGCCGTATATTCGCGTAGCCGACCGCACGGATTTGGGCGGCGGCGTCGAAATCATTAAGTACGATCTGCGTTTCTGCCAGCCCAACCAGGATCATCTGGATACTAAGGCGCTGCACTCGGTGGAGCACATGATGGCAAACTTCATGCGCAATTACACTGATAAGCTCATCGGTTTCGCCCCGATGGGCTGCCGTACCGGCTTCTACGCCATCACTAATGGCATGGAACAAGACGAGCTGCTACGCGCAGTAGAAGGTGCGCTCAACGATATTCTTAACGCTACCGAGGTACCGGCCGCCAACGAAGAACAGTGCGGTTGGGGTGCGCACCACAGCTTGGAGGGCGCGCAGGAGGCGGCCCGCGCATTCCTGGGTGCTAAGGATGAGTGGCTCCAGGTCATGGCGGCCTAAGCTAGGCGGCTGCGCCGGCACGCTAGGTGCCGAACTGAAAAACAGCCACGATAGAACCGAAAACCGCGTGGTTAAGGTCGCTATCGTGGCTGCTTTGTAGGTTTTATGCCCCAGAGACTCGGAGCGAAAGCGCGGTCGCGCGCTACTCGTCGAGGGAGAGGCCGATCCACACCGGTTCGGGCACGAGTTCCACGCCGAAGGTTTCGTGGACGCCGTCGCGGATGGTGCGGGCGAGGTTCACAATATCGGCGGCCGTGGCCTCGCCGCGGTTGGTCAGCGCCAGCGTGTGCTTCGTCGAGAGCGTGGCCCTGCCGGAGCCCGGATAGCCCTTGGCAAACCCGGCGCGGTCAATGAGCCAGGCGGCGGAGAGCTTTTCCCGGCCGGTCTCGGCAGAGGGGTGGCGGGGCATGGAGTCTGCGGTGGCGTCGCCAAGCGAGGTACGGACCTTGGCCTGGACGGCGTCGGCAAGAGCGGAGTCCACCACCGGGTTGGTGAAGAAGGAGCCGGCGGACCAGGTGTCATGGTCGGTGGGGTCGAGCACCATGCCCTTGCCGCGGCGGAGCTTGAGGACCTCCTCGCGGACCTCGGCCACGGGGCGGCGCTCACCCGGATTCTGGGTGAGCTGGCCAAAGCGCAGCGGGCGGGAAAGACCCTCGGTATCGAGCTGCAGCTCCACCTCCAGCACCACGGCGCGGCCGGTGAATTTCAGGTTGGAATAGCGATAGGCCAGCTCTAGATCGGAGGCGGGGACCCACTCATCGGTATCGGTGCGGCGGTTATAAAGGCGCACGCGGCTAAGGACCTCGGAGATCTCCGCACCATAGGCACCCACATTCTGCACGGGGACCGCGCCCACGGTGCCAGGGATGCCGGAGAGGCACTCGATGCCGCCTAGGCCGAGCTGCACGGAGCGAGCCACCACGTCATCCCAGACGGCGCCCGCCTGTGCACGCACCACGCCGGTTTCGGTGTCCATAGAGACCTCGTCGAAGTCGAGGATCACCGCGACGAGATCCACTGCGCCATCGGCCACCAAGAGGTTGGAGCCGCCGCCAACGACGATGAAATTCACTTCGGCGTGATCAAGGGCACGCACCACGGCAACGGCGGCCTCTGGCTGCGAGCAGCGCAGTGCGGCCTGCGGTTTTCCGCCTACACGCAGCGTAGTCAGGTCCGCGAAGGTGGCGGTGGGGTCCAGTTCTACCCCGTCGATCGCTGTGAGCTGTTGCGTCAAAGATTTATCAAGCACGCCTACCAAGGTAGTCTGTTAGGCATGTCAACCCGTAGTGAAAACACCGTAACCATCAATCAGCCCATCGAAAAGGTTCACAAGGCGCTGCTCACCAAGGAATACTGGGAGTACATCGTGGCCAACCTCTCCCCTGAGGCGGGCCAGGTGCACGACTTCAGCGATAACGTAGCCACCCTCTTCGAGGTTCTGCCGACCACCCTGCTGCCAGAGGCAGTACGCGCCATGGTCTCCCAGGACCTGAAGGTCAAGCGCGTGGTTACCGTGGGCGAGCTCAACGGTGAGGCTGCAGACGTTAACTACACCGCGGACGTCAAGGGCACCCCGGTTGATTTCAAGGGCGATATCTCCCTGGCCGGCGAGGGCGAAATGACCAAGCTGTCCTACGTCAACGAGATTTCCGTCAACATTCCGATGATGGGCGCCGCCATCGAGCCGAAGGTGGGCGAGTCCCTGGGCGAGCTCTTCGATAACGAGGGCAAGCTGACCGAACAGTGGATTTCTGAGAACGCCTAAGTTCTCAAGACCCAAAATCTATGGCCGACCACGCACATAATCTGCGCGCCAGCGCAACTGCGGGTCGGCCTTTTGGCGTTATTACCCGCGGCACCACCAACCACAACCGGCTGCGGCGCTGCGATAGGTGGATGCTCGCGCACCCGGAGATTTCCGCGCTGCTGCGGCATGTAGATACGCCGCTGGCACTCGATGTGGGCTACGGGGCCTCGCATGCGACCACCGTGGAGTGGGCAGGCTGGCTGCGCCGGGCGAATCCACAGGTAGACGTACGCGGACTGGAAATCCACCCGGACCGGGTGCTGCCGCCACGCGATGGCGTGCGCTTCGAACTCGGTGGCTTTGAGCTGGCCGGCTACCGGCCGCAGCTGGTGCGCGCGTTTAATGTGCTGCGCCAGTATGACGTGGACCAGGTGGAAGAGGCCTGGCAGACGGTGTGCTCCCGCCTCGCCCCAGGCGGCTTCTTTGTGGAGGGCACCTGCGATGAGCTCGGCCGGCGTGCGGCCTGGTTGCTGCTCGATGCCCATGGTCCGCGGACGCTCACCCTGGCGTGGGACCCGTTTGATGTGGCGCGCCCTTCCGATATTGCCGAGCGCCTGCCCAAAATCCTCATCCACCGCAACGTGCCCGGCGAGCCCATCCACGAGCTGCTTCAGGCCGCCGACGAGGCCTGGGACCACGCGGCGGGGTGGGCACCCTACGGCCCGCGCGTGCGCTGGCGCATGGCACGAGCCGCGCTTGCCGACGCCCCCTTTAACATCCACCCCGTCCGCCGGCGCCTGCGCGATAATGTGCTCACCGTGGACTGGGAATCGGTGGCGCCGCAAGCTTAAAAATGTGCTGCTAACTTCACCGCAGACTTTGCCCCGCGCCGTCTCATGCGCCACACTGGTACGCATGGCTTCGAAGAAATCGGCGGGTTCACTCGCCTGGAAAATCATCATTGGCATCCTCGTAGCACTCCTCGTGCTCATCTTGCTGGCCGAGTTCGGCCTGCGCTGGTTCATCGGCCACCAGATGACCTCGCAGTTCAACGAGGCCGCTGAGCAAGAGGGCATTCAGGTCAAAGAGGACCCCTCCGTCAGCTTCGGCGGCAGCCCGCTCCTGTTGGGGCTGTTTAAGGGCTCCATTTCCCAGATGGATATGACCACGCCGTCCACCCTGCAAATCGACGGCACCGAGATCAAAGGCCAACCTGCCTCCGAGATCCACGTGGAAGACATGAGCACGGACCAGGACAACCCGGTGGCCGGCAAGCTGCGCGCTTCTACCACCGTGCCGGATGACTACCTGCTGGCCTCCTTCCAGAAGGGCATTTCCGAGCAGGCCGGCAGCGACAAGGTAGGCAATATGGTAGTCACGGAGATTACCGCCAATGAGCAGGACCATGTGCTGGACGTGAAGTTCGCCGGCGGCCTGGCCAACCTCTCGCTGGAGCCCACTGCCCACGATGGAAAGCTCGATATCCGCGCCACCGAGGCCTCCATCTTCGGCCTCGAGCTGCCGGAGCAGGCTACCGAAGCCATCTCCTCCGCGCTGCAAAACGGCATGTCGGACCAGTTCGTGGGCTCGGACATGAACGTCGATTCCGTAGAGGTGCTCGATGGCGAACTCAAGCTCACCATCACCGGCACCGATGTTCCGATGAACGACATGGATAAGCTGGCCGGCGGCGGCGAGGGCGCCACCGGCAATGGCGGCGCCAACAATGTCGCACCGCAGCAGGACGCGCAGAAGGAAGCCGTCTAAACCAAAGCGGCGGGAAATTCGAGGACCGGAAGAGTGGCAGCGGCCAACGCCGGTCCTTTTTTCATGCCTTCTTCACCGGTGCCGGAATCCGCGCGGTCCGCGCCCGCGGCCTCGCTGCTGCGCACAATAAGGCGCTGGTAGCCGGCCTGCTGTGCAGCCGTAACCGCGACATCCGCGGCTTCGGCCGCATCTGCGCCCACAGCCTCCGGCACGATGAGGCCCAAACGAGCCGGATCGGGGCAGGCCTCGCGGATGGCAATGAGCTCGGAGAGCACGGCATTGGCATCCGTCACGGTCTCATCGAGGCTGACCCACACCTCGCTGGCGCCGGATTGGATGGCCAAGCGCGCCTCAGAGGCCTTGATGAGCGTGTGGTGGCGGCCGGTGGGATAACCGGCAACGGAGATGATATCGGCCGCGCCGGCCCCCGCGGCAATGGAAACATGGTGCGGGGAGACCACGACGGTGTTATCGGCGGCGCGGTCCTTGACCGTCGCGGCCGGGGCAGCAAGCAGGTTAAGCATTAGTAGCTGTAATCGCCGTTGATGATGGCCTTGAGCTGCGGGCGCACATCAAACCAGTACACGCCGGTAATGACCGTGCCGATCCAGGAAAGGAATGGCATGCCGGTGGCCATCGCTACGGCCGAGCCCGCCAGCAGGCCAACCCACACCCACTTGCCCTGACGGTCGCCGGCGCGGAAGGCATCCTCGCGCGTGGCGGCGGCAAGCACCGCACCGACGATGGCGGTCAGGGTGAGGATTCGGAAGATGTAGCCGTCTAGATTCCAGGCAAGTTCATAAAGGAAATACATGCAGATTAATTCTGTGGGTCGTCGGTGTCGATTACTTCGCCATCGATAATATTATCGCCCTGCGAAGGAGCCGAATTCTGGCCGGGGCGCGGCGCATTCTTCTTTTCCGCGCGGCGGGCCTGGGCGGAATTATAGGCGTCCATAACGCCCCCACGGGTCTCTTGATAGGCGGTAGAGAACTTGCCCTTGGCATCAGCGAAAGAGGCGGACTCGCGGGTGCCGTCCGCGGCCTTCTTCAAGGAAGCCCCAAATTCCTTCGCGGTGGCGGTGGCCTTATCCACCAAGCCCTCCTTGCCGGATGCGCCATAAGGGCTTTTGGCTTGCGCGCCATCAGCGTGCTGGGTGCGCTCTTCTTGCAGACGGCCACCGAAGTCCTTGGCTACCTCAAAAGCAGCGCTGCCGGCATCTTTCAGGGAATCGAAAATCTTCTTTTTATCACTCATTGCTCATTACTCCTTATGTCTAAGCACCAAAGATAAGGTGGTTGATCGCGAATATCACCAATCCTGCCAGGGAACCGACGATAGTGCCGTTCAAACGAATAAACTGCAGGTCCTTGCCCACCATGAGCTCGATATTGTGGGAGGCTTCCTCCGCATCCCAGCGCTTGATGGTCTCCGGGATAATAGCGATGATTTCCGGCGCGAATTTCTCCACCGCGTAGCGCGCGGCCTTGTCCACGAGCGCATTGGCCTGGGCCAGGAATTCGGAGTCCTCGAGCAGGCGATGAGCCAACTCCTTTACCTTCGCCGTAATCTTCTGGCGTAGGAAAGACTCCGGGTCATTGAGCTGGTCAATGAGCGTGGTGGATACCGTGCGCCACATGGCCGCCGGTGCCTGCTGGGCTTGGTCGGAGGCGAGCATCTCTTGCTTGATGCCCTCAATGCGCCCGCGCATGTCCGCATCCCACTGCAGATCCGAGGCCAGCTTGGACAGGTTGCGGCGAATGGCCAGGCGGGCCTCGTGGTTGCCATTGCGGCGCACCTCATCGGCGAATTCCACGAGCTCGGTATAGACCTTCTCCCCCACCATCTCGCGGGCAAAGCGCGGCGCCCATCCCGGCATGCGCTCGTCGATTGCGGTGACCACCGTGGACTCCATGCTTAAAATCTTGCCGTGCGCCCACTCAATGAGGTCGTCTTCCAGCGGACGAGCCTTGCCGTCAGCAATATAGCCCTCCAGCAACCTGCCGAGCGGCGGGCCCCACTCTGGCTCGGCCAGGCGGTCCATGACTTGGGTGCGGATGAATTGCTCTGCTTCTTCGGGGTCGAGGTCCTCCACCACGCTGGCGGCACGCTCGCCAATCCACGCGGAGACCTCCTCCGCTTTGCCGGGCTCCACGCCCTGGCGTGCCAGCCACAGCGGCAGCTCCGCCTCCCGCACCTTGGCGCTGAGTGCATCCGCAGTCAGGAAGTTCTCCTCCACAAAGTCACTTAAGGCATCGCCCACGCGGTCCTTATTATTCGGAATCAGCGCCGTGTGCGGGATGGGAAGACCCATCGGCCGGCGAAATAGCGCGGTCACCGCAAACCAGTCCGCCAGGCCACCCACCATGCCGGCTTCGGCCGCTGCACGCACGTAGCCCACCCATACCGGAGCCCCGCTTTCCGACGCCTGCCACCACGAACACCCCAAAAAGATCACCGCCGCACCAATCAGGAACGACAGCGCAATCGCCTTCCACCGGCGCAGGTCCGCACGCCGAGCCTCCTGATTGCCAGCCTGCGGCACGGGAGCAGCACCCGACGATGCCGGCTCCGGTGCCGATGCGGCTGCGGATTCGAGGCCTTCGTCCGCGCGGTGCGTCATGAGTTCTCCTTGGGTTGGGAAGGTGCATTCGGATTTCGGCTATTAAGCCTAGTGCGTATTTAAAAGCACTCGACCTCTGCCTTCAGTAGTTAAGTTTATGAACGAAGAATGTGAGCATCATCCTGAAGTCAGGTTCCTTGGAAGGCGTCTTAGAGTACCTAGGGGTTCAGGAAACCACATTTTCGCTAGAACTCGGTTCATTAATTATGGACGCCTGCCAATGCCCTCTAAAGTGTCCCAGGTTTTGTTCCGTTAGAGCAGACGGGAAAATCTGGGGCAGCTCAGACAGATCCCACATAGGTTATGTTTGTACTCACAGCACTCACAGCCCCTGTCAGCCTTAGCAATCGTTCACCTCTCACGACTGAAACAAGCTGTATATAGCTAAAGTGCAACGTACTAATTGAAGTTTCTCGCACAGGTTTCCACATAGTTCGCCGTTGTCATTACGTTGGCAAACTCGCCATGAAGATTTGCAGCAGTGGCACGCATGATCTCATCTGCGGATACAGTTTTTCCTTCATGATCAGTGCGCGGGAAACAAGCAGTGGCATCTAGAATGAATGACACGTCGAATCCCAGATTTCCGGCCATGCGTGCGGTAGTTTCACAGCAGTGGTTGGTAGTGATGCCGCAAATTACGAGCTTGTTGATCCCCCGTGTGTGCAACCACTCTTCCAAGGACGGGGTACCGTAAAACGCCGAATTTACGTTCTTGGTGACTAACAAGTCGAAGTTTTGCGGCACGCAATCTTTGAATGAATGTTTTGCGGAACTAGGATGTAGTGGCGACCCTGGGTGGTCGGAATCATGGCGCACAACCACGATCGGCCAACCCCTATCCTGCCAAGTACTCACCAGACGGGAAATATTGCTTTCACAGCCCGGATTGTTACGCTTTCCCCAATATGTTTGATCATCAAAGGCATATTGAACATCAATCACGATCAGTGCAGCAGGGTTCATAGACTTCCTTTTTAACAACAACTAGCTTGATTACTTGGAGGTTCGAGCACTATCGGTAGTCAACCTCAGACATTCTTCCTAGGGGTAGGCCATATCTAGTAATAGCTTTTGTTATCGTTTCGTCAGATTCATTGAGACGACTGTGGCACTGAGTGCTGTCATACCTAAGCAATTAACCCAAAATTCTCGCCCGAGGAAGTTTGCTCTGATATGAGCAATGATGGCGAAGAGGAAGTAGCCCAAAACCCCTACCGACACGGTTGCCGTCATCGAGTTGTTCTTGCTCACTGTTCCTGTGACTAAACCTGTCGCTGCGAGCGACTTGATTCCAATGAGCGCCCACCACCAGTCTTTGGGAAAGTTCACACCGTTGAGGCATCGGCTGATGAATTTCGGAGGCTTAATCGACATTAACGCATCCCCGGCAAGAACTGAGGCCAGCAGATAATTTCCACGGGTTGCTAAAGAGTTCATTGAAGCACCTTCTTAGACATTAGATAGCGCGCGGTATCGCTCTTTCAACAACCTTAGTGCGCTGTCCCGAATTTTACCTCTCAGCGTTTACCCTGTTGTCATCTTTCCTGTGGTGTGCGCCCCTAAATGCAGCCTCACGTTCTATCGGAATCCTGTAGATCAAGAACAGATCATGCCAAACACGAAGAACCCATCCGTGCTCCATGAGTCTTCCTAAGGAAGTCGAGCTAGCACTGAAATATGAGGTCGCCTACCTTCGGAATCACGAGTATCGACGGAGCTCACTTGAAAACCCGCAGACTCCAAATAGGTAACCAATCCCGCTTCCGACCAGTAGAAGGCCTCTGCGATCGCATGGTTAAACGAAACGCCCTGCTGCCCTAGGAACGCCCCGATAAGGAGAGTTCCTTTCGGTTTGAGGACCCTAGAAAACTCTCTTAAAGCTGCGCGGCGTTCTTTTGGTGTCATATGAATGAGTGAATACCAAGCAAGGATCCCGTCGAATCTAGAAGATTCGAACGGCATATCCAAAAGGTTACCTGTCTCGAAAGTGGCTAGAGGAAATCGCTGGCGTGCCGAGTCAACAAATTCTGGAACTATATCGAGACCCGTGACGTCACAGCCCAAACTACGCAGGAGTTCAGTCCAATGACCTGGCCCTGAACCAGCATCAAGCAAAGGACCATGAATATTCATCGGACCTGACCCCTGTTTGGTAGACACCTCTGATTCCGACCGTGTTGGGTCGGGGAAAGGTAATCTACCTCCATGCCTAGGAAGGTTTATTCGGATCAGTTCAAGCGCGACGCAGTAGCGATGTACGAGAACGATCCACATCTCTCGCTCAAGGCCGCAGCCGAAGATTTAGGGATCTACCGCACCACGCTTCGCACGTGGGTCGACACGTACGGCACCGGTGCAAAGACCCAGAGTCCACCGGTTGCACGTGCTGACCTGGCCAAGCAACTCACGGATGCAGAAAAGATACGCCAACTGCAGCAGGAAAACGCCAGGTTGAAAGAAGAACGCGATATCTTGCGCAAGGCGGCCAAATATTTCATGGAAGAGACAAACTGGTGATCCGCTTCCAGTTTGTCGATGACCACCGCACCGAGTACTCGGTCAAGCGGATGTGCACCGTCCTTGGGCTCAATCGCAGCTCTTACTACAAATGGAAAGCCAGCAGCGCCCAACGACACCGTCGGCTAATTGACGATGCCATGCTAGGGGCGAAGGTCAAGGCGGTCTTTGACGACAAAGACCAGCTCTACGGCGCCAAACGTATCGCGGCAGAGCTGACGTATAACGACGCTTACAACGACAATGGCCCGGTCAACCATAAGCGCATCGCCCGGATCATGAAGAAGCTTCGCCTGCGTGGCTACAGTAAAAAACGCAAGGTCACCACCACCAGGCGTGGGCCCAATCGCGTGGTGTTTGCCGACCTGGTCAAGCGAGATTTCACGGCCCCGGCTGCAAATAGGGTGCTCGTTGGCGATATCACCTATCTGCCGATCGCGGACGGGTCGAATATGTATTTAGCTTCGGTCATTGACTGCTATTCCCGGATGCTCGTCGGCTTTGCTATCGCCGACCACATGCGCACCGAACTCGTCGAGGAAGCACTCGAGCACGCGCACCACACCCGCGGTGATCTTACCGGGGCGATCTTTCATTCGGACCACGGAAGTGTCTATGCCTCATCGCAGTTTCAGGCCACCTGCCGCAGGCTCAACGTCACCCAGTCCATGGGTGCGGTCGGCACCAGTGCCGACAACTCGCTGGCGGAGTCGTTTAACGCCACCTTGAAACGAGAGGTCCTCAAAGACAAGAAAGTCTTTGCCAACCAGCTCGTCTGCCGACGAGACGTCTTCGCGTGGTGCGTGCGCTACAACACCAGCCGAAGACACTCTTGGTGCAAGTACCTCACCCCCACAGAGTACGAAGCCCACGCAGCGTAACAATGCGCTAAAGTAAGCCCCACAATTTCACCACCCCATGGTGTCTACTTTCCGGGGGCCGGGCCCATCCCCCAATCAGTTAGAAGGTTAACGTCTAGTGGATCCATGCTGTCGACATCACCTAGCGCCGCAACGTATTCGAAAGCACGCTCTGCATATGACTGCCGCACCCGCACTTTATCTCCCATCATTTCTTGTTGGCTGGGTATTCAACGGAGCCCTAGCAGACAGCGCTGCGACTGGGTAAATCGGCGACAACAAAGAGCTCCAATGGTAAAAATCTATCGTGCCCCATAGCGATCAAGCAGAAAGAATAGTCAGTCAACAACACCCCCCATATGAAAGTTAAAAATGATTCCCAAATGTAGTGGTAGATGGCTGATTTTTGTTTTCGTGTGACCTAGTCTAAGTCGTATGGAGAAAAGTGAAAACAGTTTCTTATCTGGAAAAGAAAATGAAACAGTTCCAGGCGGGGAAGAGCAGTCTTCACAAACAAGTAGTTGGTGGCCCCTTACCCTCATCGCCCTGTGCGCCGTCACCACCATTCTCGATAAGCGAAGGCGGCACCCCTCCTTGACCCCAACAGGGCCTCAAGACGAACAAACAAAAAGGGGCCAGAGGGAATGTAAAAGGGAAAGGCCTTAAGGAAACGTCACTTGAACACAAAGACGGTCAGCCTCCCCAAAAAGAAGGAGCTATTCCGCAGGAGGATTGGACTCAGAAAATGATAGATAAGCTCCACCACCTCTCTCCAGAGACCCTGTATAGGATTGGAAATATTGGTTTGATTCTAGTTCAAGCGCTGCTATTCCTTACTGCCAACTTCCTAGCTATCTTCTCCGAGCAGTGGGGAAGCCTCCCCGCTGAAAAGGCAGCGGTGTATGTCGCAGTTTGTGCGATCCTATTTATCGCCTGTTTTCCCCGTATTTCATATCTGTCTACGACAAGGGTATGAAACCTGCGTGGCGGATTATTAGTCTACTTATCGTGGCGGCCGTGGCGGTGTTTCCAGCTGCATTTGAAGACTTCGCTACGTCTGGAGTGGTGAATTCCTCATGGTGGAAGGCTATAAAGTTGGCAATCGGTACCGTCTGCCAGGGTGCTGCAGGATATATGGCGTGGAAAGCGGCAGGCCCTATACCAGCGCCTGCCGCTAAGAAGAGTAGTAACGAGGATAGTGAAGAATAAGCGTGGTTGACATTGTGCATGAAGCCCAGGACACGCACCTGTGTACGTTGTTTATTGGGGCGCACGAGGATACTGGAGACTACGAGTACGCACTCGTCGCCGCCAACAGTGCGGCCAAGCACCTACAGGTAATACAAGTGGAGTTGCCTGCCACTTCCCCCACTAGCCCGCGACGCCAGCATACTCGCTAAGTTTGTGCGCGCAGCACAAAGAAATCTGTCTCAACAACGGCCCGCAGATATTCCTGAAGAGCTTCTGGACTTAGCCACCAGACTCAAATTGTCGCTGGAAGGAGCAGATATGCAACAACCCCCGCCTCCCTGCATGTCATGCATGCTGGTGGAAGCGGGGGTTGCGTACTAAAGAAACGATTTAGTTGGCTCGGCCGGTTTCCTTGCGGTACTTGCGGTAGTAGCGGCGGCCGTAGTGGACGGTGCCGAAGGCGGCGATGGCCACAACCACCAGGGAGATAATGCCGATGATGATGGTCAGGGAGTAGTTGCCCTCACCGGCAGTGCCGATGGGGTTGTCCCACACGCCAAGGCCCCAGATGAGGATGCCGGCGGCCGGGAGGCAAGACAGGATTAGACCCATGCCCACCCAGGTGGAGGTGCGCAGGAGGGAAGAGTGAGGAGCACCGAAGGATACTGGATCGTAGCCCTCAATGTAGGTGTCCTGAATCTTGCCGGAGAACTCCGGGTAGGTCTCGCTGGCGTAGTCAGCGACTGCGTGGGTGTTATCGCTCATGGCGGAGTCTTTCTGTCTTTCTCTCGTTCCTAGTATTCCTACGGAATAACCTTAGCTTAGTCGTCCTTGCCACGGAAAGCAGCACGTGCACGTTCGCGGGTAACCGCAGAAACTGCGGTCAGCGGAACGCCGGCCGGGCAGACATCGGCGCACTCACCGTAGAGGGAGCAGTGGCCAAAGTTGGCTTCCAGGTCGTCGACCATGTTGCGAGCACGGCGGCCACGCTCTTCCTTGCCCAGCGGCATGAGGGAGAGGTGCACCAGCTTCGCGCCGGTAAACAGGTGAGCCGCACCGTTCGGGCAGGCAGCAACGCAAGCGCCGCAGCCAATGCAGGCAGCGTGGTCCAGCGAGTACTCGGCGGTCTCGTGGTTGATGTGCATGGTATCCGCATCCGGAGCGGTACCAGCATCCATGGAGACGTAGCCGCCCTGCTCCATTACGTGATCCAGTGCCGCGCGGTCCACGACCATGTCCTTGATGACCGGGTAGGCAGCGGAACGGAATGGCTCCAGCTTGACGGTCTGGCCATCGGTGAAGTTGAACAGGCGCTGCTGGCAGGCAGGGGTGTTCTGGCCTGGGCCGTGCGGGCGACCATTGACGGTCAAACCACAGGTACCGCAAATGCCCTCACGGCAGTCGGAAGCGAAGGCGAAGGGCTCTTCGCCGCGCTCAATGTAGCCCTCGTTAACGTGGTCCAGCAGCTCCAGGATGGACATCTGCTCAGAGGCGTCATCCACCTGGACGGTCTCGAAGTGGCCTTCTTGGGTCGGTCCGGCTTGACGCCAGATCTCAAGTGTCAGTTTCATTACTTGTAGTTCCTTGTCATCAGCGGGATCGAATCAAAGTACAGCGGCTCGGCGTGGCGGATGAACTCGTTCTTATTTGCGCCCGGCTCCCATGCGGAAACGAAGCACCAGTTCTCATCGTCGCGTTCTGCCTCGCCGTCCTCGGTGAGGTGGTCCTCGCGGAAGTGAGCACCACAGGACTCATCGCGGTCCAGGGCGTCAACACACATCAGCTCACCCAAGTCCAGGTAGTCGGCAACGCGTAGGCCGTACTCCAGCACCTGGTTCATGTCATTGGCCTCACCCGGAATGCGGACGTTAGCCCAGAAGTCCTCGCGCAGCTCGCGGATCTTGGTGATCGCGGTCTTGAGGTCCTCGACGTTACGGGAGACGCCGCAGCCGTGGTAGAGGATATCGCCCAGCTGGCGGTGGTAGTAGGACGGACCGTGCGGGTTCTCACCGCGCACGCCCATGAGGCGGTCGATGCGCTCCTGGGACTGTGCCAGGGTTGCCTGTGCCTCTGGGGAGTCCTCAGCCAGCTTCTCCTCGTTGAGGTGGTCAGCCAAGTAGTTCGGGATGGTAAACGGCAGGGTGAACCAGCCATCGACGGAAGCCGAAAGCAGGGAGTTTGCACCCAGGCGGTTAGCACCGTGGTAGGTCCAGGAGCACTCACCGGCGGCAAAGAGGCCGTCGATAGAGGTCATCTCGTTAAAGTCGGTCCACAGGCCACCCATGGTGAAGTGGCAGGTCGGGGCGATGCGCATCGGGGTCTCATAAGCAGACTCGCCAATGGCTTCTTCGTACATCTCGATGAGGTTGGAGTAGCGCTCGCGGATCTTGTCCTTGCCCAAGCGCTCGATGGCGTCGCGGAAGTCCAGGTACACCGAGTTATGCAGCGGGCCAACGCCCAGGCCAGCGTTGATCTGCTGGGAGATGGCACGGGAAGCAACGTCGCGCGGGACCAGGTTGCCGAATGCCGGGTAGCGGCGCTCCAAGAAGTAGTCGCGCTCTTCTTCCGGAATGGTATTCGGGTCGCGGTCGTCACCCTCCTTCTTCGGGGACCAAATGCGGCCGTCGTTACGCAGGGACTCCGACATCAGGATGGTCTTGGACTGCCAATCGGAGTTGACCGGCAGGCCCGTCGGGTGGAACTGCACGAAGGCTGGGGAAGCCAGGTAAGCACCGCTGTCGTACGCACGCATCATGGCGCTGGCATTGGAGTTCTTTGCCAGGGTGGACATGTGGTAGACGTTGCCGTAGCCGCCGGTACCCAGCACAACTGCGTGGCCGGTGAAGGCCTTGAGCTCACCGGTAATCAGGTTGCGGGTAACGATGCCGCCGGCGCGCTTCTTACCGTTGTCGTTGTAGACGATGATGTCCTGCAGGTCGTTGTGAGCGAAGAGCTCCACGTTGCCCAGGCCGATCTGGCGGTACAGCGCCGAAGTGGTGGACAGCTGCAGCTGCTGACCTGTTTGGCCACGGGTGTAGTAGGTACGGGAGACCTGCACACCACCGAAGGAACGGGTAGCCAGGGTGCCGCCGTACTCGCGAGCGAATGGGGCGCCGATGGCATTCATGTGGTCAATAACGCGGACGGACTCGTTTGCCAGGCGCCAGCAGTCGGACTCACGGCAGCGGTAGTCGCCGCCCTTGACGGTGTCCTTGGTGTGGCGGTAGGCGGAGTCATTGTCCACCTTCTTGGCACGGGAGGCGTTGACGCCACCCTGCGCGGCGATGGAGTGCGCACGGCGCGGGGAGTCGTGGTAGGTAAATACCTTTACCTTGTAGCCCAGCTCGCCGAGTGCGGCCGCAGCGGCGCCGGCGGAGAGGCCGGTACCAACCACGAGGACCTCAAACTTGCGGCGGTTCAGCGGGGAGACCAGCTGCATGTGGTCCTTTTGGTGGGACCACATATCCTTCATCGGCACGCCGTGCGGCTCGTGGGATTCCAGGATGTTGCCGGCAGATACGCCCGGAACGATGGACTGTGGGTGCGAGAACTTGGGGTGCTCGCGCTTGAGTTCAGTATTAGTCATGGGTTTCTAACTCCTTTAGCTGACCAAGCCCAGGGCAACGGACAAAGGCATAACGATGTTGCCGATGCAAACAACGGCCGGGATGACGTACGCCAAGATCAGGAAGGTCTGACGCCACTTCGCACCGGTGATACCCAGGTCAGAGGCGGCAAGGCGAATGCCGTGGGTGAGGTGCAGGAACAGGAAGCACATGGCGATCACGTACACGATGGTGACCGGCCAGCGGCTGAAGGTAGCAATCATGTTGGCCTTCACCGCGCCCTCTGCAAAGTCACCTGGGGCGATGGGCTGTACGCCCATGGTCAGGTCCAGCAGGTGGAAGATGATGAACAGCAGCAGAACCAGGCCGGAGACCAGCATGGTCTTGGTGGCGAAAGAATCCAGGCCACCCATGAGGTTGCTGCGGCTGAACTTGCCGCGGGATGCCTTGGAGCGGGCGGTCAAGGCAATCGCGCCGTAAATGTGGGCGATGATGGCAACCAGCAGGACGGCACGAATGATCCACAATGCACCCTCATGCGGGAACAACGGCTCGCCCATGGAGCGCAGGAATGCGCCGTATTCATCCAGCGCCTCTTCGCCGCCGTGCGCCGGCAAGTACAACTTCAGGTTGCCGGCCATGTGGCCAACAACGAAGAGGGCGAAAAGCAGGCCAGTGACGGCCATGATGAGCTTCAGAACCCAGGAGGGCACTCCCGGCTTCTGGCGGATTGGTTCGTTAGTGATGTGGCCGTGAGCTACTGCCTCACGGTCCGGATTTCTTAAAGTCATGACACCTCCATTGTCGTCCTCACTTTAACTGGGCTTAACCGCTGGTTACTAGTCAATTCCTGCAGCGTTTCACCTAACGGTACGGCGGTACGGTTAAAGTCAGAATTCTTTTAGGTAAGGGTTGCCTTAGAAGCCTCGGGGCAAAACGTCACTACCTTGGCTGCTCGGAATTCCGCAATATTGACGTTGCGTAATTCCCTCCACAGTTGTGAACTTGGTCACCCGGTGTTACTAGAGTGACCGCCTTACCCCTTTATGTGTCAAACTTTCGCATGAAACCCACATGTAGCCCACAGGCGGGTGAACATTCTTCGCAAGATCTTTGCAATTAGGGTGCACACCCGCAGGCCAGCCAGTAACCTTGCCGGCATGAGTAAGACGTATGTGGGATCCCGCCTTCGCCAGCTTCGCCGTGAGCGCGATCTCAGTCAGGCTTCCCTTGCCGCGACGCTGGGGCTCTCCGCCAGCTACGTCAATCAGATCGAGCACGACGTCCGGCCGCTCACAGTGCCGGTGCTCCTACGTATCACCGAGGTCTTCGGCGTCGATGCCACCTTCTTCTCCCGTGACGATGACTCCCGCCTTCTTGCCGAGATCCAGGACGTCATCCAAGACAAGGAGCTCTGCCCCTCCCCCGTCGAGCTGCAGGAGCTCTCTGAGCTGGTATATAACCACCCCACCGTGGCTCGCACGCTGGTAGACGTCCACCGTCGCTACCGCAATGTGCGCGATAAGCTCTCGCTGGCCACCGATGCCCGCCGTACCACCGAGGCCACCCAGGCCCTATCCATGCCGCACGACGAGGTGCGCGACTTCTTCTACGCCCGCCAAAACTACTTGGACAACCTGGACCACCATGCAGAGCAGCTTGCCGACGCCCTCTCGGTCACCCACTTCGGCATCCGCGACACCGAACATGCCCTGGCCCAGCACCTGCGCGATCGCCACAACGTAGATATCCACATCACTTCCCAGATGGATGGCACGCTACATAGCTTTAACCGCGAGACCGGCGAGTTCCGGCTCGCGTCGCGCCTGAGCGAAGGCCAGCGCGCCTTCCGTATGGCCGCGGAGCTGAGCTTCCTCGAGGCCGGGGACGACATCGCTTCCCTAGTGGAGGAAGAGCCGTTTACCTCGGACGCCTCGCGCAACCTCGCGCAGCGCGGCTTGGCCAGCTACTTCGCCGCCGCCACCGTAATGCCCTATGCGCTGATGCATTCCGAAGCCGAGCGCTCTGGCTACGACGTGGAATACCTCTGCCAGGTCTTCGGCGTGGGCTATGAATCCGTGGCTTCCCGCCTGTCCACCCTGCAGCGCGATAACCTCCGCGGCATTCCTTTTACTTTTGTCCGCGTCGACCGCGCAGGCAATATGTCCAAGCGCCAATCCGCCACCGGCGTGCACTTTTCCAATAATGGCGGCACCTGCCCGCTGTGGAATGTCTACGAGACCTTCACCCAGCCCGGCATTATCTCCCGCCAGCTGGCCCAAATGCCCGATGGCCGCAACTACCTGTGGATTTCGCCCGCCGTCCAGCACCACCAGGGGCGTTTTGGCGATACCGATAAGCTCTTCGCCATCGGCCTAGGCTGCGAAGCCCGCCACGCCGACCGCACCGTCTACGCCGAGGGGCTCGATCTCACCGACCTCTCCTCGGCCACCCCCATCGGCTCCGGCTGCCGCACGTGCCCGCGCGAAAACTGCGCGCAGCGCGCCTTTCCACCCATCAACGAGGTCATCAGCATCGACGCCCACCGCTCCGCAGTTGCGCCCTACTAGCGTCTTGAGGGCCAATCGACCTACTCGAAAGCTACTCGAAAGCTACTCGAAAGAGCTCGTTTCGAGTAAAAATCGTCCTGAACTGGCGCTTTAGTAGTACTTGAAAGCTACTCGAAAGCTACTCGAAAATTTTTCGAGTAGCAGCGAGGGTTGCGCGCGTTATGCGTACATATAGCAACGGCACCGCGGTGTCCTGACCCCTGCCCAGTGCGGGCGGGGGAGGATCAGCGGTGCCGTTGCTATTGCCGTTGTGGTGTGCCGAGGCCCTAGCCTCCCGCCGCTACTGGAGCGGTGGTTGGAGAAAGGCGGACGTCGGCAAGCAGCCCTGCTTAGAGGTTAATCATGTGGCCGCCGATGCCCTCAGCAGCCTCCTTCATGGCCTCAGAGAGGGTCGGGTGAGTGTGAACGTTGCGTCCGATTTCCTCAGCGGTGAGGTCGAAGCGCTGCGCCAGGGTCAGCTCCGGCAGCAGCTCGGATACGTTGGAGCCCACCATGTGGCCGCCGATGAGCTCGCCGTACTCGCCGTCCGCGATGAGCTTGACAAAGCCCGCGGTCTCATTGAGGCCGGCAGCCTTGCCGTTAGCGGAGAACGGGAAGGTAGCGACCTTAATGTCGCGGTCCGCGAACTTCTCCTTGGCAGCCTCTTCGGTGTAGCCGAAGGAAGCGACCTGCGGGTTGCAGAAGGTAGCGCGCGGCATATTCATGTAGTCGCCCAAGAGCTGGGTCTCCACGCCGGCGATGGTCTCTGCGGCAACAACGCCCTGGGCCTCAGCAACGTGGGCGAGCTGCAGCTTCGCGGTGACGTCACCGATGGCGTAGATGTGGTCGACGTTGGTGCGCATGGTGTCATCGATGGCAATGGCGCCACGCTCGGTGAGCTCAACGCCGGTGTTCTCCAGGCCGAAGCCCTCGGTGCGTGGGGCGAAGCCGATGGAAATCATGGCGCGGTCCACGGTGAGGGTGTCCTGCTTGGAGCCGTCCTTGGACTCCACCTCAACGGTGACATTATCGCCGTTGTCCTTCACGGAGGTGGTCTTGTAACCGGTCAGCAGCTTGACGCCGAGCTTCTTATACTCCTTGGCAATGGCCTTGGAGACGTCCTTGTCCTCGTTCGGCAGGACGCGGTCCATGAACTCCACGATGGTGACGTCCACGCCATAGTTGGACAGAACATAAGCGAATTCCATGCCGATGGCGCCGGCGCCGACGATGACCATGGACTTCGGGGCCTCATCGTTGAGGATCTGCTCCTCGTAGGAGACGATGTTGCCGCCGAGTTCTACGCCCGGCAGGGACTTGACCACGGAGCCGGTAGCGATGATGCAGTCATCGAAGGTGACGGTCTTGCCCTTGTCATCACCATCGGTAATTTCGATGGTCTTATCGTCCTTGAAGGAGCCAAGGCCGTTGATCTCGGTGATCTTGTTCTTCTTCATCAGGTAATGGACACCCTTGACGATGCCCGCGGAAACCTTGCGGGAACGCTTGTGGGCAACACCGAAGTCGAAGGAGACATCACCGGAGATGCCGAAGTCCTTGGCCTCGTGGTTGAAGGTGTGGGCAACCTCAGCGTTCTTCAGCAGCGCCTTGGAAGGGATGCAGCCTACGTTGAGGCAGACACCGCCCCAGTACTGCTTCTCGATTACGGCAACTTTCTTACCAAGCTGAGCTGCACGGATGGCGGCCACGTAGCCGCCAGGGCCCGCGCCGAGTACTACTACGTCATAATGTTCATTAGTCACGCCCTTTAGGATACGTAACTTTCCCCTCCATGTCGCGCATTGGGTCACACTCTTGTGCCCGAGTACCCCACGCTTCGGGGGTAAAACACGCAAAGGCCCTGCACGGTGGCGTCGGCAAGCGCGCGACGCCCCCACGCAGGGCTATGGAATCGGTGTTTTAGAACAGGCCGAGAGCCAGTGCAGCGGTGGAGGACATGGAAGAACCGGTATGCAGGAACTGGCCCAGAACTTCGTTGATGGCCACGAGGATGGAATCGAAAACGTTCATTATGCTTCTTTCTGTGTTTTTACTTGCCTAGAGCGAGGGATGGGTCCGCGGTTGGGGACCGCATTATTCACACGTTTAGTACTAGCGGAGATTGTAGCGCCACCGTTACATACGCGCCGCGTTCAGAATTATGGCACACAAACCACATGCGTCACAGGTTTTGCTACATTAAAAGGGCTATTAAGGCATAGAGTCTTGCTAACATTCCCGCTTTGCGGAACGATACCTACTGAGAAGATTCTCTTAATTCGAGGAAGCTAAAAATATGCATACTTTGCGCTCTATCGGCTCCAGCGTCGCAGGCATCGCCATCGCGGCAGGAGTCCTCTCCGCCCCTATCGCCTCCGCCGTCGAGCCGGCCGAGATCCAGGGTGACGCCACCCCGTCCACCATCCGCGAGGTAAACCTCACCGACTCGGCGGATGCGGAAAACATCAACTACGCCATCACCACCGAAGGCGAAAACCGCGTGGTGGATATTGCCAAGTTGGATGCCAAAGACAAGTGGAAGGGCTATGCCTTCGGCCACAAGAGCGGCCAGGGCAAGCACTACGGCAACCACGTTAAGGCCCTGACCGCCACCTCCGCCGCCATGGGCGGCCGCGAGGTTCCGCTGGCGGTCATCACCCCGGACGGCAACTTTGATAAGAAGCGCCCCACCCTGTACCTGCTCAACGGCGCCGGCGGTGCCGAGCAGGGCATGGACTGGCTGACCGCCACCGCCAACCACGACATCGACCCTAAGGCCGAGGGCATGCAGGACATGGTGGACTTCTACACGTCCAAGGACGTCAACGTGGTCATCCCGCAGGCCGGCGCCTTCTCCTACTACACCGACTGGGTATCCTCCCCGAATAGCGGCTATCTCAAGGGCCCGCAGAAGTGGGAAACCTTCCTCACCAAGGAGCTGCCGGGCGCATTGGAAGACCACATCGGCGGCAATGGCAAGCGCGCGATTGCCGGCATGTCCATGTCCGCTACCTCCTCTCTACTACTGGCGGAGCACAACCCGGGCTTCTACAACGCCGTGGGCTCCTTCTCTGGCTGCGCTTCCACCTCTCGCCCGCTGCCGCGCCTGTACACCCAGCTGACCGTCAACCGCGGCGGTGGATCGGCCGATCAGATGTGGGGCGCTATGGGCAGCGAGTACAACGTGTACAACGATGCCTTGGTGAACGCTAACCCGAATAACCTGGGCAAGTCCGAGACCTATGTTTCGGTCAACTCCGGTCTGGGCGGCGCCAACGACTGGGGTGTTCCGGGCTCTTCCACCCTCATCGTTGAGGGCGGCGTCATCGAGGCCGCGATGAACTCCTGCACCCATGACCTCAAGGCCAAGATGGACTCCCAGGGCATGAAGGCGGACTGGAACTTCCGCAATACCGGCACCCACTCCTGGCCGGGCTGGCGCAATGATCTCTTCACCTCCTGGGCAACCTTCGAGCGTGGCTTTGCTAAGGACGCCGCAGAAGCACCGGCCGAGCCGGAGGTAAAGCCCAACGAGCTTTCCATCGATGCGCCGCAGGCCGAGGAAGATGCGCAGGTGAAGGACGCCCCGAGCGCCGCTGACCAGTCCCCGGACAAGGACTTTGTCGAGGGCAAGGACGCAGAGGGTGCAGAGGCCGCTGGAGCCGCAGAGGCTGGCGGCGTCGCGGAATAAGTAGCGCAGAAGTATAATCAGCGAGTTCATAACTATAGGAAAGAAGCACTATGAAGCGTCTTAGCTCCATCCTTGCCGCCACCGCCGTGTGTGCAGGCTTGGCTTGCGCCCCGCTAGCGGGCGCCGCACAGCTCACCCCGCAGCAGGTAGCGGGCAACGCCGCCCAGTCCACCCTGGCCCCACTAGAGGTCACCCCGGAGTTGGAGCAGCTGACCTGGTACCAGAAGTACAAGGACGATCCGCGCGTCGAAAAGCTGCAGGCCACCTCCCCTGCCATGAACGGCCGTAAGATTCCGCTGGCCGTCATTCGCGCAACGGATGAGAACCGCCCGACCATCTACCTGCTCAACGGTGCAGGCGGCGCGGAGCAGGACATGGACTGGCTGAAGCTTTCTGACGCCGTCGATTTCTACCACTCCAAGAACGTCAACGTGGTCGTCCCACAGGCCGGTGCTTTCTCCTACTACACCGACTGGGTATCCGAGCCGAACTCTAAGTACCTCAAGGGCCCGCAGAAGTGGGAAACCTTCCTCACCAAGGAACTGCCGGGCGCCATCGAGGGCCACATCAAGGCCGATAACCACCGTGCCATCGCGGGCATGTCCATGTCCGCGACCTCCTCCCTGCTGCTGGCGGAGCACAACCAGGGCTTCTACGACGCCGTCGGTTCCTACGCCGGCTGCGCGGCCACCGCTTACCCGGTAGAGCACAAGGCCGTTGAGCTCACCGTCAACCGCGGCGGTGCGACCGCGGAGCAAATGTGGGGCCCGTTCGGCTCCCCCACCAACCGCTACAACGACGCGATGATGAACCATGAGAAGCTGCGCGGCACGGAGCTGTACATCTCTTCCGGTTCTGGGTTGGCCGGTAAGGAGGATACCTTCTCCTATCACGTGGCCAAGGGAAATAACCCTGCTATCGCTGCTGTGGGCTCCGCTCAGCTGCAGGTGGAAGGCGGCGCCATCGAGGCTGGCGTGAACTACTGCACCCACAACTTCAAGGCCAAGCTGGACCAGGCTGGCATCCCAGCGACCTATAACTTCCGCAATACCGGCACCCACTCCTGGCCGCACTGGATTGCGGACCTCAAGGATTCTTGGCCGGTCTTCGAGCGCGCTTTCAATAAATAAGCTCGTTTCTTTCCGCGGCTAAAAGGGCGGTAGGCTTGCAGCATTATGAAGTTGCTTCCTACCGCCCTTTCGCGTGCCCACACTGATCCTTATACCGGCGTGGATTTTAACCTCGGTTTCGAGGTTTCCCACTACACGCTGGATCTGACCTACCGCGTGGAGCCCAACCTGCTCCACGGCGAGGCTACTTTGGCTATCCGGGCCGATGAAGATTTGGCGTCCCTGACCCTGGATCTGGGCGGGGCGATGGTGGCCCGGCGCGTGACCGCAAAGGGTGCGCAGCGGGTGGCTAAATTCCGCCAGTCCTCCGGCAAGCTGCGCCTGCGTTTCACAGAAGAGATTGCGGCCGGCACGGAGTTTGAGCTGGTAATTCGCTATGGCGGCAGCCCGCGGCCGATCCGCACCACCTGGGGCGAGATTGGCTGGGAAGAAACCGAGTCCGGCTCGCTGGTGGCCAGCCAGCCCAATGGCGCGCCGAGCTGGTTCCCCTGCGACGATACGCCTTCTGCCAAGGCACTCTATGACATCATCATTACGGCCGATGATCCCTTCATCGTGGTATCTAATGGTGACCTTGTCTCCCGCCGGGCGGGCGGTTCCACCACGCGCTGGCACTACCGCACCCGCGAGCCCATGGCCACCTATCTAGCGACGGTGCAGGTAGGAGAGTTCTCTACTTTTGATTTGGGCCCTTCCACGCGCGCTTGGGCGCCGGCCGCGCTGCGCGAGCGCGTGCTGAATGAGTTTGCCCAGCAGCAGGAAATGGTGGACTTCTTCTCCTCCCTCTATGGCCCGTATCCATTTGCGGATTACCAGGTGGTCATCACGGAAGATGAGCTGGAGATTCCCCTAGAGGCGCAAGGCCTGTCCATCTTTGGCTCCAATCATATTAAGGGCGATCATGCCTTTGAGCGTCTTATTGCGCATGAGCTTTCCCACCAGTGGTTTGGCAATTCCGTGGGCCTGGGCGAGTGGAAGGATATCTGGCTCAACGAGGGCTTTGCCTGCTACAGCGAGTGGCTATGGGGCGAGCACAAGGGCGAGACCACCGCGCGCGAGGCGGCACGTTCCCACTACAACGTCCTGGGACGCAAGGCGCAGAATCTCACCGTTTCCGATCCGGGGGCGCGCGATATGTTCGATGACCGCGTATATAAGCGCGGGGCCTTGACCGTGCACGCCATTCACCGCTTGCTTGGCGACGCCTTCTTTACCACCCTCCGCAGCTACCTCACCGAACACCAACACTCGGTAGTAGAGCCTTCCATGCTGCTGGATGACTTCCGCGCCGCCGCTCCTGACGCCGCGCTTTTCGACGCCACCGTAGACGTCTGGCTCAACCAGAAGGCCCTTCCCCCCTTCCCGAATTAGTGGTTTTGGCCCCGCTTTGCGGGGTTTTGCCTGCGTTCGTTTGGGGAATGTCTAATCTATTGACCAATCCCTTCTTTCCTGTTGACGGGGTGTTTTATCTGGGTAAAATAGAACATGTAAACGAAAAGGAAGGGAGGGATCATGCAGACCACCAAGCATGCGGAGATAGACTCCGCCATCGCACAGGTTGCCACTGGGCTCACCCAGCTCCGCAGCCTCATGCAGGATCCCTCCGATCTGTCTTTCGAGCTTCTTCATCCGCATTTCGAACACTTGGAGCGGGCGCTAGGCAATAAGTCCACCATCGACGCCGCCTTCGCTTTCATCGCGGAGCGGGATGACGCCGGCCGCCGCGTTGGTTCCTCCAAGGCCAAGGACTACCTGACCACGCGCCTAGGCCTTACCGATGCCGAGGCCGCCGCCCGCCTCCGCAATGGACGCAACCTCTTCGCACCCATCCCCGATCCGGAGCCGGCTCCCCCTGCGGACCCCGATGCCGACGAAGCCGCACGCGCCCAAGCCGAAGAGGAAGCTCGCCGCCGCGCCGACCGCGAGCGCCGCGAGGAAGAGAAGCGCCGCAAGAAGCTCTTTGAGGAAGAGCCTATCCCCGAGCGCATCCTTAACCTCATCGAGAATGAGCTACGTAGCCTCAGCAAGTACGCCATCCCCGGCCCAAGCGAACTGCGCAACCAGGCCCTCGAACAGGCCAAGCGCCGCTCCTTCGATTCCCTGCGCGAGTGGCTACGCAAGGCCATCCGCAAAGCGAATAAGCACGCTCTCAACCCAGCAGGCGAGCCCGACCCGCACGCCGCTACCCGCAAGCGCCGCTTTAGCATCTCCCGCCAAGATGCTGACGGCGGTGTGCATATCTCCGGCTACCTCGATGCCTCTGCGGCCGCCATCCTCGCCAGCGCCTTTGCCCCCGCCAAAAATAAGGGCAGCGCGGATCTCAGCGCCGAGGATGATACCCGCACCTATGCCCAGCGCATGGCGGACCAACTAACCGCTGCCCTGTCGAGCTACCTTTCCGCCACCCAAAAGAACTCCGACGGACTCGGTTCCTTCTTCGTCGCCACCACCTTGGAGGAACTGGAGGCAATGGGCGGCGATACCCGCTTCGCCACCAGCACCGGCATCGAGCTCACCCCGCTCGACATTCTCCGCCTCGGCGGCGCGCGGCACGATTTCTTCTGTGCCGTGGACGACAAGGGCTTCCCCCTCGAGCTTGGCCGCACCAAGCGCACCGCGTCCCTCTGGCAAAAGCTCGCCCTAGCGGCCTCCGAACTCGTCTGCACGCACCCAGAGTGTCACCGTCCGTGGCAGGACTGCGATGTCCACCATCTCCAAGCCTGGTCTCACGGTGGCGCCACCGACCTCAAGAACCTCACTCTGTTGTGCCGCCGGCACCACGTGGACAATAACGATTACCGCGATGGCCGCAACGGAATGGGACACGCCGAACGAGACCCCGACACGGGCCGGGTAGGATACCGAGCCGCCCACGCCAACGGCTTATCGCCCACCGTGGAGGTCAACGACCACCCCGCCGCGGAACAAGCCCCGGCCCGCAGGCTCACTGATCCGCCTTCGCCACCGCCGTCGCCCCCGGGCGCGGCCTGACCGGGGCCCGCGGCCTGCCACAGCCGCGCGCCCGACTGCCCTACACTGGATAACCATGCAAACGATGCTCGTCACTGGCGGCGCCGGTTTTATCGGCGCCAATTTCGTGCGCCTAATATGCCAGGCGCGCCCCGATACCCGCGTTACGGTGCTCGATAAACTCACCTACGCCGGAAACCGCGCCAACCTCGCCGGCCTCGATATTGACCTCGTGGAGGGGGATATCGCCGATCCCGCCACCGTAGAACCGCTCGTCGCCGCTGCCGATGTAGTGGTTCATTTTGCCGCCGAGTCCCATAACGACAATTCTTTGCGCGACCCCTCGCCCTTCATCCACACGAACCTCGTAGGCACCTTCACCCTTCTGGAGGCCTGCCGGAAGCACGATACGCGCTTCCACCATGTCTCTACCGACGAAGTTTTCGGAGATCTGGAAATCGGGGCAGACACCAAGTTTACTGAGGACACCGCCTACGCTCCCTCCAGCCCCTACTCAGCCACCAAGGCGGGGTCTGACCACCTCGTGCGGGCATGGGTGCGTTCCTTCGGACTGCGCGCGACCATCTCAAACTGCTCCAATAATTACGGGCCTTACCAGCACATTGAGAAGTTCATCCCCCGCCAGATCACCAATATCCTCTCCGGACACACCCCCAAGCTCTACGGCACCGGCGAGCAGGTACGCGATTGGATCCACGTCGATGACCACAACGAAGCGGTGCTCGCCATCCTCGAGCGGGGCCGCATCGGCGAGACCTACAATATCGGCGCGGACCAGGAAGATATTAATAATAAGCAGGTCATTGAGCTGATCTGCGAAATCATGGGCCACACCCGGAATGGACGCGCACTCTATGAGCACGTGGCGGACCGCCCCGGCCACGACCAGCGTTATGCCATGGACGCCGCCAAGCTGCGTCGCGAGCTGGGATGGACCCCGCGGTTCACGGATATCCGCGCCGGTCTCGAAGACACCATCGCGTGGTATCGCGAGAACGAAGGCTGGTGGAAGCCCGAGAAAGAAAACGTGGAAGCCCGCTACAAGCAGCAAGGACAGTAGATATGCGTATTACCGAAACCGCCATCCCGGGGCTGCTCATCATCGACCTCGACGTGCACGGCGATAACCGCGGCTGGTTCAAGGAGAATTGGCAACGCGAAAAATTCACCGGTCTCGCGCCCGAGCTCGCGAGCTTCCAGCCGGTGCAGAACAATATCTCTTTCAACCACGCCGGTGCTACGCGCGGCCTGCACGCCGAGCCGTGGGACAAGCTCGTCTCGGTGGCGCAGGGCAAGATTTTCGGCGCATGGTGCGACTTGCGCGAGGGGTCGGAAAGCTTTGGTGAGGTCGTCACCCACGAGGTAGGGCCGGAGACTGCGGTGTTTGTCCCGCGGGGCGTCGCCAATGGCTTTCAGGCGCTGGAGGAAACCTCCTACTGCTACCTGGTGAATGAGCACTGGTCGGCCGAGGCTCGCTACGCCGCGGTGAACCTCAACATCGTGGACTGGCCGCTGGAACCCACCGAGATTTCGGAGAAGGACAAGCAGCACCCCGCTCTCACAGACGTGAGCCCGATGCCCGCCCGCCGTATCCTTGTCACGGGCGCGAACGGGCAGCTGGGGCGGGCGCTGAAGCGCCTGCTTACCGACGCCGAATTCTGCTCCCACGCCGACTTCGACATCACCGACCCACCAGAACGGAATTGGAAGCAGTACTCGGCCATCATTAACTGCGCGGCGTATAACGACGTCAACGGCGCCGAAAACGACCGCGCCGCCGCCTGGGCCGTCAATGCGGAAGCGCCCGCACGGCTGGCGCGCATCGCCGCGGAGAACCAACTCACGCTGGTGCATGTGTCGAGCGACTATATCTTCGACGGCACTAACGAGGTCCACACCGAGGAGGAACTGCCGTCGCCGCTGAGTGCGTATGGGGCGTCGAAAGCCGCGGGCGATACCGCCGCGCAGACCGCGCCGCAGCACTACGTCATTCGTACCTCGTGGGTGTTTGGCGATGGTGAGAATTTCATGTCCACCATGCGCCGGCTGGCCAATAAGGGCGTTGAGCCGAAGGTCATCCATGACCAGCGCGGGCGGCCCACGTTTGCCGAGGATCTTGCCAAGGGCATCGTCCACCTGCTCAATTCCGACGCGGACTACGGCGTGTATAACCTCTCCAACTCGGGCGATACCGTCGGCCGCGATGAGATTGCCATGGCCGTGTTCATCGGGCTCGGCCACGACCCGGCCGAGGTCACTCCGGTAAGCACCGAGCAGTACCGCGAGATCGCGGGACCCGAGGCGCCGCGCCCCAAGGAGTCGACGCTTGCGCTAGATAAAATCGAGGCTACGGGCTTCAAGCCGCAGAATTGGCGCGCGGCCCTTGCCCTATATTTGGCGCTGTACCCGGAGGATTAAATGAAAGGCATCATCCTGGCCGGCGGTTCCGGCACGCGGCTCTACCCGATTACCAAGGGCATCTCGAAGCAGCTCATGCCCATTTATGACAAGCCGATGATTTATTACCCGCTCACCACGCTCATTCAGGCGGGCATTCGGGAAATCCTCATCATTACCACCCCAGAGGATGCGGAGGCCTTCCAGCGGCTCTTTGGCGATGGATCGCAGCTCGGACTCATGATCGATTATGCGGTCCAACCGCGGCCGGAGGGGCTCGCGCAGGCCTTCTTGATTGGCGAGGAGTTTATTGGAGACGACAGCGTCGCGCTGGTGCTCGGCGATAATATCTTCCACGGCTTCGGCGGCGAGCTCGCCCACTGCCAAGATCCGGAGGGCGGCATCATCTTCGCCTACGAGGTCTCGGATCCACAGCGCTATGGTGTCGTGGAATTCGACGCCGCAGGCCATGCGCTCAGCATCGAGGAAAAGCCGGAAGTGCCGCGGTCGAACCACGCGGTGGTGGGCTTGTACTTTTATGACAACTCCGTCGTGGAGATAGCCAAGGGCATCGAACCCAGCGGCCGCGGTGAACTGGAGATCACGGCGGTAAACGAGGAGTACCTGCGCCGCGGCGAGCTCAATGTCCAGCGCCTGCACCGCGGCAGCGTGTGGCTCGATACGGGAACGGTGGACTCGATGAGCGAGGCCTCCGCCTACGTCGAGGTGATGCAAAAACGCACCGGCATCGTTATCGGCTCACCAGAAGTGGCCGCCTTCGACGCCGGCTTCATCGACCGCGCCCAGCTAGAAAAACTCGCCGAGCCGTTACTCAAGTCCGGCTACGGCGAGTACCTGAGGGCGTACTAGAGGCTAGTAGCCGCGCTCGATGTATTCGTCGATGCGCGCAGCCTCCGCGCCCACCGTGGTGGCATCGCCATGCCCTGGCAGGACCTTGGTGTCCTCCGGCAGGGTGAAGACGACGTTCTTCAGCGACTCGATGATCACATCGAAGTCGGAGTACTTGCGGCCGGTGGCGCCGGGGCCGCCGTTGAAGAGCGTATCGCCCGACAGCAGCGTCTCGCCCACGTGCAGCACCACGCAGCCCGGCGAGTGGCCCGGGGTGTGGTAGACCGTGATCTTCTCGCCGCCAATATCGAACTGACCGCGGTCCGCCAATGGCGTGTATGGAGCATCGCCATTGGACTCCTGCCACAGCATGTCATCGTCCGGGTGCAGGTAGACCTCGGTATCGAAGCGCTTGGCGGCCTCGGGGGCGAGCTCGCAGTGGTCATTGTGCGCGTGGGTGAGCAAGATGCCTTCCACGCGACGATCGCCAACGAGCTCTGCTACCGCATCCAGATCGTGGGAGGGGTCCACCACGTACACGCTGGAGTCATCGCCCACGACGTAGACGTTATTGTCCACGTCCCACTCGCCGCCATCGAGGCGGAACTTGCCAGAAGTAACCGTGCTATCGATACGCATTAGAACTCCACCACAGAGCGCAGAACCTTGCCGGACTTCATGGTGGTAAAGGCCTGCTCGACGTCGTCAAGCGCAATGCGCTCGGTGACGAACTTGTCCAGCGGGAAGTTGCCGGCCTTAGACAGCGCTACGTAAGCAGGGAAATCGCGCTCTGGGAGGCAATCGCCGTACCACGCAGGCTTGATGGAGCCGCCGCGGCCGTAGAGGTCGATGGCTGGGATGTCCACGTGGTCGGTGAGGTTCGGCACACCCACCATGACCATGCGGCCGGCGTGGTCGCGGGAGTAGAAGGCCTGGCGCCAAGTGGGCTGGATGCCCACGGCGTCGATAGAGACGTCGGTGCCGAAGCCGCCGGTGAGCTCGCGGACGGCGTCAATAACCTCCTGTTCAGAGAGGTCCTTGGAGCAGATGGTGTCGGTCGCGCCAAATTCGCGGGCGGTCTCCAGCTTGGACTCGTCGATGTCCACAGCAATGATCTTTGCCGCAGCCGCCAGCTTGGCACCCGCAATGGCCGCCATGCCGACGCCGCCGCAGCCAAAGACAGCGACGGACTCGCCGAGCTGGATATCGCCGGTATTCACGGCCGCGCCGAGGCCCGCCATGATGCCGCAGCCCAGCAGGCCAGCGGCGGCTGGGTCGGTGTCTTCCACCTTGGTGCACTGGCCCTCGTGGACCAGGGTCTTCTCCGCGAAGGAACCGATGCCCAGCGCAGGGGTGAGCTCGGTGCCGTCCTCGAGAGTCATCTTCTTGGAGGCGTTGTGGGTATTGAAGCAGTACTTTGGCTCGCCCTTCTTGCAGGCGCGGCACTCGCCGCACACGGCGCGCCAGTTCAAAATGACGAAGTCGCCTTCCTCCACGTGGGTGACCGCAGAACCTACGGTTTCTACCACGCCTGCGGCCTCGTGGCCGAGCAGGAAGGGGAAGGCGTCTTCGATATCGCCATCGCGGTAGGCAAGGTCGGTGTGGCATACGCCGCAGGCCTGTACGCGCACGATGACGTCATTAGGGCCGGGGTCGGGGACAACGATGTTGACGGTTTCGACTTCCGCGCCCTTGGAGCGGGCAATAACAGCTTTTACAGTCATGCGCCCGAGCGTACTATATTTTCAAAACCGGCGCATTATTGAAAATTCTTTTTAAGAGCGGGCAATGACGTTGGCCGCATGCTCGTGGCCACGCTGGTTCATGTGGACGGGCAGGTTGCCGTCGCCTGCGCTAAAGTCCACCAGACCAGCCCACATGCGCTGGTTTGCATCGGCGCACATGCCGTTATTGCGGGTGGAAGGCTTCATATCCAAGAACTGCACGCCGGTGCGCGCCGCCAGATCCACCTGCATCCACTGGGCCTTATTCTCAAAGTCCTGAATGGCCGGCAGGAACGTGGAATCAGCCGGGCGCGGGCCGAAGTGGAATAGGCAGTAGTACGGGCCGGAACCGATGGTGGGATAACCCACGATCTGAATGCGCGCATTCGGAGCGGCGCGCTTGATGCGCTCGATCTGCGGCGCAGTGTGCTCCACGAACTGCTTGCGAATCTGCGGCAGGTTGAGGTCGCGGTGATTGTAGGTGTCATTAAAACCAGTGGTGATGACCACGCGGTTAGTGGCCGGGGTCAGCGCGCCAGTGCGCAGGGCCGTATCCACCTGCTGGAAAATCTGCGGACCAGGGGACATGGACACGGTGCCGGAGCAGGAGAAGTCCCGCACGGGAAGGCGCAGCTTCGCGCCCGCGCGCTTGGCGTAGTTATTGGAGGTCGGGCAGTCTACGCCAACGCCCTTAGAGCGGTCATAGCGGTGGGCAAAATAGGAGCCAGCATCTGGATCCGCAAGGACGGAATCACCGAAGGCTACTAGGTTGCGCTCCGCGGCAGTGGCCTGCGGCGCGGCCACTGCACCCAGCACGGTCAGCGCGGAAGCCACCACGGAGAGAACTTTCAGCTGCAGAGATTTCATGAGATCCTTTTCTAGAAACACCAGTAACTTCAGATAACTGTAGTCACCTCTGTAACATATTTCGAGTTGGCGGCAACACCGCCCGCCTCTCTCACGATATCGTCCATGGTTATCTTTTCGTTATCTTCGCTAATTTGGAGCTTTCCCGATCGTGAATTTTTCTGATTTCACATTCCACGCTGCAGCCCTCGGCCGGTTCGTGCCGGCGCTTCTCAACGCCGGACTCGTCAGCCACCAAGGCGGCGCGAAGGCCCAGATCAATCTCCTGCCGAACCTGGCCCGCTACCGCTTCACCACCGCGCGCGAGATCGAACAGGGCTACCTTGCCTGCCCGGAGCGCTTGGCGCTTATCGACGACGACGGCACCCTCACCTACCGCCAGCTGCGCACCCACACGCAGGGCTTCGCCCGCTACCTCCGCTCGCTGGACCTGCCCGAGATTCGCCTCGGCGTCATGGCGCGCAACGGCCGCGGCATCATCATTCCGCTCGGCGCCAAGGGCTATGTGGGCGCTTCTATTTACCTGCTCAACGTGGGCTCCTCCCCGGAGCAGCTGGCCGGCTGCATTGAGGAAAACGGCATCAATGTGCTCGTCGTGGATGATGAATTCATCGACCGCGTGGACACCGATATCCCGGTCATCATCGCGCACGATACTGGGGCAAGCGATCTACCGAAGCTGGACAAGATTGTAAAGAACCCACCGGCCGTGGAGCTGCCGCGCTTCCCCAAGCACGGCTCAATCGTGCTCATGTCCTCCGGCACCACCGGCATTCCGAAGGGCATTGTGCGGCCGGAGCCGGCCCTGCCGGTGGTGCTGGCTTCCATCGTGGATACGATTCCGTGGCGCGCCGACCAGCGCCTACAGCTCACCGCCTCCATTTTTCACACCTGGGGCTGGGCCTGCATCAATATCGCGCTGGGCCTGCGCAATACCATCGTCACCCGCCGCGTATTCGACGCGAAGCAGGTGCTTGACGACGTCCAGCGCTACCGCCTCGATGGCATGATTTCCTCCCCCATCTTTTTCAAGCGACTGGTGGAGCGGGACCCAGCCGGCGAGTTTGATACCTCGAGCCTGAAATTCATCGCCTCGGCCGGCAATGCGCTGACCCCGGAGGTGGTCAAGGAGACCAATGAGCGCTTCGGCGCCATCCTGTGCAACGTGTATGGATCCACCGAGCTCGCGCTCGCGACGACCGCCACCATGGATCAGGTGGCCGCCAACCCCACCATCGCCGGGCGCGTGGCCTCCGGCACGAAGCTGCGCATCCTCGACAAGGAGGGACACCCGGTTCCGCGCGGCGAGGTGGGAGAGATTTACCTGACCAACTCCACCGCAATGACCGGCTATACCAACCCGAACCTGCGGCTCAATAAGGTGGACGGTCTCATCTCTATTGGAGACTTGGGCTACATCGACGAGCACGACTTCCTGCACGTGGTCGGCCGCGCCGATGACATGATCATCGTCGGCGGCGAAAACGTCCACCCGCAGTCCGTCACCGAGGTTCTCGAGGCCATGCCCGGCATCCACGAGGTGCATGCTGGCGGCGTAGAGGATAGCGAGACCTTCCAGCGCATCGCCGTGTGGGCGGTGCCTACTGCCGACGCCGCCGGAAAGGCCCTCACCGCCGACGCCATCCGCGACTGGGTCCGCACCAAGCTCGCCGATCACTCCGTGCCACGCGACGTACACTTCCTGGCCAAGCTCCCGCGCAACGCCACCGGCAAGGTGGTCCCGCGCCTGCTTAATAACGACAGCGAGGCTTAGCGCACCTCCCATTACGTTGTTGGCAGTTCCGCTTGAAGGAACTCAGGATTCGTGCTCCTAGCCCCATGCTGGGGCAGGCTATGTTTATCTGCGTTCCTTCTGCCTTGGGGCAGTGGAACTAGTCGCTGGCTTCGGTATGGCTTGTTTTCGTCCCTGTCTGAAGATGATCCGGGGGGTGATGCCGCCGAAGGCAGTGACATACTCCAGACTGCTAATAGGAACCTGACCCGCACAGAATGTGCGAGGTCTCAAAGTAATGTGGATGCCAGCGTGAAGTATGTCCGACCACCAGCGATGAAATAAGTCCCATACTCATTCAATTCGCTAGGAGGTCTAGCATGACCTACGACTATGTCATCGGCATGGACGTCGGCAAATACTTTCACCACGCTTGCGTCTTAGACATCGACGGCACCCAGGTGCTATCTAAGCGCATCAACCAAAACGAAAAATCCTTGCGCACGCTGTTTTCAACGTTCAGCGCACACGACCACAAGGTCCTTGTCGTCGTGGACCAGC
>OJKS01000026.1_pt1 | contig 62342 bp, 62 predicted proteins | sample 1596761 | NCBI WGS metagenome assembly OJKS01 (sample SAMEA3904700, study PRJEB24821) | metagenome | biome: Builtin; feature: hospital; material: surface | place: USA | collected 2013-08-19 | reverse complement strand
ACGAGATCCTCTCTGGTCTCGTGGGCTCGGAGATGTGTATAAGAGACAGGCCCCTCCCCGCCCTTCGCGCTCACCGGCACGAGGCGGGGTCTCTCTTTTTCGTCACCTGGTGAGCGCCTACGGCGAGCTCTGCCCACGCCCCTCCCGTCGCGCTCACGGGGAGCACAAATCAGGGCCACCCGAGGCCGCCGGTGAGCGCGAAGGGAAGTTATCCACAGCTATCCAGACCACGCAGCGGAAAATCGCCCCCAACCCCAGGGTTATCCACAGGATGCCGCGACGCGCATAGCTACAGCTCAACACGACCGCTTAGGTTAAGCCCCATGGGGGAATGGACTACCGCGGAACTGCGCGGCCAAGGTTTGAGCAAGGATGCGATTCGTCGCAAGGTTCGCGAGGGGAAGCTCTTTCGCGTGCACAGGGGGATTTATACCGATGAATGGACGCCCTGGGCGGTGGCGCGGGCGCTGGCGCATGGGCTCAGCCGCATCCATTTCACGGGAAAGACGGCGCAGGAGATTTACCTCGGCCGGCAGCTGACATTTCCTCTGGAAGCGGAGGGACCGCGTACTTTGAAGGGAAAGAACTTTCGCGTTTCGCACTCGCGCCTCAGGGCCACACACAAGGTCGATGGCCTACCTGTGGTGCAACCGCTATGGGCTGCACGCAGAATTTCGCGTGCGTGCAGGTCTTTATTGGAAGACTACTACCAAGGAAAGCACGGCCCCGGCCGCCTAGAAGAGGACCAGCGGCGAATGAGGCGCGTCCCGAAGCCTCTAAAAGAGACGATACGACACTCGGCTATAGGCGCAGATAGCCCGCCGGAACGCACACTAAGCAGGCAGCTGCGCGCAGAAGGAATCTACCCCAAGCACAATGTTCTCATCGCCGGCTACCGCTTTGACCTGAAGATTGGCAAGTTGCTGGTGGAAGTTGACGGCTGGGAATACCACAAGCACAGTGTGGCCTTTCAAGCTGACCGCTCCAAACAGAACGCGGCCGTAGCCCATGGTTATACCGTTTTGCGCTTTACTGCCGACGACATCAATTACCACCTCAGCGAAGCCATCCTGCTTATCAAAGCCACTATTGAGGTGCTAAAAGGCCGCAACCCTGAGCTTCCGATCTCAGCAGCTCAGCCCTATTGGAAGTGGCATCTATGTGTGAGACATTTGCCTTAATGACAACTATCCTTTACATTAGGACATGTAAGCAAGACACACAGTAAAGGAGTCCGGATGGCCGACCACCCCAACATGGTCCGCAAGTGGCGCCGCTGGGTCGAATTATCACAAGCCGAACTCGCTGAAAAAGCCGGCGTCTCCCGCCAGACCATTGCCAATATCGAACGGGGAAATTACTCCCCTTCCGTGCACCTCGCGCTGGACATTTGCCACGAACTAGGAAAAACCGTCGAAGAAATTTTTGGAGCTGAACAACATGATTAACGCCATCGCCAATTACTCCCTCAAGGAAATCGATCGCGCAACCCGCGATGAATTCGAACGCGACACGCTCTACAAGGCCTGCGTAATCGGAATGACCCCAATCCCGTTCCTCGAACTCGTCGTCGCCGCAGTTCTGGCCTGGGTCCTTCCGGGCCAGATGTCTATGCTGAGCTTCCTCGCGCTCGTGCCGTCCATCGTGGGCAACTCCATCGGTTCTGCTTGGATGCGCAAGCGCGTGGCCACCCCGCTGGTCAGCCGCAATTGGGCGGCTATCGCCGTCTACCTCATCCCACTAATTGTCATGTTCGCAGGAATTGCCTATAACGCCTATGCGCCTGCCGACGGCCACGACCCCGTTTCCTATCTCATCGGCGCCGCCGTCGGTATCACCACGGTGCTCATCCTCGCCCCCTTCATTCGTCGCCGCCAGCACCGCCGCGACCAAGCTCGCCTCGATGCCGAGCTAGAGGACTAGTCCCACTCCGGCACCTCAGCCCGCCCTTCGCGCTCACCGCGGACGGCGGGTCTTCTTTGTTTTCGTTCCCGGTGAGCGCGACGGGAGGTACTGCCCCTCCGCGCTCACCGATAGGCCCACTCACCGTCGTCGAAGGCATGCCGGTGACCGCGACGGGAGCATTGCTTGCCGACGCCCCCCTTCACGCTCACCGGCAGCTAGAAAAAGCCCCATCGCCGTGCGCTGGTGAGCGCGAAGGGCGATGGGGCCAAGGAGCGAGGCGGATGAGGCCGGCCCGGGACCCGGTTAGGCAGGTTCAGTTTCGTGGACAACCTGAGGCGTCTTCGGCTTCGATCGGAAGGTCCACAGCTTGTTAATGACGAAGTTGATGGGCATGGCCACGATGATGGAAATCGCATTTGCCCAGTAGTACATCGTGCGCAGGCCGGTGGAATCATCCAAAATATCGGCCGGTAGATGGAGCGGAGAGGTGGGATTCATCAGCAGGTGCTGAATCGCCATCGATACCAAGAAAGCACCAATACCAGCGAGCAAGAAGGGGAAGAATCCGCGAATCCAGGACACCTTCGACACTGACTTGAAGGTCCACATGCGGTTGAGCTGGTAGTTCCAGGTATTCGCGACCAAGAAAGCGATGGTGGAATACAGCATGAACCAGCGCAGGTGAAATTGGGTTCCGAAGAGGTTGACCAGCGGGTCATTGGGCATCGCTTCGAAGCATGCCCAGCCCCACTTCTTCGCTAGGACCGAGGTGATGAGGTTAACCGCGGTGCCGGAACCGCCGACGATGCCGAATTTGAGAAACTGCCCAAAATTGGACACAAAGCGCGCGACGCTGAGGTCTGCCATGGGCCGCCTTTCTAGCCAGTGATTAAATAACTACTCGATTGTAGTTCTTAAGGCCTGGGAACTGAAAAATTGACGCTCGGAATGTGATAGAGGATCTATAAAAGTTATAGCCTCGTGGAGCAGGGCGAGCGGAGTTCGGAAATCATAGAGGTCGAGCTCGCGCGGGGTGGGATAGGTATCGTCGCCAAGCAGTGGGTGGCCGAGGTGATTGAGCAGCACGCGCAACTGGTGGGTATGGCCGGTGCGCGGCCACATGGTCACCTCCCGGCCGGCGGCGCGCACATATGTGGAGGTCAGCGTACCTTCGGGGGCCACGAACACCTGGCGCGACCCGCGGGGCTTGTGCATGCGCAGGGCAATTTCCTGGTCCACGAAAAGCGGCTGCTTGACGACGCCCCGATACCTCTTCACCGCACTCCCCTCCAGGAAGATGCGCTGGTAGTCGGCGCGGGTTGCGGGATTGCGGGAGCAGATGACGAGGCCAGCGGTCAGGCGGTCCAAGCGGTGCAGGGGTACGATGTCGTCTTCGCCGAAATCCACGCGGAGGCGGGTTTGCAGCGTTTCGTGCTGGAGGCGGCCGTTGGTGGTCGTGGGCAGGAAGTGCGGCTTATCGGCCACGATGAGATCGCTGTCGGCGTGGACCACGGAGTAGTCGAAAGGAATCGGGCGCTCCGGCGGCACCGCAGGGTGGTACCAGGCGGGCACGGGGTGCGGAAGCGCGGCGCCGGGCGGCAGCACGGTGCCGGGCGAAAAGGGAGAGTCGCCGGCACGGGCGGCGAAGTACTCCCCTTCCTCGGGCACGTGGCCGCGCAGGACCGTTTTGCGCGGCGAAATGCCCGCGCGGGCGGGAGGCCTACCGGAATTAGGCACCGGCGAGGCGGTCGACGGCGGCATCGATGCGCTCATCGGTGCCGTTGAGACCAATGCGCACGTGCTTCTCGCCGGCTGGGCCGTAAAAGTCACCCGGGGCCGCGAGGATGCCGCGCTCAGCCAGCCAGTCGATGGTCTCGCGGCAATTCTCGCCCCGGGTGGCCCACAAGTACAGGCCGGCATCGGAGTGGTCGATGGTAAAGCCGGCGTCGACAAGCGCGTGCATGAGCACCGCACGGCGGGAGGCGTAGCGGTTGCGCTGGAGGGCCTCGGTGTCGTCGTCGTTTAGCGCGGCGACCATGGCGGCCTGGATGGGACCTGGAACGATGAGACCGGCGTGCTTGCGCAGTAGCAGTAGCTCGTCGATGAGGTCATTATCGCCCGCGAAGAAGCCGGCGCGGTAAGAGGCCATATTCGCGGTCTTGGACAGCGAATGCATGGCAATAAGCCCGGTGTTATCGCCATCGGTCACGCGCGGATCGAGGATGGATACCGGCGGGTTATCGTCATTCCAGCCCAAGCTCATATAGCACTCATCCGAGGCGATGATGGCGCCGGTCTCGCGCGCCCACGCCACGATGCGGCGCAGTTCTTCCACGCCAAGGACGCGGCCGGTGGGATTGGACGGCGAATTCAAAAAGACCAGGGAGGCATCCTGGAAATCGGAATCCGCGCGCAGCGGCGTGGCGCCGGCGAGCAGGGCGCCCACCTCGTAGGTGGGATAGGCCACCGAGGGGAAGGCGACGGTCTCGCCGCGCATGCCCAGAAGCGTAGGCAGCCAGGCGATGGCCTCCTTGGTGCCGACCACCGGCAGGACGCGGTCAACCTGCATGTTATAGCGGCGGGTGAGCGCGGCGGCGATGGCCTCGCGCAGTTCCGGGGTGCCGGCGGTCTGCGGGTAACCAGGGTTCTGCGCGGCTGCGGTCAACGCAAGCTGCACGCCCGGGGATACAGGGTCAACGGGGTTGCCCACCGAGAGGTCAACGATTCCACCCGGGTGGGCCTGGGCCTTCTTCTTGGCGCCGGCCAGCGAATCCCAGGGGAAGTCTGGAAGCGTCTTTCCTAGCGGTGTGCGTGCCATGTCTTACTCCTGATTCTGTGGTGGAAGCGCGGCAATCATCGGGACGTCAAAGTCCTGCGGGCCGAGGGCCGCCGCGCCGCCTGGGGAGCCTAGGTCGTCGAAGAAGGCGGCGTTGGCGTCGTTGTAGTCCAGCCACTCATCGGGAACGTCATCCTCGTAGAAGATGGCCTCGACTGGGCAAGCCGGCTCGCAGGCGCCGCAGTCCACGCACTCATCCGGGTGGATGTAGAGCATGCGCTTGCCCTCGTAGATGCAGTCAACAGGGCATTCCTCAACGCAGCCGCGGTCCATTACGTCAACGCAAGGCTGTGCGATCGTATAAGTCATGGAGATTCCTTGAAGCTTCCTGATTTCTCGGATTTGGGATGTTTAACAGTATGTCACTTCTGCTTGAAAAATGGCCAAACGCCCCCGCCTATCCCGGCCAAAAGCAGGAGCAGGCTGAGAATATTATTGGCCAAGAGCATGTCTCCTGTCATCGGTACGAGGAGCATGAAGGCGAAAAAGCCCAAGCACCAGACGATGAGCGGGATGGCGCCGACCATCGGTGCGGGGCTCCATAGCCGGGCGGTACGGGTGAGCACGGAGTTAAACCACCACGCAAGCAGGATGGTGATGGGAAAAGCCACGCTCGCCCCATTAGACAGCGGAATGCGCGCAGTGAGGTAGATGACCTCGAGGAAGACCGACAATAGCGCGCCGATGCCCAACCACACCAGGCCGGTGACCTGCTCGCCGCGGCTAAAATTCGTGCGCATTACAGGCCGCCCAGCAAGTCATCGGCCGGCTCACCCTGGCCCAGCTGGAAGTACTCGGCGCGCAGCAGGGGCATGACCAGCAGGTTGGATAGTCCATAGGCTCCGGGCACGTGCTCGGGTTCGTGCAGCGCGGCCACGGCGGCCTCGGGGTTAGTGCAGGTGGTGGAGCCATCGGCCACCCAGATTTGGGAGGCGTGGGCGCGCATAGCGCAGCGCTTGGCGTCCAGGGCGGCGTCGGAAAGAGCGACGGTGACGTCCGCGCCCTCGTTGGTGAAATTGTCTAGGTACTCCTGGCTGGGCTTGGTCCACCCGGCCGGCGCATCGAGGGTGTCCAGGCCGGCATAATTGGCGGCGCGTTCAAAAATGCCATACCAAATGCGCGTGCTTGGCGACGCCGCCTTCATCACCGCCTCATGCACCGCAATGTGGTCCGGGTGCCCGTAGCCACCATCGGGCCCGTAGGTGAGGATGGCGTGGGGCTGGATGGCCTCGAGCTCGTCGCTCAGGAAATCCGCCGCCTCCTCGATGCGATTGACCAGTGCACGCGGGTTCTCATGCGAGGGAGAGCCCGCCATGCCAGAGTCATGGAAGTGGCCGAAACCGCCCAGCTGGATCCCCTTGACGCCCAGGGCATCGAGGGCATTGGCCAATTCGCGGGCGCGGAAACCGCCGAGCTGATCGTGATCGGCCAGGCCTTGGTAAGGTTCGCCGATGACCTCGCCGTCCTCGCCCAAGGTAAGCGTAATGACGATAACCTCGGCACCGCGTGCGGCCAGAGTTGCCAGGGTGCTACCCATAAAGAGGGTTTCATCATCCGGGTGGGCGTGCACTGCCACCACACGGTAGCCGGTTAAGTCCTTAGTCTTCATCTATCCTCCAGCGGGGCGCGGTGATAAGACCCTCGTCCCAATCATCAATGCTTTGGCCGGGGCCTACAATACCCTCCCCGAGCGCGTGGATACGCGTCTCATCCACCAAAGGCACGTAGAGGGCCTCCTTAGAGTTCACATCGCGAATGCGGCCGAGGGCTTCCTTCGGGCTCATGGCGCCGGACAAAATCTCCTCGCGAATCTCATCCGCGTTCTCCGGGCAGATTCCGGACAGGTCGCCGGCGAGCGGCTGCTTGTCATCGCAGCTGAAGATATTTGCCGCGGCCAGCGAGTTCAGGGAAATATCCTCCCAGGTCACCACCGCATCCACTTCGCCTTCTGGCAAAAGCTTGGAAGTTATTGTAGTCAGGCGCTCGGAAACCACCTCAGCATCGATCCCATGGGCTTCGAGGATGTCGTAGAGCGTAGTGGCTGCGGCCAAGGCCGTGGGGCTAGTGGGGTCTACCGCAAAGCGAATCGGCTTTTTACTAGCGCGGGTGCGCAGCGCAGTGAGATCCGCGTCCTTACTTATAGGGTTGTTCCCCGGCTCAAGGTTGGAAGCGCGACCGGTGGCCAAACGCGCGACCTGGTCCGTGTCAATCAGCGAGGCCAATCCGCGGCGTGCTGCCCTTTCTTCTAGTGCTCCATCCGCGGTGGACATGTGCAGGCGCAGTTGACGCGGGCGGGTCAGGGCTTTATCGGAAACATGCGCTAAAAGGCCCAGTGCCTCCAGGGAGGTTTGATCCGGAGTAAAGTCCGCGAAACCAATCTGCCCGGAGCGCAGCATATTGAGCGCCTGGCTGCTATCGCGTACCTCGCGCAGCTGAATGACATCCACCTGGGCCGGATTAGCGCCCCAGAAGCGGTCGTTGCGGTTCAAGGTAATGACTCCGCGGCCGCGGTCCACGCTGTCGACGAGGAAGCGCCCGGCCGATGCCGGAATCTTATCGGCCAAGGCGGAGCCAAAGTTATCGTCCTGCAGCAGGTGGGAAGGCAGCAAGTTATGGAAAAGCAGGTGCCAATCTTTCACCTTCTGGGAAAAGTCCACGGTGACTACGCGGCCGCCATCGGAGGTATTGACGGCCGATATGGCGTGGTAGCCGGCGGGATCGCGCACACCGGCGGTAGTGGTCATCTGCTTCCACAGGTAGCTAAAGTCCGCGCCGGAAATGGGTGTGCCATCGGACCATTGTGCGGGCGAGGCGATAACGTAGCGCACCCGTTGCGCCACGCCCTTAGGAGCGGTGACCTCAGAGGCGGATTCGAGGATATCGGCGTCCCTTTGCCCATTGTGGAACGCTGAGGGCAGAACTAGTTCTGCGATCTGGTCGACCAGCTCGGAGTTATTGGCCACCAAGTGCGGGTTCAATCCCGCGCGCAAGGGGTCCACACCCACCGAGATGGTGGGGCGCTTGGCGGAGTCGGCATCCTGCGGCTGCTCTTCGTCCGGGGTAGCCGTGGTGGTGGTCTGATCTTCTTGCAGCGCGGAGGAATTTTCCTCCACCACCGGTGGTGGGCCGGGGTTAGCCGCGCAGGCGCTAAGTAGTGCAAGGCTGGCGGTGCTGAGTACCGCTGCGATTGCCGACGCCGCGCGCCTTGGTGAAGCCGGATTCTTTTTCATCGCGGACTACTTTAGTCCCTCTACCCCGCCGAAACGAAGATTATTGGCGCTAGACTCGGCCATAGACCGCAACTTTTAAGGAGGCCCCAATGCTCATCTGCCAAGAAATGTTCCTTCTACTAACCAAGGACAACGGCAAGAAGGAAGACTGGGTATCCAATAATGAGGCCGCCCTGCGCGCCACCGTACTCGCGGACCTGCTGCTGGGCGGTCACGTAGAGCTCGGTGAGAAAAAGAAGGTAGAGACCACTCCACAGCGCCCGGAGCACCCCGTGTTGGCATGGGCTTGGGAGGAGCTGCAGCAGCACAAGGCCACCAGCATGCAGAACCTCTTGGAGGCTTCGTGGTTTACCCCGCGGGAAATCATCGCTTTGGATTTCCACGCGAATGGACAGCTCGATGTGGAAAAGGCCAAGTGGTGGCAGATAAGCGGCGACCGCTACATCATGACGGACCTGGAACTGGAAAAGGAACTGCGCGAGCGGTTGGTTGCAGTCCTGGAGGCGCAGCGCCCAGCCGAGGTCAATGACGTCATTATTCTCGATATTCTCCGCGAGGTCAGCGGCGCCTATACCCTGCTGAAAAACGATGCGGAGGGAATGAAGCGCCGCGAGATGCGGGCGCGCATTCAGGAAATCAAAGAAGAGGTCGAGTACGACAAAACCGCCTCCTCAGCGGTCAAGGCCGTAGTTGAGGAGGCGGCAGCGGTTGCGGCGATGGTGGCCACGACAGCGGCAATCACCACCACCTAGGGTGCGGCTTTTTACTTATTCATCTGCTTCTTGCGAGCAGCAGCACGCTTGCGGTCGGTAGCGGAAAGCTCTACCTTGCGCACGCGCAGGACGTCTGGGGCGACCTCGACGCACTCGTCGTTGCCACAGAATTCCAGCGCCTCTTCCAGGGAAAGGGTGTGAGCCTTAGCCAGGGTGACCGTGGCATCCGCGGTAGCGGAGCGCATATTGGTCAGCTTCTTTTCCTTGGTGATGTTGATGTCAATATCCTCATCGCGGTTATTGGCACCAACGACCATGCCCTCATAAGCCTCAGCGCCCGGCTCGACGAAGAAATTGCCGCGGTCAGCCAGCTGCATCAGCGCGTACTGGGTGATCTGGCCGGTGCGGTCAGCCACCAGGGAACCGGTCGGGCGAGACTTGATCTCGCCGGCCCACACGTCCAGGCCGTCGGAGATGGAGTTAGCGATACCGGCACCGCGGGTCTCGGTCATGAACTGGGTGCGGAAGCCGATGAGGCCGCGGGCAGGAACGCGGAAGATCATGCGTACCCAGTCACCCTCGCGCACATCCATGGCCTGCATCTGGCCCTTGCGGGCGGCCAGCAGCTGGGTGATAGCACCCTGGTGCTCGGACGGGGAGTCAATGGTGAGGATCTCGTATGGCTCGTAGGTCTTGCCGTCGATTTCCTTGGTCACAACCTGCGGCTTACCAATCGTCAGCTCGAAGCCTTCGCGGCGCATGGACTCAATAAGCACTGACAGCGCCATCTCGCCACGGCCCTGGACCTCCCAAGCGTCGGGGCGCTCGGTGGGCAGCACGCGCAGGGAAACGTTACCGATGAGCTCTTGCTCCAAGCGGGCCTTGACCATACGTGCGGTGAGCTTATCGCCGCCGCCCTGGCCTGCCATCGGGGAGGTGTTCACGCCGATGGTCATGGAAATGGCCGGCTCGTCTACGGTGATGCGTGGCAAGGCCTCAGGGTGCTCTGGATCGGCGATGGTGTCACCAATCATGACGTCAGAAATGCCGGAGATCGCCACGATGTCACCGGCGATGGCTTCCTCGGCCGGCTGGCGCTCGAAGCCGACGGTGCGCAGCAGCTCGGCGACCTTCACGGTCTTGGTGTGCTGGTTGCCATCCTCGTCGTAATGGATCCAGGCCACCTGCTGGCCCTTCTTGATGCGGCCGGCGTAGATGCGCAGCAGCGCGATACGGCCCAGGAAGTCGGAGGCGTCCAGGTTGGTCACGTGCGCCTGCAGTGGGGCGTCGACGGTAGCGGAAGGCTCTGGGAGGACGTTGTAGATGACGTCGAAAAGCGGCTGCAGATCCTCGCCCGCAGGGACGTTGCCATCGCCTGGGTTCTCGGTGGAGGCAACGCCGGCGCGGCCGGAAGCGTAGAGAACCGGAAGGTCCAGCAGCTCCTCGGCGGCGGCCGCAGCTTCCTCGTCCTCCAGGCCGGCGGCGATTTCCAGCAGCAGGTCCTGGGACTCGGAGACAACCTCGTCGATGCGGGCATCCGGTCGGTCAGTCTTGTTCACGCAGATGATAACCGGCAGCTTGGCTTCCAGTGCCTTGGTGAGCACGAAGCGGGTCTGCGGCAGCGGGCCCTCGGAGGCATCGACAAGCAAGACAACGCCATCCACCATGGAAATACCGCGCTCAACCTCGCCGCCGAAGTCGGCGTGGCCCGGGGTGTCGATAACGTTGATAATCAGGTCTTGGCCGTCCTTGCCCAGGCCCTTGCGGTGGATGGCCGTATTCTTGGCCAGAATGGTAATGCCGCGCTCGCGCTCCTGATCATTGGAGTCCATGACGCGGTCCGTGTGTTCACCGTGGTCACCAAAGGCGCCGGACTGCTCCAGCATGCCGTTGACCAGGGTGGTCTTGCCATGGTCAACGTGCGCGACGATGGCAACATTACGGAACTCGGTATTACTCACTAGTGGGGTTCTCCTTCGGAGGATCTACAGCGCTTGCGCGCGCGAAATTGATCTTGAACGAGCTCCCACGATACCCCCTTAAAGGGCCAAGTGCAGCATTGGGGATGGCTTTACCCCGTAACGCACCGTATAGGGAGAGCAAAAACTCTTATAGATTGCCAAAATACTTGACACCGCCCTTGCCATCACTATCGTTACTGTAGGTAATATTGTTACAAATGTGACAACTGGGGTTTAACTCCCCTTCCCGAGACCGCACCCAAGGAATTGATAACGTGAGCCACGCCCGCACCACCTGGCGCCTGTCCGGCCGTACCGGTTATATCGCCGCTGCCACGGCCGCGCTCATCGGCCTCGCCTCTCCCCTCGTCGCCCCTGCGCAGGCATCCGCACCGGATCTTTCTTCCTTAGTACAGCAGGCATCCTCGCATAGCCCACTGGACGAGCTCGGCCGCCCCAATCAGGAAACCCAGGACCGCATCCGCGCTTTTGCGGCACAACCGTGGATTCCCGAGGATGTACGCAACGCTATCCTCTCGGGCCTCGCGTTCTTCGCCGGCGGCGGCGATGGCAAGGGCGGCGTAGCCATGCCAGAGGGCAATAACCCGAACTTCCGCCAGTTCTACTGGCCCACGGTCTCCGCACACTGCATTGGCGGCACCAGCGATGCCATGGGCTCGGCCATTGCCGTTCCTGGCCCCACCGAAATGCCGGCACCGGGCGCAAAGCCTGGCGAAACCGTCTTCCTCTTCACCGCCCTCGGCACCCCACCGGCCGCGCGCGAACAAGGCGGGATGAACGTGCAGTGGTTCAACCTTGACACCCTGCGCAGCGGTGTCACCCCACTAAATAACAATGGCATCAATCAGGACGGCCCTACCACCTTGTCCGGTACCGCCCAGACCGGCAAGGGCACCGTCATCGCGCTGCTTTCTGGCGGCGTGAACACCCAGGAGTCCCGCTGCAATTTCGCCCCCACCGCCGCCTTCCTTGAGGTGAAGTAGATGCCGGTGGATCTCCATCCGGTCAAGCGCGAGACCTTTAATACCGCCGAGTACACCAATACCGATCCCAAGGGGTTCCTGCGCGAGGTCGACACATACACCGAGACGGATTTCGGCCTTTACATGGCACGCGGCGCCGATCACCCGCGCTTCGGGTACTTGGAATCGTGGCTGCTTCCCGATCTCAACCTGCGCGCCAATATCTTCCATTTCCGCCCCGGTGTAGACGTCCACCAGGACTTTTATATTGATGTGGCCGAAATCCAGCGCGATGGCGCGGTGTGGACCACCCGCGATCTTTATGTGGATCTTGTTGCCACCCGCGGCAAGCCCATTTCCGTGCTCGATATTGATGAGCTCTCTGCCGCGACCTCCGCTGGCTTGATTTCTGCCGAGGACGCCGAGAAAGCGATCGACACTACACTTGCCGCGGTGGAGGGCATTACTCGCAGCGGTGATGATGCGATGGCTTGGCTGGCGCATCAGGGGATACACTTAACGTGGTCCGATAACATCACCCTAACCCCAGAAGGATAATTTATGGCCGGTGGCCTTTTTGCCCTGCTTGACGACGTCGCCCTGATCGCCCGCTCCGCTGCCTCCAGCGTTGACGATGTGGCCGCCCTTGCGGGCAAGACCTCCGTGAAGGCCGCAGGTGTGGTCGTCGATGATGCGGCCGTAACCCCGCAATATGTGGAGGGGATTAAGCCCCAGCGCGAGTTGCCGATGATCTGGCGCATCACCAAGGGCTCGCTTATCAATAAGCTCGTCATCATCTTGCCCATCGCGATGATCCTCTCTTGGATCGCGCCGTGGGCGCTTACTCCCATCTTGATGTGCGGCGGTACCTATCTATGCTTTGAAGGCGCGGAAAAAATCCTGCACCACGTTCTCCCCCACCGAGAGAAGGAAACTGAATCAGTCCAGGAAAAGGGCGCAGACGCCGAAGATAGCTTGGTCAAGTCCGCGATTACCACTGACCTCATCTTGTCTGCCGAGATCATGGTCATTTCCCTAAATGAGGTCATCAACGAGCCATTCTGGATGCGCCTGGGTGCCCTCATCTTCGTCGGTATCTTGCTGACCCTGGGTGTCTACGGCGCCGTAGGCCTCTTGGTCAAGATGGACGATATTGGCATGGCCCTTAATAAGCGCCACGATGGCAAGTCCACGGTGGGCAACGCCTTGGTCAAGGGCATGCCGATCGTTCTCGATATCATCGGCGTCATTGGTACCGCCGCCATGCTGTGGGTAGGCGGCCATATCGTGGTCAAGGGCCTGCACGAGTTCGGCATGGATCAGCCCCACGAATTCATCGCGTCCACGACCGAGAATATCTCCAATGGCGCCCTGGCATGGCCGGCAGATACCGGCATGTCCATGGTCTGCGGCCTGGTGCTTGGCGTAGTCGTTGCCACCATCGTGATGGCGGTTAAGGCCTCCTTTGGCAAGACTTCGGCCACTTCTGCCGAGCCGGCGGAAGCTTAACGCTCCGTAGCCCGGCTGCATAGCCGGCTACATAAATAGCATCAGCGAAACCGCCATCACGGCCATGCCGGCAATCAAACCGTAGATAGCGTGATGGTGCTCGCCGGTCTCCTCAGCGGTGGGCAATAGCTCATCCAGCGAGATGAAGACCATAATGCCGGCGATGGCGGCGAAACTAATGCCCATCGTCGCCGGCCCAATAACCGGCATGAGAAGGCCGAAGCCGATGAGCGCGCCGAGCGGCTCAGCCAGGCCAGACAAGGTGGCCCACCAAAAGGCCTTCTTGCGGGAGCCAGTGGCCTCGCGCAGCGGAACAGCCACCGCAATGCCTTCCGGAATATTGTGAATGGCGATGGCCACCGCCACCGGCACCGCAACTTCCTTAGAATCCAGGCCGGATAGGAAGGTGGCAAACCCCTCGGGGAAATTGTGCAGGCCCAGCGCGCAGGCGGTAAATACGCCGGTTTTCATTAGCTTTTTGCGGCGGGCTTCTTCGGCCGTGGTGGCCGGCTCATGGGGGTTAATCTCCTCCGGCACGAGCCGGTCAATGATGGCGATGACGGCGATGCCAGCAAAGAACGCCCCGACGGCGGCCCAGGTGCCGGTGGTTTCCTCGCCGAGGGCGTCGGAAAGCTGCGCAATGCCTTCCGGCAGGATCTCCATAAAGGAGACATACAGCATCACGCCGGCCGAAAGCCCCAGTGCAGCGGCCATAAAAGCCGGCCCCGGCTGGCGCCTTCCCACCGCCAAAGCGCCGCCAATCGAGGTCGATAGACCCGACAGCAGCACCAAGGCGAAGGCAAAGGCAAAGGTACTAAAAGTCATAGCTGGCACCCTACCAGCCAATAATTGTCAAGTATTAATTTTCTTCCTTATCTTCCGGTACCGGAGAGATGAACTCGCCATTCTTGATAGATGGATCGTTGTCCACATACTCGCCTGCCTCATAGTCATAGCCCACGGCGCGGCCCTCTTCGTCCGTGCGCGCGTACCAATCGGTCACCTCTGCTGCAGTGGAGTTAAAGTGCGCGCCCGTTGCGTAGTCGCCGTCTGTCGGCTCGATAGACAGGGCAAAGTTATCGCCATAATCGCGCACGCCCCGCACGATCGCATTAGAGACCGCTTCGTCCTCGTAGAAATGACGGATGGAGGCAGGATCATGGCGCAGCTCGCGCACCAACGCGATGCACATAAGCACGATGATGACCGCGAAAGGCAGGGCCGTCACCGTAATAAGATTCTGCAGGCCCTGCAACGCATTGCGGCCGCCGGCAAGCAAAATGACCACGGCAATGCCGGCCATACATACCACCCAAAAGACCGTAACGACCGGGTTCGGCTTGGGGTTGCCGCGCTGGGTGAGCTGCGAGTTCACAATGGATGCGGAGTCAGCCGTGGTAATGAAGAAGACCACCAGCATGACAATAACGATGGGCGCCATCCACTCCGCTCCTGGGAAGTGGTCCAAGACCTTGAAAAAGATGTCTTCTGCCGCCGGCATGGAATCAATAGTGCCATCTGGGGCGATATCGCCATCGCGGCGCTGCAGCCAAATGGTTGTACCGCCCAGGATGGTATAAGCGGCAACAATGATGGCCGAGGGAATAAGCAACACACCGAGCACGAACTGGCGGATGGTTCGCCCGCGCGAAATCTTGGCTACGAAGACGCCCACGAATGGCGACCAGGATACCCACCACGCCCAGTAGAAGGTGGTCCAAGAGGACAGGAAGGCCACCATGTCTTCGCCCTCGCCCATGTTGGCAGAGAGCATCTGCGGCATTTCATCGAGATATTCAATCACCACGGCCGGCAGCATATTGGCCAAGAAGGCGGTCGGCCCCACGACGAAGAAGAACAGGGCCAGTGCCATGGCCAGCACCAGATTGATATTGGAGAGCCACCGAATGCCCTTGGCCACGCCGGAGACGGCCGAGAAGATCGTTCCGATGGACAGTACCACGATGATTACCAGCGCCGCGGCATTGCCGGTGGTAGACCAGCCGCTAACCAATTCCACGCCGCGGCCGATCTGCAGCGCACCGATGCCCAGCGTGGCGGCGGTGCCGAAGAGAGTGGCAATAATGGCCAGGCCATCGATGATGCGCGCGGGCAGGGAATCAGAGGAGCGATTGCCAAAGAGCGGCATCAGGATGGAGCTCATCAGCGGCACGCGGCCGCGGCGGAAGGACACGTAGGCCACGCACAGGCCCACGATGGCGTAAATCGCCCAGGCATTAATGCCCCAGTGCATGGCTGCCTGCGCCATCGCTCCGAGCACCGCTTCATCGCTCGCAGCCTCATAAGCGCCTGGGCGCGGCGAAAGGTAGTAGCTCAGCGGCTCGAAGGGGCCGAAGAAGATAATGCCGATGCCAATGCCGGCACCAAAGAGCATCGCCGCCCAGCTCACCGTAGAAAATTCCGGCTTCTCCCCATCTAGCCCGAGAGGGATTTTGCCGTACTTTGAAAAAGCCAAGATGATGAGCAAAAACATCAGGAACGTCGCCAGGGCGGTAAAGATCCAGCCCAAGTTGCGCATCACCCAATCGAGCGCTGCCGAAGAAGCATCGAAGACCTGCTCGGGCGCAATCACACCCCAGATTACGAAGGCGACGACCAGTCCGCCGACCACAAAAAGGATCGGTTTATCCACGCCGTACTTGACCTTCTGGTCCTCAATGGAGACGCCCGGTACCAGCGCGGGGTGGATATTATGCGGGTACATAATGTCCTTTAAGATGCGCTTGGCGTTGCGGGTACGCTTTTTGCTTTCCTCCGAATTATTTACCCCACGCACAGGGCGGGATGAGGAAGACGATGAAGAAGAGATGGTTCTACTCCTATTCTGTTTTCCGGGTTTCACTTTTAAGAGAGCTGTCTATACATTAATAAAAACTCGCAGGATATAAAGCTGGCGCCAGCCCTATCCCCCGTATGCGTAAAATGAGCTACGCATTGTTTACCGGCCTTTCACTTTGGGAGTGACTTTCTATGGCGCTTTACCCGCTCGCGACTAGTTACTTCGGCGTGGAGCATGTTGCGGTCCTCGAGCACCCAGTAGTGGGCACCGCGTTGAGCATCCCCGGCGTGGCAAAGCACGCTGCGCTTGTCGACGTCTCCCTAGAACCCGATACCTACACCAACGGCTGGCGCGTTCGCTCGGACTTCGGCTTCTTAGGTTTTCTGGACGAGGTCGAGGCAGCGGAGTATCCCGCCTTGGAGCGCTTAAAGGCCTCCTCCGCACAGCCGCAGACGATCGCCACCGTGGAGGTCGTGGACGGCGAGGTTGAAGTTGCCGTGTCACTGGGCCTGTGGCCGTGGATGGTGCCGGTCAATGACCAGCCGCAAGGAACTGCGTTGCTAACTGGCGGACGAGGCGTGCTAATCGATGCCGCCGCCGGCGACCTATCGCCCGCCCAGCTTGATGGCATGGGCTCGCAGCAATTCTTCGTCACGCTGGAAGACCTTGCCGGCACCGCGGTGGCGACCTGCGATGACCTGGTTCTCGGCCCCCTCGGCGACAGTGCCGCACTCCCCGGACTGCGCGCCGCATTCGCCGCGGCCAGCGGTTCTGGAGCGGGGCTTTCCGCCCGCGCCTACGCGAGCCACGGCATGCTTGCCGTCGATATCCCCGCCGATGAGGCCACCCCCGCGGAGCTCTTCTCCCCCGCTGTTCCACCGCTGCGCGTGCCCGCACCCCAGCCTGCGATTCCCACTGCTGAACCCGCAGCCACACCGGCTCAGCCCGAGGTCTGGGAGCACACGCTTTCCGGCGAAGCCATCGTGACGGCGCTGCCCACCGGCTCACGCCGCCCGAAAGGGCCACAGGCCCAGCCGCCTGCACCCGCTAAGCCAGATGCGCCAGCTCAGCAGCACAATGAGCAAGCACAACAACCGCCGGCCAGCGCCAAGCTGGCGGAGTTGGTCTCCTCTATCCCAGGAGAGCAGAACTTCAGCTGGCGTGCGCTCCCGGTAGCCGAAGAACCGGGCCGCTTTTCCTCCGAATCCGCGCGCGTGCGGGCCCGGCGCGTGGCACGCGACACGTCTCACCACCGCGGGGGCAATCACCGCAAATAGGTGTGATGCTCGGCCACAGAGGCCTCGCTAGCGCAGGGTGCGCTGGCCCCCGTCGCCGCGGCGAGTAATCCGCTGGGCGTCGAGGTATTCCAGCAGCGGGATGGCTACCCGCCGCGTGGTGCCCAGCGCTTTACGGGCTGCCGAAAGCGTAAAGGGCTGCTCCAGTTCGGCAAGCCGCCGGCGCGCCTCCTCCGGTGCCGAGGGCAAGAGCACGATTCCCTGCTTGAGGCGCAGGAGGCGCCCGGCGCGCTCGGCGGCGGCAAGTGCCTTTGGGCCCAGGCCCAGCTCCGTTAGGTCATCTGCCTCGGGTGCCGCAAAAGGTTCTACCTTAAGCCTTTCCTCGATGGCAGCGACCCCGCGCTCCGCCGCACCGAGGTCCGCCCGCTGCCCGGGAAAGCGCAACACTCCCTCACTGCTTTCCGCCTTCGCAGCCGCGATGGCAAGGCCCAGCAAGCCTTCTTCTTGCAGGCCGAGGGCATCCAAGGCTGCTTTGCGGGGCATTCCCGGTGCCAGGGGATGTGCAGCAGCGTGGGCTTGCAGGGCGTCGGTAAGCGCTTGCTTCCACCGAGTTACCTGCGAGGCCGCAATCCACCAGTCGCGGAAAGCGATAATGCCTTGCGGCGGCGCTGTAGTTGCAAAACCATCGCGATCAAGGTCATCCAGACGGGCAAAACCGACGCGGCGCAGGTAGGAGGCAGGATCGCGGAAAGAGTCCTGGGCACTGAGCTCTTCTGCGCGGTGGCGGGCGGCACCGCGCCGATTAAGCTCCGGCGGTCGCAGATCTACTGCCTCTACCCCAGCGACGACGTGCCGGCCGCCAGGGCTGCGCACTACGAAACGATCAAGGAGCCGCAGCGGCAGCGGGTGTGCCAGGCTGATGCGCGCGAAATCGGCAGACAAGGGACGCAGGTGGGCCTCCACCCCGGCGGTACCGGTGTGCACGACGAGGTTATCGGGCAGCCCGTCGAGCTCCGCGCCAAAGGTGCGGCGGACATCGAGGTGGTCCACCAGGCGCCACGCACCCGGGGTAAGCAGCACGTCGCCGCGGTGGATATCGGCGGCATCCGCCCCGCGCAGGTTGACGGCCGCACGAGTGACGGGGCCGAGTGAATCCTCCGCGCGATTTTCGCTGTGCAGGCCACGAATCTCCACGGCCCTTTCCCCACCAGCCGTGGCCACCTTAAGGCTATCGCCCACGCGCAGGGTGCCCGCCGCAAGCGTTCCGGTAACCACGGTGCCCGCGCCCTTCACGCTAAAGGCGCGGTCCACCCACAGGCGCACGGGTGCCTGCGCATCGGGAGCGGGCACATCGGCAAGGACCTCATCGAGCGCCTGCCGCAGCGCCGCAATGCCGTCGCCGGTAGGGGCGGATACGGGGATAATGGGGGCGTCGGCAAGCGGGGCGCCGGCCAGCTGCGTTCGGATTTCTGCGGTGCGGTCCACGGTGGCGCGGTCGCTGCGAGTTAACGCAATAATGCCGTGCTCTACTCCCAGCGCGCGCAAGGCATCGCGATGGTCGGTGGACTGGGCCTGCCATCCCTCATCGGCCGCCACAACAAAGAGGACGACCGGGGCGGGGCCCACGCCAGCGAGCATATTGCCTAGGAATTTTTCATGGCCGGGCACATCTACGAAAGCCACATCCGCGCCAGAAGGCAGCCTGGTCCAGGCAAACCCCAGGTCAATGGTAAGGCCGCGGCGCTTTTCTTCCTCCCACCGGTCCGGGTCCATCTCCGTAAGAGCCCGCACCAGGGTGGACTTGCCGTGGTCCACATGACCGGCAGTAGCGACGACGTACACCTAGCCCACCGCCTTAATAGCGGAAATAACCGCGGCGTCGTGGTCGGCAGGAACGCAGCGAATATCCACCAAGCAGCGGCCCTGATGCACGCGGCCTACTACGGGCGGGTCCTGGTGGCGCAGCGCGTCCGCATAGGGCTCGGGCAGGCTCACCGCGAAGCCGGGCAGCGGGTACTCGGGCGCTCCGCCACCGCCCACGCGGCCATCGTGAGGTACCACTTCTGCCCCGACTGCCTGCGCGATGGCTTCCGTGCGCTCGCGGTGGGTCTGGGGATCGAGGTGGAGGGCATCCTGCACCGCATTCGAGGGCGTCGAAATGGCCGCCTCCAGCGCGTTGAGGCGCAGCTTATCTATGCGCACCGCACGCGCCAGCGGGTGCTTCTTCACCGCGGCAATCGCGTCCTTGGTGCCCAGCAAGATTCCTGCCTGCGGACCGCCAAGCAGCTTATCGCCGGAGGCTATGACGATATCGGCGCCGGCGCGCAGCTGGGCCTGGATATCTGGTTCTTCTGGCAGCGCTGGGTCATGGGTGAGCAGGCCGGAGCCCAAGTCCACGATGAGTCGCGTATCGTGCTCCACCGCTAGGCGGTGCAGTTCCTCTACCCCGACTGCGGAGGTAAACCCTTCGATGCGGAAATTGGAAGGATGCACCTTCAAGATGGCGCCGGTGTTATCTCCCAGAGCGCGTTCGTAATCGGCCAGGTGCGTGCGGTTAGTCGCCCCTATCTCTTTAAGGCGCGTGGCCGTGGACTCGATGAGTTCGGGCAGGCGAAAGCCCGCACCGATCTCAATGAGCTCGCCGCGCGAGATGATGACCTCTTTGCCGGGAGCGAGCGCAGCGGTGGCAAGCAACAAGGCGCTGGCGCCGTTATTGACCACGAGGGCATCTTCTGCACCGGGGCAGGCCGCGAGCAGCGCGGCCGTGGCGCCGGCCCCGCGATTTTTTGATCGCTTGCCCGAGTCCAGGTCCATTTCCACATCCGTATAGGAGGCAGCGGCCTGCAGGGCCTCTACCGCGGCGCTGGGAAGCGGGGCACGCCCTAGGTTCGTATGAATGATGACGCCGGTGGCGTTAATGACCGGCTGCAAGGAATGCGCTGTCTTTTGTTCCAGGCGCTGCGCAATTTCTGCGGGTATATCGCTGACCGGCAGCTGGCCGCGGCGCGCTTGGGTGACTACGCCCTGGATAATCGCGCGGATGGCGTGCTCGGCTAGGCGCTGGCGCGCGGATTCTACTTCCGGCAGCTGGAGCAGCTCGTCCATGCGGGGAATATTCCTGCGGGGATCCGGGCTGGCAGCAGGCGTGGGCGTGGGCACTGTGGCATTCCTCCTTGCGCGCGGGTGGCGGAGACGGACAGGAATCGAACCTGCCAGACCGAGATGCTCGGCCTCACCGGTTTTGAAGACCGGGGCGCCCACCAGGACACGTACGCCTCCGTGTGCTCACCTTACACGGGGGAAGAAATTTCCCGGGATTCTCCGTACAATTAACGTTTTTCTAAGATTCAGGCTAAGATTCTACTTATGTTCCTATCAGGTTTAAGGCGGCGAGAGATTGGCCGGCGCGCGGGCGCCGGTTGCATACTCGGCTTCGCCCTTCTCGCCACCGCGTGCTCCCCTGCCACTTCCCCACCTGCGGAGTCCCCCAACATGACCCGACCAGAGGTGGAGTCGCAGCAGCTGGAAGCCTTCACCGAGGACGCAGCCGGCGCCCCACATGGCTTCACTGCCACCGAGCCTGGCACCCACTTGCGCTATGGCGAGACGGCCTCCGTCCTCACGGAATCTCGCGAGGGAAATATAAGTTATTTTAAGGTTCGGGTAGATGCCCCACGCCTCGCTGACAACATCCGCCCTACCGGCTCTTCGGAAGACTTCACCCTCCCCGAGTCCGCCTCCACCATTTGTTTCCCAGTATCGCTGACGTACCTCGGAGCTGCAGATACCTCCGCACCGACTTCCTTTCCAGACCTCGCACCAGCTACAGCTGATGGCTCGCGCGCCAATGAGGTGCCCAACTCCGCCGCGGCAAGCTGCCCATATAGCCAGGTCCCTGCGATACCCAAGGTGGGCCAGACCTATCGCACCGCACTGGTTTCCTTTACAGAACCTGCCCATGCGGCACGCGATCCCCACGGGGCACAGTTCCACTTCCACGTGCCCTCCTTCAACCGCCTCGACCGCGCGGAGGCAATTTCCTGGGGCTAGTAAAATGGCGCTATGACCCAAGATATTAAGCTCACCTCTTTCGCAGCTGGTGGCGGCTGCGCCTGCAAGATTCCCGCTGGACAGTTGGAATCCGCCGTCGAAGGCCTCATTGGCAAGGCCGACCCCAACGTGCTGGTCGGCTTGGACGATGGCGATGATGCCGCAGCCGTAAAGATTCAAGATGGCCTGGCGGTTATCTCCACCGCGGACTTTTTCACTCCCATGCTCAATGACCCCTATGACTGGGGGCGGGTGGCCGCGGCCAATGCGCTCTCTGATGTCTATGCCATGGGTGGCACCCCGGTTACCGCCATCAACCTGGTGGGCTGGCCCAATGAAAAGCTGGGCCTGGATGTGCTGCGCGAGGTCCTGCGCGGCGGCATGGATATAGCCACCGAGGCCGGCATCTCCGTAACAGGTGGGCATTCCATCACCGCGCCCGAGCCCCTGTACGGTATGGCAGCTACCGGCATCGTGGCCCCCGACAAGCTCATGCGCAACGACGCCGCCGAACCCGGCCTGCCCATCACCCTAACCAAGCCCATTGGCGTGGGCATCCTCAACAACAAGCACAAGGCCACCGGCGAGGTCTCCCAGGCCGCGGTCGATTCCATGACCACCTTGAACCGTGAGGCCGCCCGCGCCGCGGTGGAGGCGGGCGTGCGTGCCGCCACGGATGTCACCGGCTTCGGGTTGCTCGGCCACTTATACAAGCTGTGCCGGGCCTCCGGCATCGCCGCGGAGCTCGATTTTTCCGCCGTGCCCACCATCGAAGGCGCAAAGGAAGCGCTGGCAGAGGGCTTCATCCCCGGCGGCTCTCGCCGCAATCTCGACTGGGTGCGCCCACACCTCGATACCTCCTTGAGCGAGGAAGAGCTAGTGCTGCTTGCCGACGCCCAAACTTCCGGCGGCCTCCTCCTCATCGGCGAGGTTCCCGGCTACCCCGTCATCGGCCATACCACCGAGCGCACCGGCGATGCGTTCATTAAGGCCTAAGATGCGCCGACGCCTCCCCGCTTTCCTCACCCTCGCCTCCACCGCCCTAGCCGGGGCGGGGCTGGTGGGGTGCTCGTCCGAGGGGGCATCGCCAATGAGTACTCCCCCTTCGAGTTCACCGCCGCTGACAGGCGCTTTTACTGCTCCGCCTGGCCGGTCGAAGAGTCAGTGTCTACCACGTGCGTGACCACCGTGGGCGATGTGGCGCTGAACTACTACCTTCACCGCGATGGCCGCGACTCCGCAGCCGAGCAACAACGCATGGAAGACATCGGCGCGGAGCTCGCCCCCGCCCTGCAGGACCTGGACTAGTCCGGGCTCACCACATCGTGGTCGAGGCCCTGCTCGCGCCGGCGCCTTTCCGCCCGGCGCTTCTGCGGCCCGATGGTGGTCTCCGGGTTCTTCACCGCTTCCAAGCCGGCGTTGAGCACGCCAAAGCGCGTGCACGCCGAGCCTGCCAAGAGCGATAGCCCCGCAGCCACCGAGACCGCCCGCGACTTCGTCACCGCAGCCACCGCGCTACCGACACCGCCGGCTGCGATGAAGTATTCCGAAGCCTTCATCAACGCGCCCGGCGTGCCCTCGTGCAGAGCCTCGCGCGGTTCTGGCTCCATGCCTTCCTCAAGCACCTTGGTCGCTGCCAGATCGCTGGCTGCCGCGGCCATACCCAACGCACGGGCCGGCCCTGCGTGCTCGACCGGAGTGGTCACCATAGCCAGGCCTGACGACGCCGCACCCGCCGAGGAAACGAAAACATACGGCAGGTGCTTTTTCATGTCATTCCACACCGGGTTCGAGGTATTGGACAGCAATACCGCGGTATAGCCCGCGAGCGGACCACCGAGCACGCCCGCGACCGCGCCCGCCGGCCCGGCCGACTTCTTCAGCGCCGTGCGCACGAATTTCGGCAGCGGCAGCTTGTGGCCAGTCGCCGCGTCCACTTCCGCCGCGGCAGGCAGCGCGGCCGCGCTGGCAAAGCCCGACAAAATCCACGAGCCCATGGACATTGGCGAGGTCACCTTGAAGACGCGGAACATGTTCAATGCGCGTTCCGGGCGGCCCAAATCCAGAATCAAAAAGACCGATCCCACGGCCGCCGCGCCAAAGGCAGAGATCCGCGTGGTGCGACGCAGCGGCGCATTGCCCACGGCCTGTGCACCAGCGGCCAAGAGTCCCGAGCCACCGCTCACACCGCCCAGAAAGAAGTAGGCGCCGATAGGCCATTCCCACGGCGGAGCCTTCACCACAGGTCGGCCGTAGTAAGACGAGAACTCGAAGTCCTGCGCCATGCGCTCCTCTTTGGAGCCGTCCTGCGCACCCGCGCCTGGACGCTTCCGCTTCTTCTTCGGCTTCGTACCATCGAACTTCCGGTAGCGATTGCGGCGCTCCGGCTGCGGTGGACGGTATTCATCAAAGTTGCTCATTTGCGTCCCCCAATCAGGAAGGAACCGGCCACGGCCAGCGCCATGCCGCCGATAGCCTTGGCTGCGGTCTTATACATCTGCGGTAAATCGGCCGTCGGCACGCGCGGGTCCGGCGGCAAACCGTAGACCTCAGGTGAATCCAAAAGCAGGAAGATGGAGCCGGTTCCGCCCACGCCATCGTCCTGGTTGGCGCCGTAAAGGCGGGCCTCGGTAAGCCCTTGCTCGTGCAATACACGCACGCGTTCCTTGGCCGCGGCCACCATCTCCTCGTACGGGCCGAACTGAATGGAATCGGTAGGACAGGTCTTAGAACATGCTGGCTGCTCTCCCTGCTTCAGGCGGTCGTAGCACATGGTGCACTTTTGGGCCACACCCAAATTCTTAATCGGCATCGACTCGCCTGGCGTGTGGTCCGGCCCCTGCGGGGCAAGCTGCTTAAGCTTTTTCAGCACGTTCACGCCGGCATGGGAATTATCCACGTAATCCACCGTGGCCGTCTTGTCGTACTTCAGCGCCACACCGCCGTCATCGCGGCGCTCGATGACGCCAAACGGGCAGCCGGCCACGCAGGTACCGCAGCCATTGCACACATCATCTTGGACCACAACGGTGCCAAACTCGGTGCGGAACAGCGCGCCGGTAGGACACACGTCCAAGCAGCCCGCATGCGTGCAGTGCTTACACACGTCCGAGGACATGAGCCACCGGAACGTATCCGTATCCGGCGGGGTGGTATCAACCGACGGGGCCTGCGCCCCTACCGAAGGCATCCCTAAGGAAATGAGATTCTTGCCCTCCTCGCGGGCCTGCTCGATGCGGTCATTGTTTTGCTCCACAAAGGCCACGTGCCGCCAGGTATTTGCTCCCAGTGCGCCGGTGTTGTCATAGGAATCACCCGTGACGTCATAGCCTTCTACCGGGTTGCGGTTCCACTCCTTGCACGCCACCTCGCAGGCCTTACACCCGATACACACGGAAGTGTCGGTGAAAAAGGCCATGCGGCGGTACTTGTCGTAGCCATGCCGGCTGGCGTTTTCGGTCAGAAGATTTGTCATTTACTTACCTTCTTCGCTTTCCTCGCCCTTTTCGCCGTGCTCATCCACATCCGCGGGCTGCTGCGGCTCTGGGTTATAGGTGAAGGAATCATCCACGGTGAGCAGATCATTGCCGGAATCCAGGTTCAGGTGCGCGCGCTTCTGATACTCCTTGAGCATCTCCACACGGGCCTCACCACGCGGGCGACGCCCCGGCTGGATATCACAAGCGCCGATCTTGGAATTCTGGATGAATACGTTCGGCTCCAACGTAAGGCCCAGCAAATCATTGGCACCATCGCCTGCAACGGCCGTGGAATCGGACTCGCCATAGTGATACGGCAGGCCGATCTGGTGGAACTCCTCGCCATTGATCTTCATCATCTGCATGCGGTCAGTGACCAAGACCTGTGCCTCAATCACGCCGCGCGGCGAGACGATGGTGGCCCACTTGCCGTTTTCCAAGCCACGCTTTTCTGCCAAGGCCTTATCGACCTCGCAGAAAAGGCCCGGCTGCAGCTCCGCCAAATACGGCAGGCGGCGCGACATCGCACCCGAGGTATACATCTCGGTGAGGCGATAGGTGGAAAAGACAAACGGGAACACCTCGGAGCCCGGCTCGCCAGGTTCTGGGCGCGACAGGTTGTCTGGGCGCTTAATGGTCAGGCGCGTCGGTGACTGCTGCTGCTTGTACAGCACGTTGTGCACCGGGGACTCGTGCGGCTCATAGTGGGTAGGCAATGGGCCGTCGGAAAGCCCGGTCGGTGCAAAGAGCCAACCGCGGCCATCCGCCTGCATGATGAAGGCATCGGTGCCGTCGAGGGCGTCCGGGCCCACGGCGTCGACCGGAGCCTTGTAGTCCGGGGCCTTGGTAGCCGGGAAGTCCGGCACGTCATCGCCAACCCATTGACCCTGGTCAGCGTCCCACCACACATATTTCTTGCGTTCGGACCACGGAGTGCCGTCCGGCTTAGCCGAAGCACGGTTGTAGAGCAGGCGACGGTTGGCCGGCCATACCCAACCCCACTCGGGAGCTACCTCGTTTTGCTCCGACCCCGGTACCTTGCGCGCGGACTGATTAATGCCGTCCTTAAACACGCCGGTGTAAATCCAGCAACCACCGGAGGTACTGCCATCGTTCTTCATCTCCACGAAGGCAGGCAAAAGCTCGCCCTTCTTCGGGCCCTCGAGGTAGTAGCCGTTGATCTCCTTGAGGACGTCCTCAGAATTCGGCTCGCCTTCCTCGGTTTCTACATAGTCCCACGTGACCTTCTGCAGAGGAATATCTCGCGGATCGGTGGAATCGCGCAGGCGTTCCTTAATCTTTTTGCCCAGCTGGTAGAAGAACCACAGGTCACTCTTGGCATCGCCTGGCGGCGGGGCTGCCTGGAAACGCCACTGCAACATGCGCTGCGTCTGGGTAAAGGTTCCTGCCTTTTCCACGTGGGTAGCCGCCGGCATCAAGAAGACCTCAGTGCCGATGTCTTCGGTCTTAAGCTCGCCGTTTTTAATCTCCGGCGAATCCTTCCAGAAAGAGGCGGTCTCAATCTCCTGGAAATCGCGTACGACCAGCCACTTCAGCGCCGCCAAGCCGCGGCGCTGCATGCCGCCATTGGACTGCGCGACGGCCGGGTTCTGGCCAAAGACAAAGTAGCCTTCCACCTGTTGATCCAACATGGCCATGAGCGTTTCATAGGTAGAATGCGCACCAGAAATGCGCGGCATGAGGTCATAGCCCCATCCATTGTCCTTGGTTGCCGCATCGCCCCAATAGGACTTCATCAGCGAGACTGCGTAGTTCTCACCGATCTGCCAGAAGCCCTTCTGCGACTCGTTACGGATTCCATCAACGAACTCTGGCCAGCTTTGCTTATCGACGCTCGGCATGGGCAAATACCCCGGCAACGAGTGGAACAACGTCGGGATATCGGTAGAGCCCTGAATCGAGGCGTGACCGCGCAACGCCATAATGCCCGAACCTGGGCGACCCACATTGCCGGTGAGAAGCTGCAAGATGGCGGCGGTACGAATGAACTGCGCACCCAGGGTGTGCTGGGTAAAGCCCAACGCATAGGCAAAGCAGGTGGTGCGATCCGGCGTAGAATTCTGCGCGATCGACTCCGCTAGGTAATAGAAGTCCTCCTGCGCAATACCGCAGGTCTCCTCCACTACCTCAGGCGTATAGCGCGCGTAGTGCCGCTTGAGAATCTGGAAAACCGAATTCGGATGCTCTAGCGTCTCATCGCGTTCCACATTCCACGACGCACCCTCCGGCTTCTGCACGTACTGCCACGAATCCGTGACGTACTTACCGGTCTCCGGGTCATAACCAGAGAACAGACCGTCCAGATCTTCGGTGTCCTGGTAGTCCTCCGAGATGATCATTGGCGCATTGGTATACGCCACCACGTAGTCATGGAAGTACAGCTCATTGTCCAGCAGGTAGTTAATGACTGCGCCCAAAAGCACCACGTCCGTGCCGCCGCGAATGCCGATGTGGCGATTCGCAAAGGCTGACGTGCGCGTATAACGCGGGTCCACGTGAATGATGCGGGCACCACGCTTCTTGGCTTCCACCACCCACTGGAATCCCACTGGGTGACACTCGGCCATGTTAGAACCCTCAATGACGATGCAGTCCGCATTCGCCATATCCTGCAGCGGTTGGGTTGCGCCGCCGCGGCCAAACGAAGTTCCTAGACTAGGAACAGTGGCGGAGTGTCATATACGCGCCTGGTTCTCGAGCTGAATCGCACCAGCGGCGGTAAATAGCTTCTTGATGAGGTAATTTTCCTCATTATCCAAGGTCGCACCGCCCAAACCGGCGATGCCCATCGTGCGGTTGAGCACACGACCTTCATCGTCCACATCCTGCCAGCCATTGCGGCGGGCCTCCAAGAAACGATCCGCAATCATCTCCATCGCGGTATCTTCATCAAGGTCCTGCCACTCCGTAGAGTGCGGCGCACGATACTTAATCTTGGTAAGGCGCGTAGCGGAGTTGATCAACTGCTCCGACGCGGATCCCTTAGGGCACAGGCGCCCACGGGAAATAGGCGAATCCGGATCGCCCTCCACCTGGATGACGCGGTCATCTTTGACATACACGCGCTGCGAGCAACCAACCGCACAGTACGGGCACACCGACTGCACCACGCGGTCCGCTTCCACGGTGCGCCCATGCTTATCTTTACTCTTTTGAGACTGCGTATTGACGTCCCTTCCGAAGGGATCGCCACTGCGCAGCTGGCGCACAACCGGCCAGTTGAGAGGGCTAAAGCGAGACATGTCCTTTAATCTATATTTCGCCGGTTAAAAAAGCCACAAAGGCTACCCTAACTAGCTTGCACCGCCCAGAGTGCCCGCTTAATCCCCTCGACGATGTCCGCCAGCTCCATCATGGGCTTTTCCGTTTTCTCCTGCTTTGTAATGTACGGAACGTGGACAAATCCTGCGCGCACCTCCGTCGCTGCAAAGTGGTGCAAGAGACCATAAAGTAGCTGGTTACACACGAAAGTCCCTGCCGTGTTCGACAACCGCGCCGGAATATCCTCCATCGCCGCAACCATTTCCTTTACCGGCAGCGTAGAGAAGTATGCCGCCGGACCCCCTTCCACAACCGGTACATCCACCGGCTGATAGCCCGCATTATCAGGAATATCGGCATCCATAACGTTAATCGCGACCCGCTCTGGGGTGATATGCGCCCGCCCACCGGCCTGGCCCAAACATACAATTGCATCGACCGCCGAGCCCTCCGCGGCCTCGATCGCCCGACGCAGCGATTCCCCGAACTTCGTCGGGATCACCAGCTTGATGAGCTCCGCGTCTCCAATGCGATCCGGCAGTTGCTGAAGCGCTCGTTCCGTCGGGTTGATGCTCTCTCCGCCGAAGGCGTCAAATGCGGTTACGAGGATTTTCATGCTGCCAGTATTCCAGATTTCGGGACCCTCCCACCCTTCGCGCTCACCGGCAGCGCCAGGATGACGCTTCCCCTTGGTCCCGGTGAGCGGCAAGGGCGTAGGCCACAATCCCCCTCTCCCCTCGCGCTCACCGGGAGCCATACTCCAAGCACTCAGGGCCTGCCCGTGAGCGCGAAGGGCAGGCTACCTAACCGATCTGCTGCTTCGTAGTGCAGTCAATCTTCGCGTATGAACGCCCCTTCTTATCCACGGACGTCATTGCATAGTTTCCGCCATAAGCTCGGCACCCGGTGTAGTTATCGACCACCGGCGCCGGCTGAGGTGCCGGCTGAGGTGCGGGCTGCTGTTCGGGAGCTTGGTATTCAGCCACCTCATCGTGCGTTGACTGCTCCGCTACCTCTACTTCCGACGCGTCGTGCTCCTGCTGGCGATTCTCTTCTTGCTGTTCCTCTGCACGGCGGCGTTCTTCTTCCTGGCGCTCCTTCTCGCGTTTCTCTTCCTCCCGCTCTTTCTCCTCCAATTTCTCGAGCTCTTCGCGGGTTTGTTTCTCCTTCCCCTCAAGCTCGCGTTCCTTCTTCGCGGCAATCTCCTTGGGAGCATCCGGATACGCTGCTTTCTGGAAGGTGCTTCGAGCATCTTTGTGGCGAGTCAGAACCGCTAATCCGGCCTTCGCAGCTGCTGACTTGTCCAGTACATCCTCGTACCCTGCAATATCAGCTTCTCCGGAAGCTGCAAATGCTGCCGCCGCAGCTTCAGCGCCGCTAAGCGCTTCGGCCATGTCTTCATCGCTGGAAACCTTGCACTCGTCCGAGACCCCAAAGATCCCTTCGCCGGCGTCTTTAGGGCCGCGTTCGGCATTGCGCACTTCGTCATAAAACTTGTCGTTTCCGCCAAATACAACCGCCGTGGCTAACCCTTCGGCCGCGACATCCGCGTTAATGAAGTCATCGTCGATAAAGACACCGGCAAGAGTGCGGCCGTACTTGTCGGTCCGCTCGGAATCATATTCCAACCGAACCTCGGTCCCCTTGGGCAGCCGTCCTTCTAAGTACTGCTTCGCTTCCTCCGCGAGGCACTCACTCGGTTCGCCGTTATGGCCGATTTCCGGCGTATCAATATTAAGTAGCCGGACGCGGGTATTTTCGCCGTCTATGTCGACGTCAATGGTGTCGCCATCGATCACTCGGTTGACCACCACAGTATCTTCATCACCGCCGCCTAAAGCAACGGAAGCCACTGCGCCAACTGCGAAAATGCCAACGAGAGGTTTAACCCAGCCCATGAATGTTCCTCCTGAGAAAGATAGAGAGAGTAGCTATCTAAAGTTAGCAATGGGACACACGTGGTAGTTCAAGGTCCCTTCCCTTCGCGCTCACTGGCGTCGAAAAGCAAGCACAAAACCACCTCTCCGTGAGCGCGAAGGGTGAGGTTGCGGCCACTGCATATAACTCGCACTTTGTGCCTATGGACGCAGAAGGAATAAGCTGAGCGATGTTGAAGTTGAACAGGACAGTATCTGGAAAATAGTCCGATCTGTCCATTTTTATTTTCAAAGGAATCTTTATGTCTCAACAAGAATCTTCGCGCTCCAAGCTTCCCGGCTGGGCCACGGGATTCGGTGCTCAGGTCATCGCGGGCCTCATCATCGGCCTCATCCTGGGCTTCATCGCCTCTGGCATGGATACCGACCCAGATAACCCGGGCTGGTTGACCACCCTGCTCACGGGCGTCGGCAGCGCCTACGTCCAGCTGCTCAAGGTGATGATCCCGCCACTGATCTTCGCCGCTGTTGTTACCTCCGTCGCTAACCTGCGCAAGGTGGCCAACGCCGCGTCCCTGGCAATTTCCACGCTTGTGTGGTTTACCATCACCGCATTCTTCTCCGTCTTGACGGGCATCATCGTCGCCGTCGTGATGAAGCCGGGCATCGGCACGAGCATCGATGCTGCCACCGCGCAGGATCCTTCCCACGTCGGTTCGTGGACCGCGTTCTTCGAACAGCTTCTGCCCCAGAACTTCGTGGGCCTTTCCGCCTCACTTTCCGACGGCGAAGTATCCCTCAGCTTTGGTGCCCTCCAGCTCCTCGTCATCTCGCTGGCCATTGGTATCGCCGCCGTCAAGACTGGCAAGTCTGCCGAGCCTTTCCTGCGCTTTACCGAGTCCTTCCTGAAGGTCATTCAGGTCATCCTGTGGTGGATTATCCGCCTTGCCCCGATTGGCACCGCGGCCCTCATCGGCAAGGCCGTAGCTACCTACGGCTGGGATGCACTGGGCTCGCTGGGCAAGTTCGTCTTGGCCATGTACGTCGGCATGGGCCTGGTATTTGCCGTGGTCTACCCGGCAGTGCTGAAGTTCAACAAGATCCCGGTCATTGGTTTCTTCAAGCGCGTATGGCCTGTGACCTCCCTGGGCTTTGTCACCCGTTCTTCGATGGGCGTCATGCCAGCTACCGAGCGTTTCAGCGAAAAGGCTATGGGCGTTCCCTCCGAGTACGCTTCCTTTGCTATTCCGCTGGGCGCAACTACCAAGATGGATGGCTGCGCTTCCGTATACCCAGCCATCGCTGCCATCTTCGTCTCCCAGTTCTATGGCATCGACCTTGACTTCACCCAGTACCTGCTCATCATCTTCGTGTCCGTTATCGGTTCCGCCGCTACCGCAGGCACCACCGGCGCAACGGTGATGCTCACCCTCACGCTTTCCACGCTCGGCCTGCCGCTGGCCGGTGTTGGTCTCCTGCTTGCCATCGAGCCGATCATTGACATGGGCCGTACCGCACTGAACGTCACCGGACAGGTGCTGTGCGCCACCATCGTGGCTAAGCGCGCCGGCATCCAGGACAAGGCAACCTGGGATGCTGCCGAGAACGGCGTCAAGCACATTATGGATTCTGACTCGGCTGAGGCTATCGGCGTCAAGGCTTAAACCAGTCTCCTAAATAAGGCAAAAGAAACGCCCGCAAGGTATTCCTTGCGGGCGTTTAGCTATGCGCTTTTACTTCTTGAGGCCGTCAACACCATCGGTGTCGATCTGCTCCTTGCGCAGCTCCTCGGTGTGAGTCTCGGTGTCGCGAACGGTGTCCTTCTTCAGGTTGATCTTCTCAACCGGAACGGTTTCCTTGTTCACGTTTACGCGCTCCTCGTGCAGGGTGACGGAAGCTTCCTCGGAGTCACCGGAGATGGTGCCGTTGTAGTTCTTGGCATCCTCAGCGCTGATCGGGGTGCGCTCGACGCTAACCTCTTCACGCTCAACCGGAACCTCAACGGTCTCGGTGTCGGTCACAACGTACTTGCGCAGGCGAGCCTCACCGGTAGCCACGCGCTCCTTGTTGACGTTGAGCTGCTCCTCGGAACGGATGAGCTCGCCATCGTTGTTGGTGCGTGCAGCTGCAGCGTCATCAGCTACGCCAGCCTTGCGCTCGGTAGCAGCGGCGTCGGTGGTGTGGGTAGCTGCCTTCTTCTCGTCAGCGTGTGCACCAGCAGCGCCTGCACCTGCAACACCTGCGCCAGCACCAGCAGCGCCGGCACCTGCGGTCAGGTTGTGATCCTTGTCAGCGCCAGCTTGAGCGTCGCGCTTGGAGTCAAGGTTGGAATCCTTGTAGTCGGTAACGTCGTGTGCGTTATCCAGACCGTAGTGCTTGAAGATATCGGACTGTGCCTCAGGGGTCAGCGGCTTATCGGAGTCGAAGTCCGGAGCATCCTTGATGCGGTCCTTGGAGAAGCCCAGCTTCAGGTCATCGCCGGAGAAGTCGTGGCCGCGCAGCGGAACCAGGCTGGAGTTCATGCCGAACAGGCCGTGGTTAACCTCAACGAAGGTAGGCTGGCCGGACTGGTCATCAACGAATACCTCGTTAACGTCGCCCAGCTTCTCGCCGTTCTTGTCGTATGCGGTTGCGTTAAAGAGGTCCTTAATGTTCTTACCCATTGTCAGTAAATCCTTTCTGCTATTGGTATAGCTATCTTCAACCAAACAAAAGGACATTTTCTACCCCCGCCACGTGGAGTATGGGGGTGAAAATCTCCAATTGATTGCTGTAACAACCACCATACGGAGAAATCAAAATTTTTCGACCGGCAGACAAAAATTTTCTAAATTTCGTTCACCGAAATCAGTCTTCGTGCAGCTCAGAACGTTTGGTAACAGTTCTATAACATTGGAAAATCTGCACCATAAGCACCCGAATCGGGGAAACCGGATGTCGATTCTCTCGCCCGCAGCGCCCTAGACACATCCCTTCACGATCTCCAAATCGTCCACTGTTCACCACACCCCGAAATGCGGTGACAACTACCCCACAGGATTCTTTAACGAGGGTGTACTTTTCTCCCAGTATCCACAGGCGGTGCACAGGCCCGTACACCCGAACGGGCCTACACACATATTGGTCTAGTGCGCATACACCACAGTAGTCGGCAGAAAACTGAGAAGATTAAGTCTTAGCGGAATAGGTACGGGCGTCGATTTTCCAGGCCGGCTGGTTCCACATGAATGAACGCACTGCAGCCTGGGTAGAGCTCGTCGAGGGCAATTTCCACTGCGTCTGCAACCTCGTGGGAGTGCATGACGCTCCACTCCCCTGGCACCTCCATGGTCAGGTACACCAACCGCTGGCGGCCAGAGGCCACGGTGCGACGATCCGTGAAGTTTACCGAGTGTTCCTGCTCCAGCCGGGCTAGCAGTTGCCTAATGTGTTGACGCTCGTCGTCGGGAAGCGCCTCAGAAAGCAGGCTACTCACCGAATCGCGCAGGAGGCTATAGCCTGTCCACAAGATATTGATGCCCACTGCGAGTGCCACTACAGGATCCAGCCACCACCAACCAGTAAGGAATACGGCGGCGATGCCTATAAGGACGCCTACGGAAGTCCAGACGTCGGTAAGCAAATGGTGCCCATCCGCATCCAAGGTGGCGGACCGGTAGCGCTTACCTGCACGGATGAGCGCGATGCCCACCGCGCCGTTGAGCACGGAGGAAAGCGTTGACAACGCCAAGCCCCAGCCCGGCTCTTCAATCGGCTGCGGAACAAAGAAGCGTTGGATCGCCGTGTACACGATCATGCCGGCCGCAATAAAAATCATTGCGCCCTCTACCAAGGCGGAGACGTACTCGGCTTTGCCGTGGCCAAACTGGTGGTTATCGTCGGCCGGCTTAGAGGCAATCCGGAGGGCATAAAAGCCGGCGACGGCCGCGACGAGATTCACGATGGATTCGAAGGCATCGGAGAGGAAGCCCACCGAGCCCGTAAACCACGCGGCCAAGGCCTTGAGGAGGATGGTAGCCACTGCGGCGGCGATGGATAGCTGCATGAAGCGCTCAAGAATGCGCTGTTCTGAGCCCATGGAGGACATAGTCACTTCTCCCTTCGGTTCGGTTGCGGACCGAAGGTCTCGTTCACGGCCGCGGGCACTGCGGGCGCTGGCTGGCCGGGCTAAACGCCAGTATGTCGACCAGTCATCTCAGAATTAACCGAGGGAACTACTCCCCTTCAGGAAACCCCAACTTTATAGGGCAGGTGACACCGGCGCAAGATCGAAAAAGCCACGGGAAACTCCCGTGGCTTGAATTCGTGAAGCTTTAGTGCTGGCCCTCTGCAAACTCTTCTACCAGCTTGGCGTTAAAGGCTGGCAGGTCATCTGGAGTGCGGGAGGAGACCAAGCCCTGGTCGCAGTGAACTTCCTCATCTACCCAGGTGGCACCTGCATTGCGCAGGTCGGTCTGCAGGGACGGGAAGGACGTCAGGGCGCGGCCCTTGAGGGCTTCAGCATCAGCCAGGATCCAAGCACCGTGGCAGATAGCGCCGAGCGGCAGATCCTTGCTCATGTGGTTGCGCACGATTTCCACCGCGGCCTTATCCAAGCGGATGAGGTCGGCGTTATCGGTACCGCCAGGCAGAATAATGCCGTCGAAAGACTCGCCAGTGGAGTCGCCGGTAGCGGCGTCTACGGAAATCTCCGTGCCGTTTTTGCCGGTAATGGTGCCGGCCTTTGGAGCGAGGACACGCACGGTAGCGCCGGCGTTCTTCACGGCCTCTAGCGGGGAGGTCAGCTCAGAGTCTTCGAAGCCATCGGTAGCGATGATGGCAATGGTCTTATTATCTAGTTCAGCCATGTTGCAGCCTGCTTTGTTCGAGTACGCCGCCCACGGTAACGCGGAAGTTTCGTCTTCGCTACCTTCTCTTGCGCGCGAGTGGGCGGCGCCTTCTCCCTCTGACAAAGGGCCGGTTCCAAGCGGTGTGGAATTAGCCGCCGATCTTAAAGTCGCACACGTCGCCGTCCTGCATGATGTAGTCCTTACCCTCTTGGCGGACCTTGCCATGCGCACGAGCCTCAGCCATGGAGCCAGCGGCTACAAGGTCATCGAAGGAAACGATCTCGGCCTTAATGAACTTCTTTTCAAAGTCGGTATGGATGACTCCGGCTGCCTGCGGTGCGGCAGAGCCCTGCTTAATGGTCCACGCACGGGCCTCCTTCTCCCCGGCAGTGAGGTAGGTCTGCAGACCCAAGGTGGCAAAACCTGCCTTAGCCAGGGTGGCTAGGCCCGGCTCATCTTGGCCTACAGCCTCGAGCAACTCGCGGGCTTCGTCTTCTTCTAGCTCGAGCAGCTCGGTTTCGGTCTGCGCATCGAGGAATACGGCCTCAGCCGGGGCGACGAGCTGGCGGAGTTCTTCCTTCTTAGCGTCGTCGGTAAGCACTGCTTCATCCGAGTTAAAGACATAGAGGAAGGGCTTCGCGGTCATCAGGTGCAGATCGCGTACGAGGGAGAGGTCAATCTCGCCTTCCTTCGCTGCGGCGAAGAGGGTGCGATCATCTTCCAGGATCTCCTGGGCCTTCTTGGTTGCTTCCACCTCGGCGGCCAAGTCCTTATTCTTGCGCGCATCCTTTTCCAGGCGCGGCAGGGCCTTTTCGATGGTCTGGAGGTCCGCAAGAATGAGCTCGGTATTAATAACGGAGATATCGTTGCGCGGGTCAACCTTGCCATCGACGTGAATGACATTGTCATCAGAAAAGGCGCGCACTACCTGGCAAATGGCGTCTGCCTCGCGGATATTGGCTAGGAAGGCGTTGCCCATGCCTTCACCCTGCGAAGCGCCGGAGACGATGCCGGCGATGTCCACGAAGGACACGGTGGCAGGAAGGATGCGCTCAGAGTTAAACATCTCCGCCAGTTGGGTCAGGCGGGAATCCGGCAGCTCCACCAAGCCCACGTTGGGCTCGATGGTGGCAAACGGGTAGTTGGCCGCCAGGATCTCGGAACGGGTCAGGGCATTAAACAAAGTGGACTTGCCCACATTGGGCAGGCCGACGATTCCTAGTGTAAGACTCACGGGGCCAATCCTAACGCACCCGCCTTCTTTTAAGGCAAGATGGTGGGGTGAATTCTGATAACCAACCGCTGCCCGATGACCCCCAAGCGGGCCTGGGCGATAAGTTTGATGAAAGCTTCGACACCAGCAAGCTGGAGGATGTATCCCCACATCCGCCGGGCGATCAGGTAGACCGCTCCGTCATCGCCGGCGAGGTGGTTAAGGCCGCATCTCTATGGGCCGTTCGCCTGCTCATCATCTGCGTATTCCTCTACGCCCTGTACCGTTTGCTGGGCAACTTCTGGCAGGGCCTTTTGCCGGTGCTTTTGGCCCTGATTATCTGCACCGTTCTGGCACCGGTAGCGAAAAAGCTGCGCGACATTGGCCTTCCCGCTGCGTTGGCGGCCGCCGTAACCATTTTGGTTTCCTTCACGGCCGTCGGCGGCCTCATTGCTTTTATTGCCCCAGACTTCGTGCGCCAATCCCGGTCACTGTATTTGCAGACGGTCTCCGGCATCCAAAGCCTGCAGCTCTGGGCCCAAGGCCCGCCGCTTAACCTCGATAGCGATGACATGAGTAGCTACATCGACGAGGCGGCGTCCTGGCTGCAGCAACGTGCCGGCGCCATCGCAGGCTCGGTCTTTACCGGCATCGGCACTGCTACCTCCATCCTCGTCACCCTCTTCATCGTCCTGGTGCTGACCTTCTTCTTCCTGAAGGACGGCGCAAAGTTCCTTCCCTGGCTGCGCGATGCCACGGGCAAGCGCGCCGGCTGGCACCTCACTGAGCTTCTTACCCGCGCGTGGGCGACACTGGGCGGCTTCATTCGCGCGCAGGCAATTGTCTCGCTTGTCGACGCCGTCTTTATCGGCGTCGGCCTCGCCCTTATCGGCGTTCCGCTGGCCATGGCTTTGGCAATCATCACCTTTATCGCGGGCTTCATCCCCTTCGTCGGCGCGATCGTCGCCGGTGCCCTTTCCGTCACCATCGCGTTGGTCTCCCTTGGCGTAACCAAGGCTCTGCTCGTTCTCGGCCTAGTGTTGCTGGTCCAGCAGTTGGAGGGCAATGTCCTCTCGCCTTGGCTGCAGTCCAAGGCCATGGACCTGCACCCGGTCATCGTCCTGGTTTCCGTGACGGTAGGCTCGGCTCTCTTTGGCCTGATAGGTGGCTTCCTCGCGGTTCCGGCGGCCGCGATGTTTGCAGTGGCCTACCGCTACGGCCAAGACATGATGAAGCTGCAGTCGGGAGAAAAGACCGCCGCGGATCTGGACTTTTCTACCGTGGCCGGTTATCTCATCGGCCGCTACACCGAAGACCAAGGGCGTTATAAGCGCGAGGCATGGCTCAAGATGCCGGACTATGCAGCGCCAGAAGGCGCGTTTGCCGACGTCTCCGCAGACGGCGATTCCAATTCCCTCGACGCCGCCCTCAATGTGGAATCCACCCCCAAGGAGCATGAAAAGCCCGGCATGCGCGCAAACCTGCGCCGCGCCCGCGACGCCTTCGAAGGCCTTTTGAACGGAGATTCGAAAAAATAGTGAGTCGTGTCGGCGGCGCGTGCCATGCTGGAAACCATGACTTCCACTTTGCCCGTGCTGCTACTTTTTATCGGCCTCATCCTCGGCGCGGTAATGGGCTGGTTAGCACATTCCTACTCCGCTACCCGCTCCGCGCCGAGCGCCGAGCACCGCGCGCTACAAGACTCGCAGCGCCGCCAGGCCGAGCTCCAGCCGCTAGAAAAGGCCATGGACCGCTTGGGATTTCAGCTCCAAGAAATTGAGGAGGACCGCACCGCGCTGCTCGCCTCCCTCTCCAGCCAGGTGCAGGCGGTGACCCGCACCTCCTCCCGCTTGACCGAACGCACCGACAAGCTTGTGACCGCTCTGCGCTCACCCAATGTGCGTGGCCGTTGGGGCGAGGTGCAATTGGAGCGCGTGGTTGAGCTCGGCGGCATGACCAAACATGTGGACTTTGATTGCCAGGTCTCCGCACCATTGGGAGGGCGCATCGTCCGCCCTGACATGCTCATCAATTTGGCCGGTGGCCGCCACATCATCGTCGATGCCAAGGTTCCTTTTACCTCTTACCTTGACGCCCTAGAAACCGATGACCCAGAAGAGCACGCCGGCTTCCTCCGCCGCCACGCACACCTCATGCGCGGTCACGTCCAAGCACTATCGCAGAAGGATTACATTGAGGCGTTTCAACCAACGCCCGAGTTCGTCATCCTCTTCGTACCCGCTGACCCTTTCCTTGATGCCGCGCTATCGGTGGATCCAGAACTTATCGAGTACGCCTTTGAACGCAATGTAGTCATCGCCACCCCCAGCTCGCTTTTTGCCCTCCTGCGCACAGTAGCCATGGGCTGGCACCAAGAAGACATCTCCGCCAAGGCTAAGGAGGTCCAGCGCTTGGGGCGCGAACTGTATACGCGCCTGAATACGCTTTCTGATCACTACGGCAAAGTGGGCCATAACCTGGAAAAGGCAGTCGAGGCCTATAACGCCACGCTTTCCTCGCTTGATTCCCGCGTGGGCGTCACCGCCCGCAAACTGCATGAGATGGATATCCCGGGCCGCACGGACCGCACCCCGCGGGAGCCCTTGCCTATTGATACGTGGCCGCGCGGGAATTCGGCACTATAAATCCGCCGCTTTCGTGCGTGGAAATAGCCATGGGCCGGCGGCAACCGGTAGGATCTTCCGACGTGTCACAAGCCAAGCAAAGAAAGTCCTCCGCCGCCCAAAGCTCCGGTCTCCCCAGCATCTCGCTGGGCAAGGGCCTTGGGCTGCTCGCGGCACTCTTGCTCACGGGCGCGTTTATTTCCATCCTGATGGGTTCCATCGGGTGGGCTTACCTCGCGTTCCTCGTCATCGGCTCGCTGCTGGTGGCGCTCATCGTTGAAGAGCGGGGTCTTTTCCTCACCGTGGCTTCTATCCCCATTGTGTATGCCATAACGGTGGGTGTGGCCGGTTTCTTTATCACCAAGGCCAACTTGCCAGAGGGTGCATCGGCGTTTTCCAAGACGGCAATCGTCACTGCGGCGTTCCCCCTTGTTCAGAGGTTCCTGTGGCTCCTTATTGCCTTGGTGGGCGCGGCAATCATCGCCTGGCTGCGCTGGGCGCGCTTCCGCAAGACGGCCAAGCGCACCGCCGAAATGGAAACCGCTTCCCGCCGTGCCGACGCCGAACAAGACCGACGCAACCGCGAAGAACGCCTATCGGTTGCAGACTTGATGGCGCGCGATACACCGGCAAAGCAATCCAAGAAACCGCAAGCCGCTCCGCAGCGCGCCCGCGCCTCGCACACGTTAAAAAAGTCACGCCCAGCGCCAAAGGATCGCCTGCGTGGGCGCGACCGTGAAGAGCGCCGCCGAATGCAACAAGAGGAACGCGACAATCCGCTGCGCCCGGATCCAGCCCGGCGCGCTGGCGATTCTGTCCCGGCGTCTCAGCAGGAGAAGGAACAGCCTAAGCAAGGCTGGGACGATAACCTCTACGACGAGGATTAAAGCAAAAAGAAAGGCCCGTTTCCGGGCCTTTCTTTCGTTTTCACTGCCATAGAGGCAAACGCTACTTAGGTGCGTGCTGGGCGCAGGTCGCGCGGTAGGGCGAAGGTAATCGTCTCGGTAGAAGTAGTTACCTGCTCTACGTCGCTATAACCGCGCTCGTCTAGGAACTCCAGTACTTCGCGTACCAGCAACTCAGGTACCGAAGCACCACAGGTTACGCCGACGGTCTGCACGCCTTCCAACCAAGATTCGTCGATTTCCTTGGCAAAATCCACGAGGTGGGAAGCCTTGGCGCCTGCCTCCAGCGCCACCTCAACCAAGCGCACCGAGTTGGAGGAGTTCTTAGAGCCCACCACAATCATCAGGTCGCACTGTGGGGCGATGGCCTTGACGGATTCTTGGCGGTTTTGGGTGGCGTAGCAAATATCGTCTGAAGGCGGGTTCTCTAGGTGCGGGAAGCGCTCGCGCAGCTTATTGACGATGGTGATGGTCTCATCCACCGATAGCGTGGTCTGGGACAGCCAGATAAGCTTCTCATCCTGCAGGAACTCTGGCAGCTTGGCGACGCCCTCGACGCCATCCACGAGGTGGGTGACCTCAGGTGCTTCGCCGGCGGTGCCTTCTACTTCTTCGTGGCCTTCGTGGCCAACCAAGAGGATGTGGTAGCCATCGCGCTGGAAGCGCTGGGCTTCCTTGTGCACCTTGGTCACCAATGGGCAGGTGGCGTCCAAAGTAAGCTGCTTGCGCTGCGTTGCTTCTGCGCGCACGGCAGGGGAAATACCGTGGGCGGAGAAGACTAGGTGGGCGCCTTCTGGTGCCTCAGAGGCCTCGTCGACGAAGATGACGCCGCGTTCTGCCAGAGATTCTACGACGTAACGGTTGTGCACGATTTGTTTGCGTACATATATGGGCGCGCCGTACTTTTCCAGCGCCTTTTCTACGGTCTCGACCGCGCGGTCCACGCCTGCGCAGTATCCGCGCGGGGCCGCGAGGAGAACATTTTTACCATCAGTCATGGCTCCCAGAGTATCGAAACACTACGCAAAACAATAGTGGGGCCTAACGTCACCTTTCTGGCTACCCCGAGCGGGGCAATAGACCGCGCTGGCCCCTAAACTAGACGGAAGAACACGGCAGACTGAAGAAAGGGAGGCTGTGTGAATCAACCGGCAAATACTCCGGATACTCCCTGGCCCGTTGGCAAGGTCAATGACCAAGTCAAGGGCTGGATCGAGCGCCTGGGTTACCTGTGGGTAGAGGGTCAGTTGACCCAAATTAACTTCAAGCCCACCTGGAAGCTGTCCTACCTCACTCTGCGTGACGTACAGCAGGAAAAGTCCGTGCAATTGACTTGCCCATCATCGATGTTGCAGTCATTGTCTGCACCGCTGAAAGACGGCGACCGCGTCATTGTCCACGGTAAGCCCGCCTTTTACGCTGGACGCGGATCCTTTTCACTGTGGACCACCGAAATTCGTCATGTGGGCATTGGCGATCTGCTTGCTCGCATTGAAAAGCTGCGCCAACAGCTAGCTGCTGAAGGCCTTTTCGATCCCGCGCGCAAGCGGCCTCTCCCCTACCTGCCGCACAAAATTGGGCTGATTACCGGCCGTGGTTCTGCTGCAGAGCGGGACGTGATGGCGGTAGCCCATGACCGCTGGCCGGCGGTGCAATTCCGCGTCCTCAATACCGCGGTTCAGGGTGCGAATACCGTACCTGAGGTTATTGATGCGCTCCAGCAGCTTGATGCGGATCCTGAGGTGGACGTCATCATCATCGCCCGTGGCGGCGGCTCCGTGGAAGATCTGCTGCCCTTCTCGGAAGAAGCACTACAACGCGCAGTGGCAGCGGCCGGCACCCCGGTAGTCTCTGCCATTGGCCACGAGCCGGATAGCCCAGTACTCGATAACGTCGCCGACCTGCGCGCCGCCACGCCTACCGACGCCGCAAAACGCGTCGTGCCCTCTGTAGCCGAGGAACGCGCCATCGTCGCAGAGGCTCGCTCTCGCATGGCGGCCGCGCTGCGCGGCTGGGTGGAAAGGGAACGCCGCGGCCTCGACAATATTCGTTCCCGGCCTGTCATGGCAGACCCGATGGCCCCTATCCGTGCGCGCCGCGAGGAGGTGGAGCGAACCCGCGCTACCATGCGGCGAGAAATTGAAGTCATGGTGGAGCGGGAAACCCGCCACGTGGAATCGCTGCGCGCCCGCGTTTCGGCGTTGGGACCGTCGGCGACTCTCGCCCGCGGATACTCCATTGTCCAGGTAGTGCCCAAGGACGGTTCCGGGCCCGAGGTTGTCACCTCTTATAAGCAATCCCCGCCTGGCGCTCAACTGCGCATTCGAGTGGGCGATGGATCTATTACCGCAGTTTCTATGGCCTCCCAGGCCGCCGATTAATCACCAACCGAGGAGAAAATCATGTCCGATGACACCATTGGTACCGGCCAGCCAGGCCAGGATGCTTTTACCCCAGTAGAAGAATTGAGCTATGAGCAAGCCCGCGATGAGCTTATTGAGACCGTGAAGATTCTCGAGCTTGGGCAGATGGGCTTGGATGAGTCGCTAAAGTATTGGGAGCGCGGCGAGGCCCTTGCCCGTGCGTGCGAGTCGCACCTCGACGGCGCGGCGAAGCGTGTGGAAGACGCGCTCGATAAGGCCGAGGACGCAGACGCTGAAGGAGACGAGTAGTGCAGATCTATGGTTATCCAGGCGAGCGCGTGGATTTTGTGTCGAAATCCGCGGCCGCCGGTTCCATCATGGCGGGAGATTCCCGAGATTTCGTAGAAGAATTCTTCGGTCCTGCACACACCCGCGACGATAATGAGGTGAGCTACTTCTCCCGATCCGTGGTGCTGCGCTTTACGGACGACAAAGTACGCGAACTCGCCGTTTATCCGCAGCGCTCGCAACGTGAGCGCGTCGATGTCTTTGTAGGAAAGACACGCCTCAGCGGCCTGGATGCGGAGGCTTTGGCGGAGGTTATTGCCCAGGCCGGCGACGGTCTTAGCGCCACCGCCGCGGAAGAAGGCTTGGGCGAGGTTATTTTTCGGCTATAGGTGCGGCGTCGATAAACGCAGCGGTAGCAGCCTCAAAGTCACTGTCGTCCGCGGCGCCGGAAATGATGAGGCGGGCATCGCCCAAATCCGTAACCCACAGGCGGCGCACGGAATCATCGTCGCTTTCTAGTACCCGCACTTGGTGGCCCTTGACCTCGCGGGCGGATTCGATGCCGCGGTAGTTGGCATCGTACGCCTCGCCTGCCTTATCAGCCGCGACCTGCGTTTGTGTAGACTCCACAAACCCTTGGTCAGCGGTCACCCAGCTGACCACGGTGGCGTTCTCGCCGCCCATATCTACGCGGCGGGCAGCATTGGCCTCCCAGCCCTCCGGCATTTCGGGATTGCGAATAGCACCGACCCCAGCGCGAGCCTGGGTGTCTAGGAAGGTTTGTTCATCCACTTCCTGCACCGCTCCCTGCTGGGTTTCGGAGTTAATTGAGCACAGGCCGGTCGCTCCCACGGCGAGCAGCATCATAATCACCACGACGGCGAGGGACAGGGAAATATCCTTCGCGCCTTCAAAAATCTTTGGTCTTTCTTCTGCAGCCACGCGCCTTAGTATCGCACGGCCTGCTTTCAAAAAGCCACACGGCCCCTTTTGCCCCGAAAGATCTGTCAATCCCCCACAAATGGGGCGCAAAATCGAACCCATTAGAGCAAAAAAGTGCGAGAATGGAAAGGTAGAGCATCAAGGGGAACACCCCTCGATGAGAAAACTATGGAAGGCAACCACTACACATGTCCGAAAATACGTCTTATCTTCCTGACCGCAACCTGGCAATGGAACTGGTTCGTGTCACCGAGGCAGCAGCACTCGCTTCCGGCCGTTGGGTAGGCCGCGGCCAGAAGAATGAGGGCGATGGCGCGGCGGTCGACGCCATGCGCAAGCTCATCAATTCCGTAGCGATGAACGGCGTCGTTGTCATTGGTGAGGGCGAAAAGGATGAGGCCCCCATGCTCTTTAACGGCGAAGAGGTAGGCACCGGCGAGGGTGCCGCCATGGATATCGCCGTAGACCCAGTCGACGGTACCCGTTTGATGGCAGAAGGACGCCCCAACGCCATCTCCGTCATTGCGGCTGCCGAACGCGGAACCATGTATGACCCTTCCGCAGTCTTCTACATGGAAAAGATTGCCGTTGGCCCCGAGGCAGTTGGCGCTATCGACATCAACGAGTCCGTGGAATGGAATATCCAGTCCGTGGCTAAGGCGAAGAATATTCGCCCTACCGATCTGACCGTGGTGGTCCTTGACCGTCCCCGCCACGAACAGCTCATCTCTGAAATTCGCGCCGCAGGCGCCAAGGTGCGCCTCATCATGGATGGTGACGTAGCCGGCGCCATCGCCACCTGCCAGGATTCGAACTCCATCGACATGATGATGGGCATCGGCGGCACCCCGGAGGGCATCATCACTGCCTGCGCTATGCGCTGCATGGGCGGCGAAATCCAGGGCAAATTGTGGCCGAAGGATGAAGAGGAAGCAGAAAAGGCCCGCGCCGCCGGCCATGATTTGGACCGCGTCCTCAAGACCAATGATCTGGTCTCCTCTGAAAACTGCTACTTCGCTGCCACCGGCGTGACCAATGGTGACATGCTGCGCGGCGTTTCCTACCGCAATTCCGGTGCTACTACCCGCTCGCTGGTTATGCGCTCCAAGTCCGGCACCATCCGCTACATCGACTCCATCCACAAGCTGTCCAAGCTGCAGGAGTATTCCGTCGTGGACTACGACACGCCAACCAAGAAGTAGGGTCCACCCCCGAAGGCGGCCCTTCTTTTGGTTCTCCGCCATACTGGAAAGCACACACTCCCAATTAACTGAGGTGATCTTCACATGACTGAATACCGCATTGAACATGACACCATGGGCGAAGTTAAGGTTCCTGCAGATGCCCTGTGGCGTGCACAGACCCAGCGCGCAGTGGACAACTTCCCTATCTCTGGCCGCGGCCTGGAAAATGCGCAGATTCGCGCCCTTGGCCTGCTCAAGGCAGCCTGCGCTCAGGTAAATAAGGATTCCGGCAAGCTGGACGCGGACAAGGCCGATGCCATCATTGCTGCCGCCACCGAAATCGCCGAGGGCAAGCATAATGACGCCTTCCCTATCGACGTATTCCAGACCGGCTCCGGTACCTCGTCCAATATGAATACCAATGAGGTTATTGCCTCCTTGGCACATAACAATGGCGTGGAAATTCACCCGAATGACCACGTGAATATGGGCCAGTCCTCTAATGACACCTTCCCCACCGCTACGCACGTGGCTGCTACGGAAGCTGCCGTTAATGACCTCATCCCGGGCCTGAAGGTCCTCCACGAGTCCTTGACCAAGAAGGCCAAGGAATTCGCCGACGTGGTCAAGGCCGGCCGCACCCACCTGATGGATGCCACCCCGGTTACCCTCGGCCAAGAATTCGGCGGCTATGCCCGCCAGATCGAGCTGGGCATCGAGCGCATTGAGGCCACCCTGCCACGCTTGGGCGAGCTGGCCATCGGCGGCACCGCCACCGGCACCGGACTGAATACCTCCGCTGACTTCGGCGCCAAGGTCACCGAAGAGCTGAAGAAGCTCACCGGCGTGAAGGAACTGAAGGAAGCAGAAAATCACTTCGAGGCCCAGGCAGCCCGCGATGGCTTGGTGGAATTCTCCGGCGCCATGCGCTCGATTGCTGTATCCCTCAATAAGATTGCCAATGACCTGCGCATGATGGGCTCCGGCCCGCTGACCGGCCTGGCCGAGATTCACCTGAAGGACCTGCAGCCGGGTTCCTCCATCATGCCGGGCAAGGTCAATCCGGTTATCCCAGAGGCCGTCACCATGGTGGCGGGCCAGGTGGTAGGCAACGACGCAGCCGTAGCCTTTGGCGGCGCCCAGGGCCACTTCGAGCTCAACGTCTTCATCCCGATGATGGCGCGCAATGTACTCGAGTCCGCTCGCCTGCTGGCTAATGCTTCCCGCGTCTTCGCCGATAAGTGCATCGATCACATCGAGGCCAACGAGGAGCGCATGAAGCACTTTGCGGAGTCTTCCACCTCCATCGTGACTCCGCTTAACTCTGCTATTGGCTACGAGAACGCAGCAAAGGCAGCAAAGCACGCCCTGCACGAGAAGATCACCGTCCGCCAGGCCGTTATTGACTTGGGCTTTGTCGACGGCGAGAACCTCACCGAGGAGGAGCTGGATAAGCGCCTCAACGTGCTGAGCATGACTAACCGCGACCGCGATAACTTCTAAGTATTCGCCGCACCGCCACCCCGCCCGGGCAGGACTCGGGCGGGGTTTTCGCATGCCTGGGGTAAGGGGGCGTCGGCAAGCGCTATGGCATAGCACACATTAGTGGAAACGCACTTCTAAGATCACCACTTTTGCACTTGGTGCAAGTTTGCACCGAGTGTAAAGTTGCATGGCGTGCAAGAAGAATTATCACTACGCGAGCAGAAGCGCCTCGAGACGCGCCTGCGCATTGAGGATGCCGCCACGAAGCTGGTGGATGAACAATCCTTTAGCGCGGTCACGATTGAGAGGATCTGCGAAGTAGCCGGTATTTCTCGGCGCACCTTCTTCAATTATTTCGACTCCAAGGAATCCGCCGTACTAGGTGCTCCAAGCACCGAGTTTACGGAGGAGATGCGGGAATTCTTCCTCACGGAACCAACGACCAGCATGGTGGGACTCGTCCTCCAGTTGGTCAGGCAACACATGGAAGGCCACCACATCAACCCGACCATCCGGGACCGCCGCAAGCGCATCTCTAATGATCCGGATGCGGCCGCGGCGGCAATAAGCCGGAAGCGGGCAAAGTCCATTGAGCTTATCGATCTCATTGAAGAACGCCTCACCACAGAACCGGAGCTTCGCGTCCTCGATAACTGCTCCGCAAGTACCGAGGCGATGCTCATCGCCGGCCTCGTCCGCGAGGCACTTTGGCTCGCGATGGCATCCCCCGATGCGGATTGCAGCAAGGACCTCCACGCGCGACTCGATACCTCCCTCACGCTAATAACAGATTTTATGAAAGGAATGCGATGGTAGATACGGCTACTAAGGCCCCCACGCAGGGCCAGTCCCGAGCCGATAACCTCGGGCTTATCTTCTCGGCTTTGATGCTCACCATGCTGATGAGCTCTTTGGGCCAAATGATCTTCTCTTCTGCTCTTCCCACCATCGTCGGTGAGCTTGGCGGCGTCGACCACATGAGCTGGGTCATCTCCGCTTTCCTTGTCACCATGACCATCGCCATGCCTATTTCCGGCAAGCTGGGTGACATGCTGGGCCGCAAGTGGCTCTACATCGGCGGTATCGCCACCTTCGTCGTGGGCTCTACCCTCGGCGGCTTTGCAAACTCCATGACGCTGCTGATCATCGCCCGCGCTGTGCAGGGCTTTGGCGCAGGTTTTATGATGATTTCCTCCCAGTCCATCATCGCCGAGGTCACCTCCTCCCGTGAGCGCGGCAAGTTCATGGGCATCATGGGCGGCGTCTTCGGCCTGTCCTCGGTTCTCGGCCCCGTTCTCGGCGGCTGGTTCACCGACGGCCCAGGCTGGCGCTGGGGCATGTGGATGAACATCCCGCTGGGTATCCTCGCCATTATCGTGTGCACCCTAGTGCTGCACCTGCGCGTAGGTGATGCCGATATGAAGCGCTTTGACTGGCTAGGTGCCACCTTCATCGCCATCACCACCGCCTCCCTTATCCTCATGACCACCTGGGGCGGCACCGAGTACGAGTGGGGCTCTTCCATGATCCTCACCTTGGGTGCCATCACCATTATCGGCGCCATCATCACCGTCTTTGTGGAGCTGCGCGCTAAAGAACCGCTCATCCCGGTTCGCCTATTCAAGAACCGCAACATGGCCCTGACTACCCTCTCCGGCGTGGTACTTGGCCTGGCAATGTTCGGTGTTCTGGGCTACATGCCTACCTACCTGCAGATGGTGCACACCCTGACCCCAACCAAGGCGGGTCTCATGATGATCCCGATGATGGTTGGCCTTATCGGCACCTCCACTGGCGTGGGCTTTATCATCGCCCGCACCGGCCACTACAAGGTCTACCCCATCATCGGCCTGGCGATTACCGCCGGCGCCCTGTTCTGGATGTCCCACCTCTCCGTAGAGACTTCCCTGAAGCAGCTGGGCTGCGAGTTCCTCGTCTTCGGCATCGGCCTGGGCATGGTTATCCAGGTCCTCGTGCTCATCGTCCAGAACTCCTTCCCGCTGTCCCAGGTGGGTACGGCTACCGCGGCGAATAACTTCTTCCGCCAGATCGGCTCCGCACTGGGTGCTTCCCTGGTTGGCTCCATGTTCATCCACAATATGAAGGATGAGATGGCCACCCGCTTGCCAGAGGCTTTCCAGAAGATGGGACCGGAGGGCGCCGCCTACGCGGAGAAGTTCGGCGACGCCAATGGCGGTGCCAATAGCCTCACCCCGGATTTGGTTGCGTCCTTCCCCAAGCCCATCGAGGAAGCAATCCTCAACTCCTACAATGACGGACTGACCCCGGTCATCGCCCTCATGGTTCCGCTGGTTATCGTCGCCCTCATCCTCCTCCTGCCACTGCGCGAGGAGCGACTGAAGGAAACGATTGACTAATATCACCTTCACCTGCAGAAATACAGGCCACTAGCCGGGAGCTGCATGCCCTGCGCGATGCATTCCCGCTTGCCGACGCCCCCATTGAATCCGCCCTCGGCTATGCCCCCGGCGGCCTCCAAGCGGCGTTACAAATCCAGGCCGGTCCCATCGAAGTGTGGCGCAAGCCCGCGCGCACGGTGGGCCGATATGCCCCGCCCTAGGCGGGGCATTTTTATTGCCGCTCCCCTGGTTCTAAGGCCTAAACAAAAAGCCCCTGCCATCGTTACCACGAGTGTGGTACGAGCAGGGGCTAGTATGCGCCGGGGAAGCTACCGCTTCTTTTCCTCCGGCTTGGGCAAAAGCAGCTCATATACGTCGGTGTCGCGCCACTGGCCCGCAAGCTCGCCGTAGGTCATCTTCGCCATATGCGAGTAGGTGCCCACCTTCACGAAGCCGCGGGACTTGTGCAGTCCCGTAGAACCTGCATTTTCAGGGAAAATCCACGAATGGATGGCCCACTTGTGCAGGTCCTTGCACACCTCAATCAGACGATCCAGAAGTGCGCCGCCGATACCACGGCCCTGTGCCTCGGCACCTAGGTAGATGGAGTCCTCCACTACTCCATGGAAGACGGTGCGGGTAGATACAGGGGCCGCAGAAACCCACCCCAAGACCTTAGAGTCATCATCTGCTTCAACGGCAACATGCACCGAAGGCATAATCTTGCCGGCTTTGAATTCTTCAAAGGTCAGGGAGCGGGTCTCATAGGTAGCGTGCCCAGTATTGAGCCCCTGTTCATAGATCTCTCGCATCTGGGGATAATCCGCCGCAGTAAAGGGGCGGATGCGGAAATCTTTCTTCTTATCGTCCGAAGACGTCTGCTTGGCGTTCTCGCTCATATACAACATTATTACTGGGACATGCCCAGCTTCGCCACGCTGTACACATAAAGATCGCCCAACGCGAACGAACTTGGCCTAGTTGCCGCCTTCCAACAGGTCAGTGACGAGCTCCGCAATGGCAGAGCGCTCCGAACGCTGCAGCGTAATATGCGCAAAAAGCTCATGTCCCTTGAGCTTTTCAATCACTGCCTGCACTCCGTCGTGCCGGCCTACGCGAAGGTTATCGCGCTGTGCCACATCGTGAGTAAGAACTACACGCGAGCCCTTCCCCAACCGAGAAAGCACAGTAAGCAAGACATTGCGCTCCAAGGACTGCGCCTCATCCACGATGACAAAAGCATCATGCAGCGAGCGACCGCGAATATGCGTCAGAGGCAAGACCTCGATGAGGCCGCGCTCGTGCACCTCTTCCATGACGTTTTCAGACACCAAGCCTTCCAAGGTGTCATAGACCGCCTGCGCCCACGGGTTCATCTTGTCCGATTCCGTGCCCGGTAGGTATCCCAGCGACTGCCCGCCAACCGCATACATCGGGCGGAAGACCACAATGCGCCGGTGCTCGCCGCGCTCGAGCACCGCCTCCAAGCCGGCGCACAGCGCAAGTGCCGACTTGCCGGTGCCGGCGCGGCCACCGATGGAGACAATCCCTACGTTGGGATCCATCAGCAAATCCAAAGCGATACGCTGCTCTGCGGAGCGGCCCTGAAGGCCAAAGGCATTGATATCACCACGTACGAGCTCGACCACGCCATCAGCACTCATGCGACCCAGCGCGGATTGCGCACCCGCCGCCAAGGTCAAGCCGCAGTGCACCGGCAGATCCTCCACCGCGGTACCCTTTTCAGTTTCGACGCCGTCTAGCATGACTTCCCCATCACGGTAGAGGGCATCAATGACAGCAGGGCTAGTCTGCACCGTTGCCATTCCGGTATAGCCGGTCAAGACTACGTCCTGGGCGTGGTACTCATCCGCCTGCACACCAACCGCGCCGGCTTTCACGCGCAGTGGCACGTCCTTGGTGACTAGCACGGTATCTTTACCTTCGTGTGCAAGGTTGAGGGCGCAGGCCAGAATACGGTGGTCCCCCTCGGGGCCACGGAAGGCAGAGGGCAACAAGGATTGGTCTTGATGGTTCAATTCCACGCGCAGGGTGCCGCCATCTACGTTCACGGGGACCGGCTGGTCTAGCGCCTCATAGGTAGCGCGCAGTTCCTCCAAAAAGCGAAGAGCTTGGCGGGCGAACCAGCCAAGCTCTGGGTGATGACGTTTTCCTTCCAGTTCAGAAATAACCACAACGGGAAGGACCACATCGTGCTCTGCGAATTTGCGCAGAGCCCAAGGGTCAGAAAGCAAGACCGAGGTATCCACTACATAGGTCTTGGTAGCGACGGTGTTATCGGTTGTGGCAAGCGGAGTAGAAAGTACAGAGGGACGAGTCATGGTGGCAGGGTTCTCCCTTGAAATGCGGTAGATCAAACTTCTTCCGTATAGCCCCAAATTCAGGGGTTGCCACCCAAAGTAGGCACCGAAGGTTGAAATTACATGGGTGCAAGATGAACATTAAGAAAACGAAAAATCCCTCCGCAGCAGAAGCTGCAGAGGGAGAAGCTCTAAAGGAGCTTTTTACTTCTCTACGGAAGAGGTAAACTTGCCGCTCTCATCCTGGAGCCAGGAGATAACGCCATTGTCGAACTGCTGGGTCCAGCCCTTGCCCTCAGTAGCCTTCTCCTCGGCAGCCTTAGGCAGGCCTACCTCTGCATCCAGACCGCCCTGCTCCTTCCAGGTTTCAGCGATCTTGCCGACGATTGGCTGAGCCTCATCGCCACCCTTGGCCATAGCCAGCAGGTTGCCGCCGTCGAAGGTTGCCAAAGAACCCTTATCGGAAGACTCTACGCTCTGTACGTCGCCCCACTCAGCCTTCTTCTCCTCGATGGCAGACGCCAGAGCTGCCGGAACCTCCTTGTCGCCGTTGGCGGTGGAGACGGTCTTGGTGTCGCCGTCCTTGGAATCAGCATCCTCAGACTCAGAGTCCGCAGACTCGGAATCATCCGCGCCCTCAGACTCGGAGGATTCCGCGTCCTTATCCTTTTCGGAGGTAGCTTCATCAACGGCGGAGCCAGCAGCGTCGGAAGCATCAGCTGCTACGGAGCCGGCGGTATCCTTAGCGTCGTTAGCTGCATCCTCAGCATCGGAGCACGCTACGAGAGCAACGGACAGGGTTGCGGCTGCAAAGCCACCTGCGATACGACGGGTCATCTTCTGCATTACTGCATCATCCTTTCATCGAGAAAGTAAGTTAATTCTAAAATTATTGTTAAATCACCCTTTATGGCGAACAACGACCACCGTAACGACGACTCCCAGCTGGCGCCACCCGTCCGGACAGGAAGTAGACAGCAAACAGTAAAGGCCTACCTACGTTTGCGCTGCTTAGGGACCTTCTTTTTCTTTTGTAACGAATTGTTAACGTTTCTCCGCGCCTGCTTCGCCTTCACCTTTTCCCTGGCGCTGCGCTTCGGCTTCTCTTGGCGGGAGGAACGAGCCGTACGGCCCTTAGCGACGCCCACGAAGTCCTGGATCGCCTCCCCATCCTCATCCTTGCGCCACACCAACGCAATCTCCGTAACCGGCACGGACTCGTCCTTAAGGCCCAACGGCACCACCTGCTTTTTGCTCAGGACCTTCAGCAGGGGCCGCGGCGCAATCGCGATACCCACGTTGGCCGCCACTACCTGCAAGGCGTCGCGGACTGCGGGGACATCGACAAGCCCGGAATCGGCGACGCGGTAGTTGAGGTGTTCATCGGCGACGTCGGCAAGCGCAAGCTCCTCGCCCACCTCCGCATAGACCGAGTCTTTGGGAACGGCAATGCCAGGGGCCTCTTTATAAAGTCGCACCACATGAAAGGTGTCATCCACGCGGGCATCCGGCAGGCGTGCGAGGGCCAAATCCACCTCGCCAGTTAAAAGTGGAGCCAGCGCATCATCAGCATCAACGGTGTATAAACCACCGTGAGCAGTATTTTCTTCGAATCGGCGGAACCACTTTCCAGGCTCTGTACCGGTGGCAAAAGCTAAGCGCAGCATAGAGGACAGTCTACTGAAAGTGCTACGGTAAAAGCGTGACTGAAGAACAAAAGCAACCATCCGGCACCGCCATGCGTGCCCAAACCGCGGCGAAGAAGCTAGGCATCTACCTGCCCGCCGCGCCGGACGAGTTCCAAAATAGCGCCATTAGCCACGAAGAGCTGCGCGAACTGCAGCATAACCCACCCGAGTGGCTGCAAACTTTGCGCCGCGAAGGGCCCCACCCCCGCCCCGAGGTTGCCCATAAGCTGGGCATCTCTGTTACCGCGCTCAAGAAGAACGATATGGATAAGCCGCTGACCACAGCGGAAATCAATCAGCTCCTCCAAGAGCAGCCGGAATGGCTTCAGCAGGCCCGCGCTACCATGGCGCAGGCCCGTGGCCATGAGGTGAAGGACTAAACCAGCTTCCAGTCCTCGAGGCCCTCATACAGCGGGTAGTGCTGGGCAATCTTGTCCACGCGAGCGCGCAGGGCCTCCACATCGGCATTCTTGCCCTGGACCAGGGCGGTGCCGATAATATCTGCAACCTCGGTGAAGGCCTCGGCATCGAGGCCGCGGGTTGCCAGCGCAGAAGTACCAATGCGCAGGCCGGAGGTGACCATCGGCGGACGCGGGTCATTCGGCACGGCATTTCGGTTAACGGTAATGCCTACCTCGTGCAGCAGATCCTCTGCCTGCTGTCCATCCAATTCAGAATTGCGCAGGTCCGCCAGGACCAAGTGCACATCGGTGCCGCCGGTCAGCACGTCCACGCCAGCCGCCTTGGCATCTTCTGCGGTAAGGCGCTCTGCCAGAATGCGAGCACCCTCCAAGGTGCGCTCCTGGCGCTCCTTGAATTCCTCGGTAGCGGCAATCTTCATAGCAATAGCCTTGGCAGCGACCACGTGCATCAGCGGTCCGCCCTGCTGGCCCGGGAAGACGTTGGAATTGATCTTCTTGGCATAATCCTGCTTGGCCAAAATCATGCCGGAGCGCGGGCCACCCAGGGTCTTATGCACGGTGGTGGACACGATATCCGCGTGAGGAACTGGGCTCGGGTGCAGGCCCGCCGCCACAAGACCCGCAAAGTGGGCCATATCTACCCACAGGTAAGCGCCGACCTCATCAGCGATTTCACGGAAGGCCGCGAAATCCATGGTGCGCGGGTAGGCAGACCAGCCGCCGATAATGACCTTCGGCTTTTCCTTCAGCGCCTGCTCGCGCAGCTTATCCATGTCCACACGCATGGTCTCTGGATCCACCTCGTAGGCGGCGACATCATAAAGCTTGCCGGAGAAGTTCAACTTCATGCCGTGGGTAAGGTGGCCGCCGTGAGCCAGGGACAGGCCCAAAATCTTGTCGCCCGGCTCAGCGATGGTGGAAAGCACCGCTGCGTTCGCCTGTGCACCGGAGTGCGGCTGAACGTTGGCGAATTCCGCACCGAAGAGCTCCTTAGCGCGGTTGCGGGCTAGGTCCTCCACGACGTCGACATGCTCGCATCCACCGTAGTAGCGGCGCCCCGGGTAGCCCTCGGCGTACTTGTTGGTAAGCACGGAGCCCTGTGCCTGGAGCACGGCGCGAGGCACAAAGTTCTCAGAGGCGATCATTTCCAGGGTTTCGCGCTGGCGGGAAATCTCTCCCTGAATTGCGCCGAATACGTCCGGATCGAGGTCGCGGAGGTCAGAGGTAAAAGAAGCCATAAAGGTGTGGTCCCCTTCTCAAAATCAAGCGGTATGGGATGCTGCATATCTTATCGTGCCATGCTCCCTAAGGGGGCATACTTTTACCCGCAGATTATGCAAGTGCAACAATGGAGCCATGGCGCGCACATTGGATTCGAGTCCCTACCTAGATTTTGACCGCGAGACCTGGCGTGAACTGCGTAAATCCATGCCTCAGGTGCTCACGGAAACCGAGGTGGAAAAGCTTCGCGGCCTAGGAGACCGCATCGACCTAGACGAAGTAGCTGACGTCTACCTCCCCCTCTCCCGCCTCATCCATATGCAGGTCATGGCACGCCAGCAGCTCACCACGGCTACGGAATCCTTCTTAGGCAACCCTCCGACGCACGTTCCCTTTGTCATCGGTGTGGCCGGCTCCGTGGCGGTGGGAAAATCCACCACTGCCCGCCTCCTTCAGGTGTTGCTGCAGCGCTGGGACTCCCACCCCAAGGTCGCGCTCGTTACTACCGACGGCTTCCTCTTCCCCACCGAAACCCTCAAGAAGCGCGGCCTCATGCAGCGCAAGGGCTTTCCGGAATCCTACGACCGCCGCGCACTCCTTCGCTTTGTCACGGACGTAAAATCAGGAAAGCCTCTGGTCAAGGCGCCGCTTTATTCTCATATCTCCTATGACATTGTGGACGGGGAATACCAGGAAGTAAACCAGCCCGACATCCTTATTCTAGAAGGGCTCAACGTACTGCAGACGAGCCCCACGTTGACCGTGGCGGACCTCTTTGATTTCTCGGTCTACGTTGATGCCCGCACCGACGATATCGAGCAGTGGTATATCGACCGCTTCCTTACTCTGCGCCACACCGCTTTCCGCGAGCCCAACGCCCACTTCTCTTCCTTTGCAGACATGAACGATGAGGAAGCCCGCGACCAGGCCCGCGAAATTTGGCAGTCCATTAACCTGCCGAACTTGGTGGAAAATATCTTGCCCACCCGTGTGCGAGCCTCCCTCGTGCTGAAAAAGGGCTCGCATCACCTGGTAGAACAGGTGCGAATGCGCAAGCTCTAGAGCCTATTTGCCAAAGCGGCGCGAACGCTGGGAGTAGTCCCGCAAGGCGCGAAGGAAATCCACCTTGCGGAATGCAGGCCAGTAAGTATCCGTAAACCAGATTTCGGAGTACGCGGCCTGCCACAGAAGGAAGCCCGACAGGCGTTGTTCACCAGAGGTGCGGATAACCAAGTCTGGGTCCGGTAGTCCCTTGGTGTACAGGTGCTCCCCAATGGACTCTGCGGTAACGCGGTCCGCCATCTCCGCTGCGGTAGTTCCCTTCTCTGCTTCCGCGCGCACCAAGTTCTGCACTGCGTCCACAATTTCTTGGCGCCCGCCATAGCCCACCGCCACATTGACGATGACCCCGGTATTGTCCTCGGTTTCCGCCGCCGCCGTCACCATGCGCTGGCGAATTTCGTCCGGGAGCAGATCGAGGTGGCCAACAAGGCGCACCTGACAGCCGACGTCGCTATGCGATAGGTGCGTGACCACGTCCGAGATGATGTCAAAGAGCAGCTCTACTTCCTGCTCGCTGCGCTTCAGGTTCTCCGTGGACAGCAAATAAATGGTGACCACTTCGATATCGGTATCGCGGCACCACGAGATCATCTCTCCGATTTTCTTCGCGCCTTGGCGGTGACCATGGCTGATATCGGTAAAACCAGCCTCACGCGCCCACCGACGATTGCCGTCGGCCATGATGGCTATGTGCTTAGGCTGCGGCTTTCCCTTAATCAGGCGCGCCAGACGGGCTTCATATGCTGGGTAGGCCAGCTGCTTGAGAGAACTCACGCTCATTAGTCTATCCGCCTAGAAAATGGACTTCTTGCGGTTATCGTAAATGCCGGCTTCCTTCATCGCCTTATCCACGGCTTCCTCATCGAATGGATCGATTCCGTGATCCTCCGCAAACATCATGCGGCGGCGAAAGCGTGAGTAGCGGCGATGGAAATTCCAGCCCGCAAACAACACCGCAACTCCCATAAGCGCCAGGATCAGCAGGCCGATGGGCGAAGCTTTGCCAAATTCAGGGCCCATTGGGCCACCTTCGGCACCCTCGGTTCCTTGGGCGAGTACAAATACGTCATGTGCGGCAAACACGAAAGAGCCATACATGCTCATGTCTTAGGCCTCCTCTTCCTCTTCGATGCCGGCGAAGAGGTCATTTTCGGGCAGAGAGGTAGAAACGCGAGTCTTCGCCAGCTCGAACTCCTCGGTGGGCCAAAGGCGCTGCTGTACCTCCACCGACGTCGCCAAGAAGGCACCCGCCGGATCGATCTGCGTAGCGTGCGCCCGCAAGGCCTCCTCGCGATTGCTGAAGTAATCCGCGCATTCCACCTGGGTGGTTACACGCGCCATGATATCTCCAAAAGTGGTGTCCCAGCGCGCCAGCATCGGCCCATAAGGGCTGGTTTTACCCTCTTCTAGCAGCAGATCATGGAACATCTTCATGCGCTGATAAACAAAGCCGTGCGAATAGTACAGCTTCAGCGGCTCCCACGGCTTACCCAGCTCTGGGTGGTACTCGGCATCGCCTGCCTTCTCCCACGCGATCATGGAAGCCCGGTGCACCACCAAATGGTCTGGGTGCGGATAACCGCCATTTTCGTCATAGGTGACAATGACGTGTGGTCGAAATTCGCGGATAACCTGGACGTATTCCTGCGCGACGGTGTCATCGCCCAGCAACGCAAAACAGCCCTCCGGAAGCAATTCCTCCATAGTCTTGCCTTCAACTGGGTCGGGCAATCCGGAATCAACGTGGCCCAGCCAGCGGTGTTGTACGCCCAGCGCCCGCGCAGCGTTAGCCATTTCTTCCCGGCGCACCTCGCCCATCTTTTCCTTGATTCCCGGGCGATCCATGGCGGGGTTAATCACATCGCCGCGCTCGCCGCCGGTACAAGTTAGCACCAAAACCTCATTGCCTTCTGCGGCATAGCGCGCGGTGGTTGCAGCACCCTTGGATGATTCATCGTCTGGGTGCGCGTGGATCGCTAGTAGGCGAAAATCGCTCACTGAAAATCCATCCCCTTATTATTCTAGGTTCTTTGAACAGATGATTATCCTAGTAGATAATTGGAAAACAGTGGTCCTCGGCTAGAGTGGAAGCTATGACTTCCGCCGGAAACTCTCGCTCAGTCGCCCGCTACGGCTCCCGCGGCTCCTCTGAAAAGAACTCTGGTAGCTGGACTAATAAGGCGCTGGTGTTGATCTTTGTCGCCATTTTTATCGCGCTTATTTTCTTCGGATTCCGGTACTTCCAGGAAAAGGAGCGTGTGAACGCACAGGTGTCCATCGTGACCCAGGAGGTTTTGAGCGATGATTCCACCCGCGTTTGGGTCGATGTCACCCGCAATCACACCGATGAAGATGCTTATTGCATTGTCCAGGCCTTTGACTACTCCAAGTCCGAAGTAGGCCGCCGCGAGTTCCCTGTTCCCGCGGGCGGAAACGAAACTCAGCGCATTGCTGTCGACGTCCCGACCAACGCTCGCGCCGTGGCAGGCGGGGCCTATGGTTGTTCCGGCAATATCCCCGAATACTTGGATATGGATAACCCTGACTACGCGGAAAGCCGCTAGCCGCGTGTGCTAGGATTTGTAGCGCCTAGAACTGGGCATATGCCCGGTTCCACTTTTACTTATAGCCCCAAGGATTAGCAGGGGCTTTGACCACAATTCCTATCTACGGAAGGTTGCAGAATGGCTGAGCAGCAAAAGCAGTACATCACCCCGGAAACCAAGGCAAAGCTCGAGGCCGAGCTGCAGGAGCTCATCGACCACCGCCCAGTAGTCGCGGCTGAGATCAACGAGCGCCGTGAGGAAGGCGACCTCAAGGAGAACGCCGGTTACGACGCCGCACGTGAGATGCAGGACCAGGAAGAGGCCCGCATTAAGCAGATTTCTGAGGTTCTTGCGAATGCCACCACCGAGCGCGGTGCCGTTCAGGAGGGCGTCGCCCACACCGGTTCCGTAGTTCACGTTTACTACAACGGTGACAAGGACGATAAGGAGACCTTCCTCATCGGTACTCGCGCCGCTGCTTCCGATAACAAGGACCTGGAAACCTATTCCGAACAGTCCCCGCTGGGCGCTGCCATCCTTGGCGCACAAGAAGGTGAGACCCGCGAGTACACCGCTCCGAATGGCAAGACCATTTCGGTCACCATCGAATCCGCAGCGCCGTATGATTCTGCTAAGGCCGCTGCTCCACGCGAGTCCTAAACTTTTAACCACTTACCACTCTGGAGAAAGAGCACATCCCCATGAAGAAGTTCTCCCGTTTCGCCGCCACTGGCCTGGTCTTCACCGCTGGCCTCTCCCTCGCTGCTTGCCACCCACCGAACCAGCAGGATTCTGATTCCAAGGTAGAAAATGCCTCCACCTTCACCGGTGAGGCCCCGATGCAGAAGGATGCTGAGACCAGCTCTTCCGCACCCGAAACCGTTGTTGAAGAGGAAGCACCTGTAGTCGAGTCCGGTGTTCCAGAGGAGCCGGCACAGCCGCACTTGAACGGTACCGCCACCGAACTGCCACAGCAGTAATAAGGGCTTGAAGGGCCGAGTGATTTCCTCGGCCCTTTTTTCATGCTATTTTTCTGGGTCCACTTCCCGCACCCAATCCCCGATGACACCGGGTACGACAGCAGGCGGCTCTCCCAAGAGGTCGCGCTTATTGGGGTCCCGTTCCACCTGCGTGGTGACGGACTTTACGCGCTTTCTCTCACTGTCTTTGCCTCCGCGCATCCCCATCATTGGACCATAGGCTCGCGCCCCTCCGGTTGAGCGGCCTGCATTGCCTCCGCGCGCTGCCGCGGCACTTTCGCTGCCACCTGTTCCTGGGACAAGGCCGCCACCCACGCTGGGCCGCATGCCCGCACCAGCACCGGTTCCAGCACCGCTGCCAAGACCAGCGCGCATGCCCGCACCGCCGCCGATTGCATTGCTATGGCCAGCGCGCATGCTCGAACCGACACCGGCGTAGGGCGCTCCGGCTCCTCGTCCAAGGTGCAGGCCCGACTGCGCTCCTCTTCCGGAACGCGCCATATCAGCGCTGCCACTTACATTTCCTGCAGCGGATCCAATTCCGCCCCTCAGGGGCTGGCCGCCTAGTACACCGCGGCCCGCATCCGCAGGCCTTCCGGCTGCCATCATCGGTGCCATCCCAGTATTGGCGGATTGCGCTGTAGCTCCCGGAGCCATCGCACCGCCGCCGTGAAGCGCTCCAGCGTTTGCTCCAGTGGCAACCGGATGCGCTGTACCACTAGGAACCTGCCCCATCGCCCCATTCGGCGCAGTTACGCCCGGCATGGATGCACCTTGGGTGGATACTTCATTTCCGCCGATGGCTACGTGGTCTCCCAGGCCCAGCTTTTCCAGCGCATTCCTGCCGCTAGTATGCATCTGCTGGTGAAAATCATTAATTTCTTGTGGGCTCATCCCCACTGCTTCTAGCCCGTCCACATTGCCATTGACGACGTCGAAGTTCCCCGGCCCCAAATCACCGCGCGCTATCGCTTCCGCAATCTTCTTTGGCCATAGCACGGCATCGGTGGTGTAGCGCTGCCCATCACCGTCAACGCCAGCGAGGCCCGCGTCGACACCGCCGCCTCCCGACGCCGGCGACTGTTCCATCAAAGCGTGCTGGTACGGCATTGCCTCAACCGCGAAGCGCTGCAGGTCAGGCTGCAACGCGGCCAATGCGGCCTTTTCCGCAATCTCGCGCTCAACCGGTTCTGGAATGGCCATCACTTCCATCGCCATGGCCATTGCAGTAGGCTGCATGCCCATCAGCTTGGCGTGGAATCCAGTCAGCTTCTCCCCCATGACCTTGGCATTTGCTACAAAGTGGCTTCCCGACGCCGCCACTTCCCTAATCTTTGCCGCCGCCCTCGACGTTGCCTCACTGTCGTTCTCGCCTTCCAAAGACCCGGCTGCTTCCTGTAGCCCGCTAACGATATCGTCGACTTCCGACGCCAACGAGCTCCACCGCGCATTCGCCTCAGACACATTCCAAATCTGCGTCGACATCAGGTCCGTAGCCAGCTTCACAATGTCCGTTCCGACATTCACCACCGGCATGGAAAACCCAAATGGACTGTACCCCGGCTCAGGCTGGTTCATAATCGGCATCGACTCAATGCCGATGTCCCCACCCGCATCCGCGATCTCCATTCCCCGACTATTCGCGTCCTCCTGCGCCTGAAACCCTCGAGCCTCCCGCCCGAGACTGCCGTACAACCATTCTAATTGCTCTGAAAAGTTCTTGATTGATTCACACGCAGATCCCGGATCAGTCTCAAGAACCCTCTGGTGAACCGCACCTACATGATCAATTCCATTAACTGAAGAAAATCCTGCATTAAGTGGAGAATTTATCCCCGCTCCCACTTCACTAATTCTTGATTGAAATTCATTAATTGCCATAGAATTCAGCTCAAGATTCTGACTATTCAGCTTCATTGCTCCCCCGATTTTTATTTACATTGTAAGGTCTTCAAATATTTGCTCGGCATTTTCGCAGGTAGTCTCTACAGAACCTTCTTGAAGATTGGAAAAGCTAACTTTCACTGTTCCACCTTTAGTCTCTAGAAATGCCGAACAGTATCGGCCCAAAGGACCATCTTCTGGATAAGCTACGAGAGGTAGATTCTCGCCAGTCAAAATTGGTTCACCGGTAAATTTGATTGTTTCTTGATCGATCCCCAAATTCTTTGACGCCAAAGTGATAGAGGCTTTTCCATACCTCGCCTCAGAGCCACGAAATCCACAGAAACTCCATCCTGACTCCCGATGAACCGAAATAGGCTCAGGATGTATCCCAGAAGCTTCTAATCTGCCGTACGGAATCTCCGTACACGGATCAAAAAGCTCGAAACTCGGGTCTGCCGGATCGAATTCCCCCAGTGGCGGTAGGACGCCGGAAGTGTCTTCCGACCCCGTGGCGCCGGCCTCCCCCGGTTGGCCGGCGCCGTCCGCATTCTTCCCGCCATTAGTGTGTGCCGATTCCCCCTGATTGTCGTCCGCATCATCCCCCGGGTCCCCGTTGGCTCCCCCTGCACCGTCGGCCGAACTAATGCCGCCAGCCTCGTCCACCTTGGTGGGTTCCTCTGACGCGCTCCTCGTACCGATGTCCGCAACGCAGCTACTCAGCATAACGGTGCTGCTGACCATCAACGTTGCTACGGTGACCTGACGCTTCACAACAATCCTTCGCGCACTCACTTCCTGACGAGAGGAACAGGAAAAGTGAAACAGAGAACTTTTCACTTCGTATTTCCCGTTCCGGTACACAGCATGCATGAGGCCCCAAGAATTTTCTATGCAACCGCAAAGGTTAACGGCAATTTAACAAAATTATTTGCCCCATATGTCACATCCATAACGTCTAAAGGGCGAAATTTCCTGCTCATTAGCTGTACCACCCCTGGGAGTGGTTTTGTAGACCAAATGAAGGCTAAACCCGCACTTTATCCCCCAGAATTACCCCAGAAATTACACGTTTGTAAGCGATTTTTGGCAACAAAAAGGCCCGCACCGAAGTGCGGGCCAATGCAAAAGAGTCAGTTAGTCTCGCTGGAAATAGCTCAGCAGACGGAGGATCTCAGTGTAGAGCCAGACCAGGGTCACAGCGAGGCCAAGAGCTACGCCCCAAGCGTTCTTAGCAGGAGCACCAGCGCGGATCATGCGGTCAGCCTGATCAAAGTCGGTCAGGAAGGACAGGGCGCCGAGAACGATGCAGACAAGCGAGAAGATGATGGCAATCGGGCCACCATCACGCAGTGGGTTGAAGTCAAAGAAAATCGCGCCCAAGAAGTTAACAAGAGCCATGACAGCAACGCCGGCAATCAGGCCGAAAAGGATCTTGGTGAACTTCGGAGTCACCTTCACTGCGCCAGTCTTGTACACAATCAGCATGCCGATGAATACACCAATCGTGCCGACAATCGCTTGGCCAATGATGGCCATGCCGCCCTCGCCCTGGAAGTTGACGTTGGAGAACATCAAGGAGAAGCCACCGACAAATAGGCCTTCAAATACGGCATAAATCAGGGTGACTGCAGCAGAACCCCACTTCTTGCCAAAAGAGGCAACGAGCACGGTAATGAAGCCACCGATACCACCGACCAGAGTCAAGGCCATGGCAATACCCGGGCTTACTAGCATTCCCAAGGCGAAGTTGATGGCTGCGGCGACGATGATAACGCCGAGGGTAATGCCCGTCTTGGTCACTACGTCATCCACGGTCATGGGACGAGTAGATACGTCCTCATAACCAGAGTTTTGACGGCTACTATTTTCGGTCAGAGAACTCATTACCGGATTGCTTGAACGCACGGTTGTCCTTTCTAAGAGAGGTGCAAATTAGCTATCTCACCCCATTCAACGAGACACCACCCCATAAAGTTCCACATTCTTTCCATTTAGCTAGAAGTTTTGTCTGCAACTTCTACATCAACCCTGTGAAGACCTGTTGACGAGAAAAGTCTCGGGACACCGACCGGAACGATGTCTCGAGACTTCACATGGTGCCCCCAGTGGTGTCTGGTTCGGAGACATCGTTCCGCATGTCTTATGAGATAGTTCCGGTCTAA
>OJKS01000013.1_pt1 | contig 81704 bp, 76 predicted proteins | sample 1596761 | NCBI WGS metagenome assembly OJKS01 (sample SAMEA3904700, study PRJEB24821) | metagenome | biome: Builtin; feature: hospital; material: surface | place: USA | collected 2013-08-19 | reverse complement strand
GCTGCCTAAACACTAGGTAGCCCCACTACGTGTCCACGATTTGCGGGCAACCCCATCTCCACTACACAAAGGCAGTGCAGAAGGGGAGCTTAAAGGTAAAAGCGAGCTACTAAATGACGCCCTGTGCCAACATGGCGTCCGCTACCTTCTTGAAGCCAGCAATATTTGCACCGGCAACGTAATCGCCTTCACGGTCATATTCCTTGGCCGTACTATCGATGTTTTTAAAGATATTGGACATGATCGCGTGGAGGCGATCATCGGTGTAATCAAACGACCAGGAGTCGCGGGATGCGTTTTGCTGCATTTCCAGCGCGGAGGTAGCAACGCCACCAGCGTTGGCTGCCTTGCCCGGCGCGAAGTTGATCTTGGATTCTTGGAAGACGTGGACCGCCTCTGGGGTAGACGGCATATTGGCACCTTCGGCTACGTAACGCACGCCGCCGTCAACGAGCTTCTTGGCAGAATCGCCATCGAGCTCATTTTGGGTGGCACACGGCAGAGCTACGTCTGCCTGCACTTCCCAGATATTTCCCCCCTTGTGGAATTCCACGCCGTTTCCAGCTTCTTCGGCGTAGGTGGAAATACGTTCACGGCGGGTTTCCTTGACGTCCTTGAGCAGCTCAATGTCCACGCCGTTAGGGGTGGTGATGTAGCCGGAGGAATCGGACATGGCCACTACAGTAGCGCCAAGCTCTTGGGCCTTGGCTGCGGCGTAGATGGCCACGTTGCCAGAACCGGAGACGATAACCTTGGCGCCGTCGAAAGACTCGCCGTGCGTCTTCATCATCTCATTGGTGAGGTAGACCGTGCCAAAGCCCGTGGCCTCAGTACGAACCAGGGAGCCACCCCAGGTCAATCCCTTGCCGGTGAGGACGCCGGATTCGTGCTGCGTGGTCAGTCGGCGGTACTGGCCAAAGAGGAAGCCGATCTCGCGGCCGCCGACGCCGATGTCACCGGCCGGCACGTCGCGGTATTCGCCAATATGGCGGTGCAGCTCCGTCATGAAGGACTGGCAAAAGCGCATGACCTCTACCTCGGACTTGCCCTTGGGATCAAAGTCAGAACCGCCCTTGCCGCCGCCAATGGGCAGGCCGGTCAGGGAGTTTTTGAAAATCTGCTCAAAGCCGAGGAACTTGATGATGCCCAGGTTGACCGAGGGGTGGAATCGGAGGCCTCCTTTGTAGGGGCCGAGCGCGGAGTTGAACTGAACGCGGAAGCCGCGGTTGACCTGGATTTCGCCCTTATCGTCGATCCATGGCACACGGAAGATGAGCTGGCGTTCAGGCTCGCACAGGCGCTCCACCAGTCCGTAGTCCGCGTACTGCGGGTCTTTTTCTAGGACAATTTTCAGCGAATCCAGGACCTCAGAAACCGCTTGGTGGAATTCCGGTTCTCCCGCATTGCGCTTGAGCAATTTGTCGTAGTACTCAGAGATTTGGCTATCTACTGACATGGTGTGCATTCCATTCTGTGGGCTTGTAAGAACAGATACCAGTTTCCTATCAAACTACCGATAATGCAAGCAGGCTCGAGGCTTTAGGGAGACATACAACGCCTTTTACCAGCGACAATAAAGTTAAATATTTTCTGTAGACCGTTCGAATCTTAAGTCGCACCGTGCCCCAGCGCGGGCGGGCTTTATAATCACGGGCATGCATATTGTTGTCGCCCCAGACTCATTTAAAGGCACCGCCTCCGCGCCCGAGGCCGCAGCCAGCATTGCTGTGGGGGTGCGCCAAGCGCTTCCCGACGCCACGGTGACCACCCTGCCCATGGCCGATGGCGGCGAGGGCACCGCCACTGTCCTTGCGCAGGCAGCAGCGGCCGGCGGACAATCCGCCGAGACCATTACCCTGCCCACTACCGATGCCATTGGCCGCTTGACTCAGGCAAGCTATGTTCTTGCCGGAACCACTGCGTTCATTGACGTCGCCTCTGCCACCGGGCTGCCAGCCGTGCAGGACAGCCTTGATCCGCTCCACGCCGATTCCTATGGCACCGGCGTGCTGATCGCGGACGCAGAAACACGTGGCGCTACCTCGATCGTGCTGGGATTGGGCGGCACCGCCAGCATTGACGCCGGGATGGGCATCCTCACCGCACTCGGCGCCGCCGCGCACGACTCCCGCGGCTATGCCCTCCCCAAGGGCGGCGCTCCCCTCGTTCAGCTAGACCACATCGATACCGCGCAGCTCAATATCAAGGCGGGCATGCTTGACTTCACACTGCTGGCAGATACCCGCGCTACCCCAGTGCAGGCGGCAACCATGTACGGCCCCCAAAAGGGAGCTAAAGGCGAACAAGTAGCGCTGCTGGCCGGCGCCATGCTCCAAGCATGCGCGGTTACCGGCACCGATGCAGATTCTGTATTCTATGGCGCCGCGGGTGGCCTTCCCATTGGCCTGTCCTGGCTCTCGCGCACCCTCTGGGGTGCAGACGAACACGTGCGCGTCCTGTCCGGCGGCACACATGTGGCCGCAGCACTGGGGCTTCCGGAAAAGATCGCCTCGGCCGATCTCGTCATTACCGGCGAGGGCCGCTTTGATGAACAGTCTCTGACCGGCAAGGCAGTCGGAACCATCACTGGCCTCGCGCAACAAGCCGGAACTCCCGTGGGCATCATCGCCGGCTCCTTCGAGCATGACACCGACGCCTACTGCGCTCCCCTGAGCCAAGAAGGCTCGCTGGCCCAGCAGCTGGCGGCGGCCGCCGGGGACATCGTCAAGCAGCTCTAAGGCCGAATGGACAGCGACCACGGGAAGATGGCGGGCCGCTCATGTGCCAGCTCATCTTCTAGCAATACGTGGTCCTTGGGCAGCACTGCATGCGGGGTTAGAAGGCGCGAGAGCACCATGCCCAGCTGGTTGACCGAGCCACTCACGCCCGCCACCGCAATGTCATAGCGGTGCACGCTCGCGTCCGCAAGGTCACGGTCCTCATGCTCGTCGCGATAATTTTTCCGCAGCTGCTCCTCCAGCCCCTCTGGAAACTGCGGTGCCTTGGGGTGAGTAACGTCAGCGGAAGAAAGCGAACCGCTCTCCACCAGCTTGTCGGTGGCGGTGGTAAAGATTTCCGCGACGCGCTCTGCTTGCGCGTTGGGAACCAAAACATCAAATTGAATAACCGGCATAGCGTCAACCCTACCCAATCCCTAAGGTGTGAAACCATGTCTGATTCTGCCCGCATCGCCCAGCTCGTCACGTCCCAGGAAGCCGACCTGGGGTGGCAGCAGGACTTTTACGAAGACCTGCACCGCCACCCCGAGCTTTCGCATGAAGAAGAGCGCACCGCCGGTCGTATCCGCGCCAAGCTCGCCGATTTTGACTGCGAGGTAGTAGAAAACATCGGCGGCTTTGGTATGGTCGCTATCTTCCGCAACGGCGATGGGCCTACCGCCCTGCTGCGCGCAGACTTCGATGGGTTGCCTGTCGAGGAAGCCACCGGCGTGTCCTATGCCGCCACTAATGGAAAGATGCACGCCTGCGGGCACGATATGCACACCACGGCGCTGCTGGGCGCTTGCGCGCTTCTCGACGCCTCCCGGAGCTCTTGGTCCGGCACTTTCCTCGCCCTTTTCCAACCGGCTGAAGAATCCTCCATGGGAGCAAAGGACATGTTGGCCGATAAACTCATCGAGCGCGTGCCGCGTCCCGATATTTGCCTTGGCCAACACATCATGCCCGGCCGAGCTGGCACTGTGCGCCACACCGCAGGCCCCATCATGGCCAGCTGCGATTCCCTGCGCATTCGCGTCTTTGGAAAGTCGGCCCATGCTTCCATGCCCCATAACTCCATCGACCCCACCTATATCGCGGCCATGATCGTCACCCGCCTCCAAGCTATCGTGGGCCGCGAAGTTGCCCCACACGAGTTCTTTGTCATCTCTGTAGGCGAGCTACACTCCGGCGATAAAAACAACATCATTCCCGAATCCGCCGAGTTGGTACTCAATACGCGCTACTACGATCCCGCACTCGCGGAAAAGGTCTATGCCTCCCTCGAGCGCATGGTCAAGGCCGAGTGTGCGGCGTCCGGAAGCGAGCAAGACCCGACCTTTGAGTACTACGCTCACGGCGAGGTCACCGATAACGACGCCACGGCCCACGCACCAGTGGCCGAGGTTTTCGATGCCGCCTTCGGCTCCGATTCGGTCATCGCCGCCCCTTCTACCGCCTCTGAGGACTTTTGCTACCTACCCCAGGCATGGGGCGTGCCTTATGTCTTCTGGCATATCGGCTGCACCCCGGAAGACGAGTTGCAAGACCCACCGGTCAACCACCAAGCAACCTTCCTGCCGGACTATGCCCCGACCGTCTATGCCTCCACCCGGGCAGCGTATGGTGCGGCATTGACCTACTTGGCAAAGCCCTAAGTACCCGGTGCGCCTTTACCTATTTCCTCCCTGCAAGGCGGCGCCAATCCTATTAAGCTGGCAGGCGTTTCGTGACTTCCCACTACCTTAAGGTTTCACATGAGCCAGCCACGGCACTCTGTTTTCGAATCCACCGTTCCCTCCCATGTTCGTGCGGCCTCCGGTGTAAGCCCGCACAGCGCTTCCTACCGCAAGTTCTGGTCGGGCCTATCTGGTGCCGTCATGGAGCAGATTGCCGATAATTGGGAGCGCACCCGTTCCGCCTATGCTGCGACCCGCCAGCAGCACTACTTTTCCGCGGAGTTCCTGCAGGGCCGCGCGCTGCTCAATAACCTCACCAACCTGGGCTTGGTTGACGATGCCAAGGCTGCCGCCACCGCCGCCGACCACGAGCTGAGCGATGTTCTCGAAGCCGAGCACGATGCCGCGCTCGGCAACGGTGGCCTCGGCCGCCTCGCCGCCTGCTTCCTCGATTCCGCTGTCACCCAGGACTACCCCGTTACCGGTTATGGCCTGCTCTACCGCTACGGCCTGTTCCGCCAGTCCTTTGAGAATGGCTTCCAGAAGGAACAGCCTGATGCGTGGATGGAAAACGGCTATGACTTCATCATCCGCCGCGCCTCCGAGCAGCGCCGCGTCCACTTTGATGACATGGACGTGCGCGCCATTCCCTATGACATGCCTATCACCGGCTACGGAACCGATAACGTAGGCACGCTACGCCTGTGGAAGTCCGAGCCCATCGCTGAATTCGATTATGATGCCTTCAACTCCCAGCGCTTTACGGAGGCCATTGTCGATCGCGAACGCGTCATGGATATCTGCCGCGTGCTCTACCCCAACGACACCACCTATGAGGGCAAGGTACTGCGCGTTCGCCAACAGTACTTCTTTGTCTCCGCATCCCTGCAGACCATGGTGGATAACTACATTGCCCAGCACGGCGAGGACCTCACCGGTTTTGCGCAGTACAACTCCATCCAGCTCAATGACACCCACCCAGTGCTCGCCATCCCAGAGCTCCTGCGCATTTTGCTCGATGACCATGGTCTGAGCTGGGATGCGGCGTGGAAGATCGTCACCGAGACCTTTGCCTACACCAACCACACCGTGCTCGCAGAGGCCCTGGAGAGCTGGGAAGTGTCCATCTTCCAAAAGCTGTTCTGGCGCATCTGGCAGTTGGTGGAGGAAATCGACCGCCGCTTCCGCGAAGATATGGCCCGCCGCGGCCTAGATCAGGGCCGCATTGACTACATGGCGCCGGTATCCAACGGACACGTGCACATGGCCTGGATCGCCTGCTACGCCGCCTACTCCATTAACGGTGTCGCCGCCCTGCATACCGAGATCATCAAGGCCGATACGCTGTCCGAGTGGCATGAGCTCTGGCCAGAAAAATTCAATAATAAGACCAATGGCGTCACCCCGCGCCGCTGGCTGAAGATGTGCAACCCGCGCCTGGCAGAACTGCTCACCCAGCAGGCTGGTTCCGATGCGTGGGTTACTGACCTCACCCAGCTGGCCGGACTCGCCGATAAGGCCGACGATGCTGACCTACTACGAGAACTGATCGCCATCAAGCAGGCCAATAAGCGCGACTTTGCGCAGTGGGTAAACGTCCACCAAGGCGCTGAAATCGACCCTGATTCCATCTTTGATGTGCAGATTAAGCGCCTGCACGAGTACAAGCGCCAGCTGATGAACGCCCTCTACGTCCTTGACCTCTACTTCCGTATCAAGGACGAGGGCGAAACCGTGCCGAAGCGTACTTTCATCTTTGGTGCCAAGGCCGCGCCGGGCTATGACCGCGCCAAGGCGATTATTAAGCTCATCAACACCATCGCAGACCTGGTCAATAACGACCCGGCCACCAAGGACATCATCCGCGTCGTCTTCGTAGAGAATTACAACGTCTCCCCCGCAGAGCACATCATCCCGGCCGCTGATATCTCCGAGCAGATTTCTGTGGCTGGCAAGGAAGCCTCCGGCACGTCCAATATGAAGTTCATGATGAATGGTGCACTGACCTTGGGCACCATGGATGGAGCAAACGTAGAAATCGTCGAGGCGGTTGGCGAGGACAACGCTTATATCTTCGGTGCCCGCAATGAGGAGTTGCCGCAGCTGCGCGCCGAGTACAACCCGGGCGAGCTTTACCAGAGCGTGCCAGGCTTAGCCCGCGTACTGGATGCGCTTGTCGACGGCACCCTGGGCGCAGACAATGCCGGTATCTTCGGCGATCTGCGCGCCTCGCTTCTCGACGGCTTCGGGGAGCACGCCCAAGACCAGTACTACGTCCTAGGTGACTTCGCCGACTACCGCGAGACCCGCGACCGCATGGCCGCGGAGTATAAGGAAGACGAGCTTGCGTGGGCAAAGAAGGCGTGGCTAAATATCTGTTATTCCGGTCGTTTCTCCTCGGACCGAACCATCGCGGACTACGCGAACGAGGTGTGGAAGATCCAGCCGACCCCGATTTCCCAGCGCTAAGAAAAGGTCCTGCCCTTCGCTTCCACGGCGAAGGACAGGACCTTCAGGTAAGGCGGTGTGCCTGATTCTGTTTAGCGCAGGCCCACGCGCTTGAGCTGCTCATAAATGGGCTTCAAGTCAATGTTAAGCACACCCATCTGCGTAGCTAGGAAGCCGAGGCCGCCGACAACTGCGCCCAGAATCCCCAGACCCGTAGCTAGACCAGCAGCAAAGCCCTTGCTGCTGCCTTCCTTGCCGGCATCAGCGTCATCGGACGGGTTGGCAGCGTCTTCTGGCTGCTCTGGGTCGCCTGCTTGGCCGGTGCCATCGTTCCACCACTCATCAAAGGTCAAGTTGGCTACCAGGGTGTTATCGATGTAGTCACCGCGGACCGAATCGGTTCCAGAGGTACGGGCCATGATGTCCTCGGAGCCGGCGCCCTTGAAGAAGAACGGCACCAACTGGTTGGTGTGCTGACCGGAGTACCAACCGTGGCGAGCAACCTTGCCCTTCTCACCTTCCATAGCGTTGAAGCGGTTATCCGCCTCAGGGTTATCCTCAGTCGGAGCCTCGTTCGCACCGGAGAGATAGCCGGTTTCGTGGTCTGCGGTAACAACCAGCAGGGTCTCCTCCCACGAAGAGTTCTCCTCTACCCACTTGATGGCGGCATCGACCGATTTGTTGAAGTCCTGGGTCTCTTCGATGTCGCGCACCGGGTTATTGCCGTGTCCAGCCCAGTCGATGGCACCGCCCTCGATCATGACGGAGAATCCATCCTCATCCTGCCCCAGTGCGTTGAGTGCGCCGGTGGTCATGGTGGGGAGATCCACGACGTCGTTAAGCGGGTCAGAGTACGGCTCCTTCGTCTCGCCAGAGCGGGAGTTCTGCAAGGTGGATCCTACCTGTGCGATACCCCAGTACTTCTGGCCCGGCTTGACGTCGCCTTCCGCCAGTTTCTTGAAGTCATCGTTGGACTCAAAGTAGTTCCAGTCGGTCTCGCCGGCGGAAAGCTTGGCGTAGTCCTCCTCGTACATAAAGCTGTAGTCCGGAGTATCGACCTTTTGGTGGTCATTGTCGTAGAACGGGTGACCAGCTGCCATGACAACGTCAAGGTCGCTGCCGAGCATCTCACGGCTAATGTCCTGCAGCTTATCGCGGTCCTTGTTGTGCGCGGCCCACGCCGCCGGAGTGGCTTCGGAATAGAGAGTGTCTGATGGTTTGTGTGTGGGTACCTAACCCGCATAAGGAGATGGACCAGAATGACTACTGTGGCGAGACGAGATCCGGCTGATAAGGCCAAGATTGATGCGATTGAAAAGAAGCTTCTTGCTAACCCTGAAATCGCGAAACTGATTGATAACCTAGGCACATCCACCACGGATGCCAACGACCTAGTTCGCGGCATGCTACAAGCCTCGATTACCAGAGGCCTCAACGCTGAAATGGATGCCCACCTAGGCTACGAGTCTGGCGACAGGAGCGCTAAAGCTGCAGCTAGAACAGACAATCACCGCAACGGGTCGTATCCAAAGACCGTGGATTCTAACTACGGGCCAGTCACCGTTGATGTGCCAAGAGATCGGGCTGGAACATTCTTGCCAACTATGGTCCCTAAAGGCTCGAGGAGATTGACTGATGTCGATGACATGATAGTTAGCTTGTACGCCGGTGGGATGACAATTAGGGATATCCAGCATCATATGGCAACGGCGATGCGTGTTGATATTTCCCATGAGACGATTTCAGCGGTTACTGACGCCGTCCTCGATGAGGTCATGATCTGGCAAAACCGCCAGCTAGACGAGTTCTACCCGGTCATTTTTCTCGATGCGTTGCGCATTAAAGTCCGCGACTGCGGCCGAGTAGTCAACAAATCTGCGTACATGGCAATCGGCGTGGACCTGGACGGTATCAAGCACATTTTGGGATTGTGGATTGCCAAAGAAGAAGGCGCTTCATTTTGGGCGCAAGTATGCGCCAATCTTTCTAACCGTGGGGTTAAAGACGTCTTTATCGTCTGCTGTGACGGGCTTAAAGGCCTGCCAGAAGCAGTTGAGGCAACCTGGCCGAACTCTATGGTGCAAACCTGTATCGTGCACCTGATTCGTGCCGCTAACCGGTGGGTAGCCTACGGGGATCGACGGGGTGTATCAGCCGCGTTGAAAAAGATTTACACCGCCACGGACGAGTCCACAGCTAAGGCTGCCTTAGACGAATTTGAAGCCTCTGAATTGGCAGAAAAGTATCCACGCTCAGTCAAGGTGTGGCGGGATGCGTGGGGCCGGTTTGTCCCGTTTCTGCAGTTCCCACCAGCGGCCAGAAAAGTAATCTATACGACGAACTCCATTGAGTCGTTTAACAATGAACTGCGTAAAGCTACCCGCAACAGGGTGCAGTTCACTAACAATGAATCAGCGCTCAAGACGCTATGGTTGATGATCTGCAACATCGAAGACAAACGAGCCGCAAAGAGGGCAAAGCAAGGCAAACGAGTCTCAGCAACAGCCGGCAGACTCATGGAAGGAGCCCGAGTTTCCGGCTGGAAACAAGCCATTAACCAAATGGCCGTGGCCTACCCCGACAGCTTCGACAAATACCTATAAACCTAGCCCCACACACAAACAACTTGATACCCTCCGAACAAGCAAGCATTGATAGATGCAGGTCTGCACTACATTTTGTCGGTGAAACCCCACCGTGCCTGAGGTGATTGAAACCTGGCGGCGGGAAATCCCTGGTGAAGCCTACGCCCACGGCCAGATCTGGACACAAGCCTCGGCAAGCGATGCGCGCAAACACACAACCCCGAATACGGTGACCCACTTCCAGTACTCCTATGATCGGGCCAGACGCGGCCTGCGCGGAATCAAAGAGCAAGTCGCAAAAGCCAAACGCGCTGTTGACGGCGAAATCGCCATTAAGCGCAACCGCTATTTCGATCTTTCCACCCCGAACAAGAAGGTCAACTACGCTCTTGCTGCCAAACACCGAGCCCTAGCCGGAATTAAAGGCTATGAAACCGACCTGACCGCTCTTCCCGCCCAGGAGTTACCGCAGGCTATTCCACATTGAAAATGTCGTATCGGATGTCGAAATCAGACCTGAAAGCACGCCCAATCTATGCGAGGAAACAAAACTCGATCACAGCACATCTCAATATTGTGATGGCAGCACTAGCCGTGACCCACCTGATGGAGACCCGCAGTGGTCACTTCATCAAACGCCTCGTGAGAACACTCAAGAAATACCGCAGCTTTCAACTCGTCGTTGGCGGCGAAACCATTCACGCCGCCGTACCATTCCCGCCCGACCTCACTGCCACCATCCAAGTAATCACCGGCCGCGAACTTCCGCACAAAATTGGCCTAAGTCAGGTTAGAAGGGAATCAGCACACCGTCTCGTGGGATTCGTGCTCTGGGTGCTCAATCTGGATGGTGGAGTGCTCGATACCGTGTTCGCGCAGGGCCTGCTGGGCGGCATCCAACAGCGGGCCGGTGCCGACGGTGCCGTCGCGCACGATATGCACGGTCGTGAGCACGTTCACGCCGTCCAGGCTCCACAGGTGCAGGTCGTGGATGTCAGCAACGCCCTCGACCTGCCGCAGCGCGGGCTCGATCGCACTGGCGTCGAAGTCCGCCGGGACTTGCTCGAGCAGCACGCTCGCCGAAAGCCGCATGAGCTGCCAAGCGCGCGGCAGCACCATCGCCGCGATCGCTAGGGAGGCGATCACGTCCGCCGCCACAAACCCCGTGGTCAGTACCACGATGCCGGCCACGATTACTGCGATCGAGCCGAGCATATCCACTAACACGTGCAAGAACGCGCCCTCCACGTTGATCGAGGATTTGCGGTGCCGGTGCAGAACCCACGCCGATAGCGCATTCGCCACCAGGCCGATCACCGCGATGATCAGCATCGTTTTTCCCTGCACTTCGGCCGGGCTCTGCAGGCGGCGCACCGCCTCGACGACAATCCACACCGAGATCGCCAGCACCATCACTGCGTTCGCCAGTGCAGCAAGCACCTCCACTCGTCGGTAGCCGTACGTGGCCTGAGCCGATGCTTGTCGGCGCCCAACCAACACCGCTAACACCGCGATGATCAACCCCGCAGCGTCGGAAAGCATGTGCATCGCATCCGCCATCAGCGCCATCGAACCCGCCAACCAGCCGCCGATCAGCTCCGCGAAGAAGACGGTGCCGGTAATGCCTAGCGCAATCAAGAGTGCGCGCAGCGGCGTGCTGGAGTGATCGTGGTCGTGGTGCTCGTGTGCCATGCACTCAGCCTATCCCCGTCGACGCTTATTGACAATTAAATGAAAATGGATGGGGGTAAGCGCAGCCACTGAGGCCAAGTCGGCCTGATTTAGGTCATTGTGCAGTTGTCCTTTGAATGTGTAGAGAAGCTGAAACATGAACAACCAAAAAGTACTGCAGCCGCATGTCAGGAAAGCAACCGCTGAGTGTACTCGAGGTAAATATAAATCTACATTTGTATAAATGTATATAGAAAAGCGCCGCGAGCCGTGGAACGTGTTAAAGGGTGGGTCGCGGCGCTCGTGCCAAAAATCTACTTCTTGGTTTCACCCAACAAGTGACACTGAATCATGTTGGTGTTGCCAGCAATTCCTGGAGGAGTACCAGCAATGACGACAATCATGTCGCCTTCCTCGTACCTGTCCATCTCCAGCAATGCATCATCGATAGCTTCCATCATGTCATCGGTGGACTTAACGTGCGGGCTCAAGAAGGTCTCAGCACCCCACGTCAAAGCCAGCTGGGAACGAACCGCTGGGTCCGGCGTAAATGCCAGCAGTGGCAGCTGGGAGTGCAGGCGAGCCACGCGCTTAGCGGTATCGCCGGAGGTAGTAAAGGCTACGATGGCCTTTGCATTGAGGCGCTCGGCAATATCGCGGGCGGAATAGGACACCACACCACGCTTGGTGCGCGGAACGTGGGACAGCGGTGGAACCTTGCCGCCATCTTCAGCATTAGCCACGATCTTGGACATGGTGCGCACGACGTTCTGCGGGTCAATACCCACGGAAGTCTCACCAGAGAGCATAACGGCGTCAGCGCCATCGAGAACGGCGTTAGCCACGTCGGAAGCCTCTGCACGGGTCGGGCGCAGGTTAGAAATCATGGAATCCAGCATCTGGGTAGCCACGATGACCGGCTTAGCGTTCTCGCGAGCAATCTGGATAGCGCGCTTCTGGAACAGCGGCACGCGCTCCAGCGGCACCTCAACACCGAGGTCGCCACGGGCAATCATGATGGCATCGAATGCCAGCACGATAGACTCGAGCGCGTCTACTGCCTCAGGCTTTTCCAGCTTGGCAATGACTGGAACGCGGCGACCCTCTTCGTCCATAATCTCATGGACCTTATCCACATCTGCTGGGGAGCGGACGAAGGACAGTGCCACGAGGTCAACGCCGAGATTCAAAGCGAAGCGCAGGTCAGCGATATCCTTTTCCGACAAAGCCGGCACGGAGATATCCATACCAGGGAGGGAAACGCCCTTGTTATTGGAAACCGGGCCACCTTCGGTGACCTCACAGACGACGTCGTTGCCGTCGACTTGCTTACAAACAACGGCAACCTTGCCGTCGTCGATCAGCAGGCGGTCACCTGGCTTGGCGTCCTTCGCCAGGCCCTTGTAAGTGGTGGAGACGCGGTCATGGGTGCCTTCGATATCGTCCACGGTAATGCGGACGATCTGGCCGTTATCCCACTGCTCCTCGCCGTTGATAAAGCGGCCAAGGCGAATCTTAGGGCCCTGGAGGTCCGCCAAGATACCGACGGCGCGGCCGGTTTTATCGGTGGCCTGGCGCACCCAGTTGTAATTCGCCTCGTGGTCTGCATGCTCGCCGTGAGACATATTCAGGCGGGCAACGTCCATGCCGTCCTGTACGAGGCGCAAGATGCCATCCTCGCTAGCAACGGCAGGGCCGAGAGTACAAACAATCTTCGTTCTTCTATCCAGCATTATTGGCCTATTCCGTCGGGGAAACTGAACACTCCCCAACCTACTACTTCGAAAGGATTGGGGCCACAATTTCTCGGGTTCATTTTCTGAACGGGCACCCCAAAATGCCCTATTTCCCACAAACCCAAAACCAACCGGACACACTTGGGCAATGCTTACGTCGATGAAGAACCCGGTTGCTGCCCGTCAGATACCGCGTGCTCATGGCTGTGCCCATCAGTATTCCGGCGCTCCGCCCAATACTTAGGATCTACCTCTTCGGGGGACTCTGGGCCCTGGCGGTGCCTATCAAGCACGAAGAAGACAATCGCGGCGATGATAAAAATCACAAGCGACACGATGAGATTCACGCGGACCCCAAAGATATGGGTCGCCTCATCGGAACGCATCCCTTCAATAAAGAAGCGGCCCAATGTATAGCCCATGACATAAAGGGCAAAGACGCGCCCGTGCCCCAACTTCCAGGCCTTGTGAGCCCACAAGAGGAAAAGGCAGACCAGGACATTCCACACGAGCTCGTACAGGAAGGTCGGGTGCACCGAGGTCATGATCTCCCCCGTGGAGTGTCCGGAAACGGGAGCATAGCCGCCATTTTCATTGACGCGGTAATAGATGTCTAAAGCCCACGGAACGTCGGTCGGGCGCCCATAGAGCTCTTGGTTAAACCAGTTGCCTAGGCGTCCAATCGCCTGCGCGAGGACGAGGCCTGGCGCCACCGCGTCAGCAAAGGGGCCGAGCGGTACTTTTTTCACTTTGAAAAGCACCCACAAAGCTAGTGCGCCCAAGGCTACGGCGCCCCAAATGCCCAGTCCGCCATTGGTAATCTTCAGCGCGTCCGCGGGATTGCAGCTATCGCAGAAGTACTTCTGGTTATCGGTAATGACGTGGTAGAGCCGCCCGCCAATGATGCCGGCTGGGATGACCACGATGGCGGCATCCCATACTGTGTCTGGGTTACCGCCGCGTGCGGTGTAGCGGCGTAAGGTCATTCGCAAGGCGACGATAATACCCACGATGATGCACAGCGCATAGGCACGAATGGGAATGGGCCCCAACTGCCACACGCCCTGCGGCGGAGACGGAATATTTGCAAGAATTTCTGTGTGCACGTAGCCAGTGTGCCTTATCCCCCACCCCACCAGCTAGTTGGGGTCTTATTCTATCTTGCGCGCGGGACACGCTGGATGCTGCCCGGCAGCCACCAAAGAGCGCGCCAGCGCCGTAGGATCCTGGGCAGCCATGACTGATTCTCCCACCAACACTGCATCGGCGCCGCGTGAAGCATAGTGAAACAGGTTGCGCGCGTTGTTTACCCCGCCTACTGCGATGCGGAGGATGGATTCGGGTAAGCCCGGGGCGATATCGTTAAACGCCTCGCGGTTAATGGCATCCGAAGCCAACGACCACGCATTGATGGCAATGACGCTACTTCCTGCCTTGATTGCGCGGTCAACCTCGGCGCAGTTGCGTACCTCTACGATCGCGGTCATACCGAGCGATTCCACCCGGTCCAAAAGTGCCTCCAGGCGAGCTTGCTCTAAGAGTTCAACCTGCAATGGAATAGCATCGGCCCCAAAGCACCGGGCTTCATGAATTTGGTAAGGGTCCACGATGAGATCGCGCGACATCATGGGAATATCAATCGCAGCACGCGCAGCTGCCATGTCTTCTAAAGAACCGTGAAAGCGGCGGAAATCGGTCTGGCATGCCATGAGATGTACGCCGCAGTGTTCAAAGGTGCGGGCCCATTCCGCCATCTGTTCCGCAGAACCAACATGTGCGATTTCGCCACCGTAGGGTACGGCGCGCTTGAGCTCCGTGATGACCGAGCAGCCAGTGCGCAGCAACGCCGCGCGGGCATCCCGGGGAGGCTCCATGTCACGCGAGCGGGCTTTCACATCTTTGAAAGACACGCGAGCTTCCCGCGCAGCGACGTCCTCCAAGACTCCTGCAACTAGGTGGTCAACGGCAATGGGCGTAGGCATCAGCACCTCCCTCCACGGGCGATTAAAATCACACTTAGGTTAACCCGCTAGCGTGCCGTTCCGGAAATCACACAGGAAACGGGGCTATTTTTTGTCCATATCGGTGGGATCTATATCACTATCAAGGGCGTCCCACATCACGCGGCCAGAGTCGGAGGAGGTTTCCAAATCCTCCTCCAGCTTTGCCTGTCGTGCTGCTGGGGTTTCGTATTTGCTCGACACCTTCGCCTTATCCTCGCCTGGATTGCGCGCAAGCATCACTGCACCGAAGAGGGCTGCTGCCGCACCTATGAGAGCCAGAATTGGTCCCAGGGAATGCACCTCGGTGGAAACGACTGTGGCCCAGTCAGAAATCTGGGCAGAGTCTACGGCGTTTTCATTGGCCGAGGCCCCCTGCAGGATCTTCTGCGCGCGCTCGGCGTCCGCGCCCGCAGTCAGCAGGCTCACTGGGGTCCACGCGCTGGCCGCGGCCGCGAGGGCACACACGATGCCCACCACTCGCCTACCGACACGCCGCAGCGCCATCCCCGCGACGGCACCGGTTACCAGAACTAGGGTCAAGGCCATGATTTCCAGCGACCAGGCCGAGCCGATGATGTCATTGGCCGCGGAGCCGGCCTTATCGTCCTCGCTGGCGGCGACCACCCACGTGGCTCGGGAGGACAGCCACAATACGATGGCTCCAGCAGCGATAAGTAGTGGTCCAAGGCGTCTAGCCTTCACGATTGCCCTCCTAGGAGATCGGTGGCGTCAAAGCACGTGCGGTCACCGGTATGGCAAGCGCCGCCACGCTGCCGCACCGTCAGCAGAATAGTATCTCCATCGCAGTCAAGGCGAACGCCCAGCACCTCTTGGGTATTTCCAGAAGTCTCTCCCTTAACCCAATACTCATTGCGCGAGCGCGAAAAATACGTTGCCTTGCGGGTGGCGAGGGTATGGGCCAAAGCGTGGTCATCCATCCAGGCCATCATCAGCACCTCACCAGACTCAGCCTGGGCAATGGCCGGCACCAAGCCTTGGTCATTGCGCTTGAGCTGCTTGGCGATGCCCCCGTTAAGTTCATAGTTGCCCGGGGTACTCATCGGCGCACCTCGTAGCCAGCAGCGCCCAAGGCGTCTTTCACGTCGCTGATTTCTACCTCACCGAAGTGAAAAATGCTTGCTGCCAAGACGGCATCGGCGCCGGCTGCAACGGCCGGTGGGAAATCCGCGGCTTTTCCCGCGCCGCCAGAGGCGATAACGGGAATGGTCACCGCTGCGCGCACGGCGCGCAGCAATTCAAGGTCAAATCCTTCCTTTGTGCCATCGCCATCCATTGAGTTGAGGAGGATCTCCCCTACGCCGAGTTCTTCGCCGCGGCGTGCCCATTCGATGGCGTCGATCCCGGCCGATTCCGTACCGCCGTGCGTGGTGACCTCAAAGCCGGATGCAGCATACTCTTTGCGGCACCGGCGGGCATCAACAGACAGCACGATGCATTGGGCCCCGAAAATCTCAGCCATTTCGCGCAGCAGTTCCGGATTCTTAATGGCCGCGGTGTTCACGGAGACCTTATCTGCCCCGGCGCGCAATAGTTCTCGGACGTCATCAACGCTGCGAACTCCGCCACCCACTGTCAAGGGGATAAATACCTGGTCTGCGGTGCGGCGCACGACCTCGAGCATGGTGGAGCGGCCTTGTTTGGACGCAGAGACGTCTAAAAAGGTAAGTTCATCGGCTCCTAGGGAGTCATAACGCGCGGCCAACTCCACTGGGTCGCCGGCATCGCGCAGGTTGTCAAAGTTGATGCCCTTGACCACGCGGCCTTGGTCCACGTCTAGGCAGGGGATCACGCGTACGGCTACAGCCATGGCGGCCGCCTCCTTTTCAGGTGTTTAGTCTTAGCGGTGAAAGGAACCGGTATGACGAGACAGGATATCCACGATGGTGGCATGGACCTGCGGGGTACCTGCCACCATGCCGCGCGACTGCGCAGTCCACGGATTTCCGTCCGGATCGGTAACAACTCCACCGGCTGCCTGAATCTGCAGTGCACCCGCGGCGTTATCCCAGGGGTGCGGGGAGAAGTTAATCGCGCCATCAAACACACCCTGCGCGACGAAGGCATTATCAAGTCCCACGGAACCGGTCATTCGCGGGCGCAGTCCGGTCTCGCGCAGCTCATGGAAGATTTCGGTAGGCAGGTGGGAAGAGCAGCCCACGTGGCCGCGTGCTTCATCAAATCCCATTGCTTCGTCCCCTCCTCCGAAGCCAGTGGCAGGCCCACCTACTGAGCGCAGTGGGGAGCCATCCCAGGTGACCAGACGGCGCCCCAGGAGCGGGAAGTCAGATACCGCGGCGACGGGCGCACCCTCATGAATGAGCGCCACCAGGATGCCGGCCATGGGGTTTCCGGCAGAATAGTTTGCGGTACCATCGATCGGATCTACCACCCACACGGTATCGAGCACGCTGCCGCCCGATTCTTCTCCATAGACCGGGATACCGGTCATCTGGGTCAAGATATCGCGCAGCTGTTGCTCGATGACGAGGTCTACCTCGGTGGCAAAATCTCCCTGTCCCTTAAAACGGGCGGGCGCAGCTCCGAGGCCGGAGCGAAAAATGGGTTCTACTTGGTCTACGGCCGCCTCCGCGAAGGCCACCAACTCGCGGGGTTCCATCATGACTTAGTTGTCCTCAGGGTCGTAAGGGTCAATGGTTTCTTCCGCCGGCAGCGGCTCTACCTCGGCCACCGCGGCGAGTGCTTCGTCGAGGGTGAAATTCCCCTCGTACAGGGCCCTGCCAATAATGGCGGAATCGATGCCCTCATTTTCATAAAGCGCGAGCTCGCGCAGGTCTTCCAGGCTAGAAATGCCACCAGAGGCGGTGATTTTTGCCTCCGTTGCCATCGCCACCTCGCGCAGGAGCTCAATATTAGGTCCGGTGAGCATGCCGTCTTTCGACACGTCGGTCACCACAAAACGTTGGCATCCGGCTGCATCCAGGCGCTCGAGTACCTCCCACAGATCGCCGCCATCGGAGACCCAGCCATTGCCGGCGGTACGCCATTCGCCGCCATCTTCGCGCACGGCGAGATCCACGGCGACCTTATCTCCGTAGCGCGCCAGGATGTCCTCGATCCATTCCGGCTGCTCTAGAGCAGCCGTGCCGATACTAATGCGCTGCGCGCCGGTAGCCAGCGCGCGCTCCACCGCGGCATCATCCCGGATGCCGCCACTAAGCTCCACATGTACGCCCAGCTCACGAGTAATCGTCGCCATTTCTGCGTGATTGGAGCCCCGGCCGAAAGCCGCATCCAAATCCACAAAGTGCAGCCAGTGCGCGCCTTGGGACTGCCACTTTTGCGCGGCATCGCGCGGGGAGCCGTACGAGGTTTCAGTGCCTGCTTCGCCTTTATCTAGGCGCACGGCTTGGCCTTGAGATACATCGACTGCTGGCAAGAGCGTAAAAGTCATATTCTTCATCCTACCTAGAGCGTACGCATCCAGTTTTCCAAAAGCTGTGCACCGGCGTCCCCGGATTTTTCAGGGTGGAATTGGGTCGCCCACAGGGCGCCGTTTTCTACGGCCGCGACGAACCTATCGCCCGCGTGCTCGGCCCAGCTCACCTGCGGCGGACGGGTAATTTCTGTTTCCAATTCCCACCGGCGAACGCCGTAGGAATGCACGAAATAAAACCGCTCGTCTTCGGCCACTCCGGCAAACATATCGCTGCCGACGGGTACCTCTACGGTATTCCATCCCATATGCGGCAGCACCGCAGATTGCAGCTTTTCCACGGTGCCGGGCCACTCGCCGCAGCCGGTGGAGTTGATGTTGTGTTCCACTCCGGCGTCGAAAAGGACCTGCATGCCTACGCAAATGCCCAACACCGGCCGCTCTCCTGCCAAGCGCTGGCCGATGACCCGAGGGCCCTGCACCGCCCGTAGCCCGCGCATGCAGGCAGCAAAGGCACCCACGCCAGGGACAAGCAGACCGTCCGCTTCCACCGCTTCTTTAGGGTCCGCGGTAACGGTGACGTCCGCGCCCACTCGCTCCAGCGCGCGCTGGGCCGAGCGCACATTGCCCGCGCCATAATCCAATAATGCGACCGTCTTTGCCATGGGCTATACCTTACGCATGCGACGCAGTCGCGTCCGGATATCGTTGGTTTCGCTCACGCGGGTGCGCCCAAGGATAAAATCTGCCAGCGTCATCACAACGCCGGCGACGAGGATGACCACGCCGGCGCCAAAAGCCCCTGCATAGCCGTAGCCGGCGACCAAGGCGCCCAAGAGGGTCGAGCCCAAGCCAGTGCCGCCATCATAGAAAATATTCCAGATGGCCGAAGCTTCCGAGACGCGCTCGCGTGGCAGACGGTCAAACATCGACAACAGGGCTTCATTTTGCGCAATACCAAAGGCACCACCGAAGAGGAAGGCACCCAGCACGAGCCACCACACGGAACCGTCGAGGTACAGCGGGACGGCGATGGCGAGCACGCCCACGATGGCCATGATCTGACTGGGGATATACAGACGGCCTGGGGTGCCTACGCGGTCTGCCACCATGCCGGCAAAGTAGCGGAAAATCATGGCGGCGCCGCCCACGATGGACAGCATGAAGCCGGCCAAGCTAGCGCCGCGCTCGGCATCAAGTTCTTGCACCGCCGGCGGCAGGAAGGATGACACGGCGCCATAGCTCATTGAAAATGTCGTTAGCGCCAGCGCAGGAACGAGCACCAGCTTCCACGTAGGAACGCGGATCAGGTTCGGCTCCTCTTCAGTATCGGAGGCGAGGGTGACCTTAATCTTGGGAATGCGCAGGCACAGACCAAAGCCCACAAAGCCAATGATGCCGGCGGTGATATACGTCGAGGCATAACCCAGCTTTTCCGCCATGATCAATCCCAGCGGCAAAAAGACCATTTGGCCCAGGCCGGTAAAGACACCAATCATGCCGGTAGCCTTGCCCAGCAGGCGTACGGGCGCCAGTTCCGCAATGAGCGCGGACTCAGAAACGGTCAGCGCGCCAAAGCCGACGCCGCGCAGAGCAGAAAAGAGCAGGACTACCCAGGCATCAGTTCCCAGTAGGTGGCCAAAGGCAGGTACGCCCAAGGTAAAAGCGGACAGTGCCATCACACGGCGGTAGCCCCACCGGCGCAGGAGCCATGGGGAAATGATCTGGGTCAGCACGGTAAAGGCCATGAAGATGCCGGTGGATGAGCCCGCCAAGGTCGCTGAGCCACCAGAGTCAATGACCGCTAGCGGCACCACTGGAAGGAGGATGGACCACGCACCGAAGGCCGCGGCGATAGCCAACATGGTCGCGGTATAGCCCGGAACCTTCCAGATATTAGTTTCTTGGGTTGTGCTCATTTACCAAACGCTCCTACCATCCACGAGATTGCTGCTACCACGGTGATTGCGGCCAAAAGAGAGGCTACTACTGTCATTGCCTTCGACCCCTGTTGGTAGGCAGACCATGCGCCTCCCACCAGCATGCCAGCTACGAGAAAGAGGACCAAGATCATAAAGTGCATGCGTTCTAGAGTGCTCCCTTCGTCGATGGAATTCCAGTCTGGCGGGGGTCGAATTCCACCGCACCACGCAGCGCACGCGCGACGGCCTTAAACTCCGCCTCCGTAATGTGGTGCGGATCGCGTCCATAGCGCACGTTGAGGTGGAGCGTTACCGCAGCGTGGGTGGCGAGCGTTTCAAAGAAGTGGCGGTTTATCACGGTGGCGTAATGCCCACCGATGGTCTGCCACTGCAGGTGCTCTGGTTCGCCGTTCATGACGAAATAGGCGCGACCAGAAAAATCCGCAACTGCTTCCACCAAGGCCTCATCCATGGGCAAAAGCTGGGAGCCAAAACGGCGGATGCCGGCCTTATCCCCCACCGCCTTACGCAGCGCGGTGCCGAGCACGATGGCGGTATCTTCCACAGTGTGGTGGGCGTCTACCTCCACGTCGCCCTCCGCCTGCACGGTGAGATCGAAGCTGCCATGAGTAGCAAAGGCCGTAAGCATGTGGTCAAAGAAAGGCAGGCCAGTAGAAATATCGCTACGCCCAGTGCCATCGAGGTCGATGACCACAGAAATCTGCGATTCCGACGTTGCCCGCTGGGCGCGCCCTACGCGGTTGCTCATGCTTCGCTCCTTTTACCTGCGGCCGGGGAATCAGCCACTACTGTATCCGCAAGGTCCTCAGCTACGGCCAAAAAGGCCGAATTTTCTTCTGGCAGCCCCACCGTCATGCGCAGGTGGCCAGCGATGCCAACATCGCGAATGAGCACTTCCTTATCCAAGAACTGTTGCCACACGCGGTGTTGGTCAGCAAAGCGGCCGAAGAAGAGGAAATTGGATTCGCTCGGCAGGACGGTATAGCCCAGTTCGCGCAAGCGAGCGGCCACCCGCTCGCGCTCGGCGGCGATCTTTTCCACGGTGGCGAGCGTATCCGCGCTATGGCGCAGCGCCACCGTCGCCGCCGCTTGGGAAAGCACGGATAGGTGGTACGGCAGCCGCACCAGCATTACGGCCTCCACGAAAGCCGGGTGCGCCACGAAATATCCGAGGCGGCCGCCGGCAAAATCGAAGGCCTTAGACATGGTGCGCGAGACCACCAGCTTCGTAGGATATTTATCCAGCAGCGTTACCGCAGAAGGTGAGGAAGAAAATTCGCCATAAGCTTCATCGACGATGAGGATGCCCGGGGCGGCGTCGGCAAGCGCGGCAATCTCGTCCACGCTGGTCACCCCGCCGGTGGGGTTATTTGGCGTAGTCACAAAGATAATATCCGGCTGGTGCTGCGCCACGGCTGCGAGCGCCCGGTCCATATCAATGCGAAAATTCTCATCGCGCGGGCACTCCACAAACTGCGTATGGGTGCCGTCAGCGAGGATAGGGTGCATGGAGTAGGACGGGGTGAAACCGAGCACGCTGCGGCCCGGACCGCCGAATGCCTGCAGCAGCTGCTGCAAAATCTCATTCGAGCCATTCGCCGCCCATACCTGTTCAGAGCCCACGCGCACCCCGGTTTGCTCAGACACGTAGTCCGCCAAGGCCTGGCGCAACTCCACCGCATCGCGCTGCGGATAGCGATTGAGTGTGGTGGCAAGGCGCTGGGTCTCCGCCACCAGGTTATCCACTAGTGCCTGCGAGGGAGGATAAGGATTTTCGTTGGTATTGAGTTGGTAGGCCACGTGGAGTTGCGGCGCCCCATAGGCGGACTTGCCGCGCAGCTCCTCGCGCAGTGGAAGATCGTTAAGGTGCGTCATTTACTTCTCCTCGAATCGGGCGCAGATAGCCTCGCCGTGGGCGGGCAGCCCCTCGGCCTCCGCAAAGGCGATGACGTGCGGGGCAATCTCTTCCAACGCAGCTCGGTCATAATCAATAAGGTTGACCGGCCGCATAAAGGTATGAGTAGACAGGCCGGCAGAAAAGCGCGCCGTACCGGAGGTGGGCAATACGTGATTGGAGCCGGCCGCGTAATCTCCGAGCGGCACTGGAGCAAAGTCCCCTACAAAGATGGCACCGGCGTGCTTAATCTGCTCGGCCACCGCGCCGGGCTCTGCGGTGTGGATCTCCAGGTGCTCAGCAGCATAGGCATTGGCCACCGCCACCGCTGCATCCAGGGAATCGACCAACACAATTCCGGATTGCTCGCCGCCTAGAGCTTCGGCCGCCCGCTCCGCATGAGCAGTGGCGCCGTAGCGCGCTTCAACCTCCGCACATACGCGCTGAGCCAGGCTTGGCGATGCCGTAATAAGCACACTCGCGGCCATCGGATCATGCTCGGCCTGGGAGATGAGGTCATAGGCCACATACACCGGATTCGCTGTGTCATCAGCGATAATGGCGATTTCGGTCGGCCCGGCCTCAGCATCGGTGCCCACCATGCCGCGCACCAACCGCTTGGCCGCGGTGACGAAGATATTTCCAGGGCCGGTAATCATGTCCACTGGGGCTAGTTCGGCGTCATCATCACCGTAGGCCATCAGCGCGATGGCTTGGCCGCCTCCTACCGCCCAGACCTCATCTACGCCGAGCATCTGGCACACGGCCAGGACCGTGGGGTGCGGCAGACCGCCAAATTCCTTTTGCGGCGGGGAGGCTACCACTAAGCTTTCCGCGCCGGCCGCCTGTGCTGGCACGGCGTTCATAATCACCGAGGACGGATAGACCGCCTTTCCTCCCGGCACGTATAGCCCAACGCGCTCGATGGGGCGAAAGACCTCGGTCACCGTGGCACCTGGCGCCAGCTCGGTGGTGTGCGCGGCCGGTTTCTGCTCGGCGTGAACCTTGCGGACCCGCTCAATGGAGGCCTCAATCGCTCGGCGCACCTGCGGATCTAGGCCGGACGCGGCCTTCTCCAACTCCTCTTGGGGCACCCGCAGGTGGGCTGGGCGCACGCCATCGAATTGCTCGCCAAAGTCCAAGGCGGCCGCCGCGCCTTCGTGGCGTACTCGATGAACCAGCGGCGCCACCTTGTCCACCACGGCGGCGACGTCGGTGCCACCGCGCGGCAAAACTCGCCGCAGCTGGGCGGGGCGCAGCTCGTGGCCACGCAAATCGATGGTGCGAAGCATTCCCGTATCCTCTTCTGCCTATCGGATTTCTGTTATTAAACCAATATCCTAATGGTCAAACGCCAGCGAGGGGGCCGGTTTGGGCTATAGACTCGGTGTCAACACAGCTTTAAGGTGGTGGCAGCGATGAGCGAGATTGAACCCTCTCTTCTGCTCTCGCATGCCTGCACCATCGCCCGCGATAATGACGTGTCCTGCTGGGCCCTGCCTACTGGCGAGCTTCTCGTTCCACATGCGGCCGGTGGCTCCACCTTCATTTTTGTAGACCAGCTGGAAGAACCGGTGCTCCACCTGCACACCAGCCCCCTCGGCGGCGTCGATCTCAGCGAGATCTCCGAGCTCGCGCACTTGGCCAACGAGTGGAATCACGATTGCCTCTCCCCGGCCGTCGTGGTTGATTATGACCAGCCCGACTGCGTGAGCGTGTCCGGCCATAGTTATCTGCCGGCCGATACCTCCCCCAGCCGCGAACAGCTTGCAGCATTCCTCCTACCGGCGCTGCGCAACGCGGAGGTACTCATGGATCTGCTCGCTCAGTCGCACCCCGGCCTCGTGCGCGAAGCCTCGCCGGAGCTTGCCCCGCTTGCCGACGCCCCCTTAGAACCCTTCACCCTCGACAGCGTGGCCGAGATCCTGCCACTTATCGGCATCCAGCGTTTCCAAAGCGACGGCGCCACCGCCATCTACGCCTGGGTCAATGACGTCCTTTTCGCCTTTGCACTGGACAACGGGCCCAGCCTCATAATCAAGGGGCATTGGGACCCCAGTCTGGACGAGGCGGAATTTACCCGGCTATTCCTCATTTGCAATGACTGGAATCGCGCCCACCACGGCGCCGTGGCATTTTGCCACCACACCCCCGAGGGTCTGCAGGTGCGGATGGATGCCGCCACCATTACCGCCGCGGGACTTACCCGGCCGCAACTTTTTAGCGCCATCGGCCGCGGGCTCAAGCACATCCTGCACGGCATCGATGACATCGCGCACGAGGTAACCGGCGCCTCCCCCGTCGAATGGCCTTAGCCGCGCACATCACCAATCTTCATCGGCACTCACAAAGGCCGTGGACCAATAGGCAAACATCGCCATAAAGGGCGCTACCGCCCACGAGATGGCTGGGGAAAAATTCGGGGCGAACTCGACGACTTCCCCTGGGTTTTCGGGCGGATGCGTGGCAGTGACCCCGCCAAAGACATAAAACGACGCCGCCCCGGCAAGGGCACATACGCCGACCCACAGGAGCATCGACAAGCCCCGCCCCTGCCGACGCAGATACGCGCCCAGCCCCAAGAACAAACCAAGCAGGCCGGTAATGAGGGCAAAGGTGATAAAGGCGATGAACTGGGCGCTTCCCATTGCATCGATGGCATAACCGCCGTCATCCACCTCATGGCCGGTAAGTGTTGGCCGGAAAAGCCCCCACAGCGCACCGGCCACGCCATAGACTAAGAGCGCACACGCGAGTAACCCCGCACCGAAACCTAGGGTGCGGGGTAACCGATGATTAAACAGAGACAACTTAGTTACAGAAGGTCCAGTTGCCATTCTCGCGGCGGAAGCGGACCGTGGAGGTCTCGGTGCCCTCGGAGTTGGACACGCTCACGGTTGCAGAAGCATCGTCGCCATTGACCACAACGTCGTTGACGGACTGCAGCTTGGTCGACTGCGGGATGGACTCCAACTGGCTAGCGAACTTCTCTACCTCGGGGTTGCCACCGCCCTGCTGGCGCATGGTGTTGGCGTACTCAGCAAAGGACTGGTTCGGCAGGCTATCGACGTACTGCTGGTACTGGCCGAACTCCTGGGACTGTTCATCGCGGACTGCCTGGCAGGCGTGCTGCGGCATGTAGTTGAAGTATTCCTTCACATTATCGATCTCGTGCTGGCCGCGAACCAGCTGCTCGATGGCCTGCTTATCGCCATCATTAGCGGCCTGGCCGCCTTCGATCGGCTTGATATCCTTCGCGCCAGCGAAAGGATCCTCCCCATTGTTCAGCGGGTTAGCCAGCTGATCGGGCCCCTCGGCAGCGCCGTCCTCGCCTTCTTGGCCTTCTGCACCCGCAGCGGCGTCCTTCTTTTCGCCGTCCTTATTCTGATCCTTTTCTTTGTCCTTGTCCTTGTCCTTGTCCTTGTCCTCGGACTTATCGGCATCTTTGCCCTCGGACTTATCTGCAGACTTATCCTCAGAAGACTTGGATGCCGTGGTGGCGGCGGCCTTCTTGGAGTCGTCATTATCATCCGAACCACACGCAGCCAGCGCCAGCGGGGTGACCAGCGCAACTGCGATGAGGGACTTCTTTGCAGGGGTCAAAAAGGACAAGGGAAAGCTCCTGAATCAATCTTGCGAATGTGAAGCCACCCCAAGGGCGGCCTCTTATTTGTCTTCGCAATACTAACAACCCGACGATGGAAATGACATTGAGACTCCGTTAAAAGAACCTGTGAACTACCGTCCCGCCCGGCCAAGTCCGTACAATTGCCAAGGTGCACATAAACCGCGAGAGTATTATCGACGCCGCTCTTTCCCTGCTTGATGCCTACGGGCTTGGCGACGTCACCATGCGTCGCGTTGCTTCCTCCCTCGGCGTCGCCCCCGGCGCGCTCTACTGGCATATTGCCAATAAACAGGCGCTCATTGCAGCCCTAGCGGAGGACATTATCTCCCCCGTTTCTGGGGAGTCGCTCGAGGCTATCAGCCTCAATCTTCGTGATTTGCTGCTCGCCCGCCGCGACGGCGCCGAGGTAGTCATTGCCGGCCTCTCCCTCCCGCAGGCCCCGGCCTGGGACCGCCTCTTGGCGGCCTTCACCGCTGCAACCGCTCACAGCACGCCCGCCGCCGACAGCGCCCACCGCGCCGCCGCGCTCTCCGCCATTCACCTCGTGCTCGGCGCCACCTTGATGGAACAGTCCCAACGCCAGCTTGCAGAAACCACCGGCGAGACTCCCGCCGCAGATTATCGCGCAGACCTCATTCGCGGCGTACGCATTATTAACGCTGGACTTACGCACGGCGCCGGCGACTAAAAAGTGGTTATGCTCGTGGGCATGAACACTCCCGCCATGGACGCAGTCCCCACGCCCACCGAGCGCTACGGCCGCCAAATCTGGCCCGGCAAACCCACCCCACTGGGATCCACCTTCGATGGATCCGGCACCAACTTTGCCCTGTTTTCCGAGGTAGCAGACAAAGTCGAGCTCTGCCTCATCGACAAGGAAGGCAACGAGGAACGCATCGAAATGTCGGAGGTCACCGCCCATGTGTGGCATATCTACCTCCCCAATGTCACCCCTGGCCAGCGCTACGGCTACCGCGTCTATGGCCCCTATGAACCAGAAAACGGCCTGCGCTGCGATCCTTCCAAGCTCCTAGTGGACCCTTATGCTAGGGCCTTCGACGGCGAATTCGACGGCGATGCCTCCCTCTACTCCTATGACATCCACGCCGAGGAACCTGGCACCGGCCGCAACGAGGAAGACTCGCTGGGCCACACCATGTTGTCGGTGGTGATTAACCCCTTCTTTGACTGGCGCAGCGACCACCGCCCGCATATTCCGGATAACGAAAAGGTCATCTACGAAACCCACGTCAAGGGCATGACCATGACTCATCCGGATGTGCCGGAAGAGCTCCGCGGCACGTATGCCGGCATGGCCCACCCTGCCGTCATTGACTACTTCAAAGAGCTTGGCGTTACCACCGTCGAGCTCATGCCCGTCCACCAATTCCTGCAGGACGATCGCCTGCGCAACCTGGGCCTGCGCAACTACTGGGGCTATAACACCTTCGGCTTTTTCGCCCCACACCATGACTATGCCTTTGCCAAGAAGCCGGGCGAGGTGGTCTCCGAGTTCAAGTCCATGGTTCGCGCCTTCCACGAGGCCGGCATCGAGGTCATCCTCGATGTGGTTTATAACCACACCGCCGAGGGCAACCACATGGGCCCGACCATTGCTTTCCGCGGCATCGACAATGGCGCCTACTATCGCCTCGTCGAGGGCGATGAGGCCCACTACATGGATTACACCGGCACCGGCAATTCCCTCAATGTCCGCCACCCGCACTCGCTGCAGATGATTATGGATTCGCTGCGCTACTGGGTTACGGAGATGCGCGTCGATGGCTTCCGCTTCGACTTGGCGGCGACCTTGGCGCGGGAGCTTGACGACGTCGATAAGCTCGCTACCTTCTTCGACCTAGTCCAGCAAGACCCCATTGTCAGCCAGGTTAAGCTCATCGCCGAGCCCTGGGACATCGGCCACGATGGCTACCAGGTGGGCAACTTCCCGCCGATTTGGAGCGAATGGAACGGAAAGTACCGCGATACCGTGCGCGATTTCTGGCGCGGCGAGCCCGCTACCCTAGGTGAATTCGCCTCCCGCCTGACCGGCTCTTCGGACCTCTATGCCGATAATGACCGCCGCCCTACCGCCTCCATCAACTTCATCACCGCCCACGATGGCTTTACCTTGCGCGATCTTGTGTCCTATAACGACAAACACAACGAGGCCAATGGCGAGGACAACCGCGACGGCGAATCTTTCAACCGCTCCTGGAACTGTGGCGAGGAAGGCCCCACCGATAATGATGAAATCCGCAAGCTGCGCCGCCGCCAGGCCCGCAACTTCCTAACCACTCTCCTGCTTTCCCAGGGCACTCCTATGCTCTCGCACGGCGATGAATTCGGCCGCACGCAGGACGGAAATAATAACGTCTACTGCCAGGACAACGAGCTGTCATGGATGGACTGGTCCATGCTGAAGGAAGAAAAATCCGCCGCGATGCTGGGCTTTACCAAGCGCGTGCTGTCCATTCGCAACCACCACCCCGTCTTCCGCCGCAAGCGCTTCTTAGCCGGCGGCCCGCTCGGCGCGGATGTTAAGGAACGCGATATCGCCTGGCTGGTTCCTTCGGGCCGCCTGATGACCCAGGACGACTGGGACCACGACTTCGGCCGCGCCCTCATGGTCTACCTCAATGGCAATGCCATTACGGAAACCACCGCCCGCGGCGAGCGCATCACCGATGATTCCTTCATCATGATTTTCAACTCCCATGACGGCGAAATCGAGTTCACCCTGCCCACCAAGGATCTCGGCGCTACGTGGCGGCTGATGGTCGATACCGCCGATTCCGGCGGCTACCCCGCGGAGGAAACCCTCATTGAGGCAGAGGGTACGATCACGGTGCAGCCGCGTTCAACGCTGATTCTGCGTCAGATTGAACCGCCCATCTTCGATTCCTAGAGAAAGGCCCCTCGTGTCATTTCCCGCGCACGGCGCACTCATCGATGTCACAGCGGATAAACTCGTGCTCCACCGCACCCTGCTGGCTACCAGCCTCGGCGCCCCCGCCACGCAGGATATCCCGCTTGAGTCCATCGACACCGTGCGCGTGAGTGAACCGACCGCCACCGGCTTCGGCGCCCTCGACTTGGGCGCCGCCGGCACGATCGCCTTCGCCCCGCACCAAAACCCGCAGGCCGTCGCCCGCGCCATTTCCGCCGCCCAGCGCGGCGAGGCGCCCTCCTCCGCCGCCACCATTCCCGGCCTAGATTTCACCGCCGTGGACGTGGAAACGGCCAACGACAACTGGGGCTCTATCTGCCAAATTGGCGCGGTGCGCTTCCGCGACGGCCAGGAGACCGACTCCCGGTCCTGGCTGTGCACTCCTCCACCAGGCCTAGAGCACTTTGCCGATATCAACGTCTCCATCCACGGCATTACCGCGGACGATGTGAAAGGAGCGCCGGCTTTTGCCGACGTCGCCAAGGAGCTCTTCGATTTCCTCGGCGGCGACGTGCTTGTCGCCCACAACGCCCAGTTCGATTCCACCGCGCTGCGCTCCGGCCTGCTTACTGCCGGTGCCGAGGTGCCCACCGTGCCGCTGGCCTGCTCTCTCGCACTGTCCCGCGACGCTTCCAAGGCCAAGGTTATTTCGGTGCGCAACCACAAGCTGCCTACCGTCGCCGCCCACCTGTCTGCGCCGGACTTCAGCCACCACGACGCCACCGAGGATGCTCGTGCGGCCGGCGAAATCATCGCCCGTTTGGCCGAGCGCTTCGGGCACACCGGCAGCATCCGCGATCTATTCACCGCCCGCGAATTCACCTTGGGCCGCCTTGATTCCGAGGCCATCCTGCCCGTCCTGCGTGCCCACACGGCCCCCACCTCCGGCGCGGACCTCGGCGCTGGGACCGACTTCCGCGACCAAACCCGCGCAGCCGGTGCCAAGAAAAAGTCCAGCGGGCCCGCCCCGTGGCAGTCCGTCGCCACCCCGGACACAATCCCGGAGCCCAACCCCGACGCCGACCCGGAGGGCGCACTCTACGGCCAGCATGTCACCCTCACCGGTGATTTCGAGCCCTATGACAAGGGCGTGCTGTGGCAGGGCATCGCCGAGCGCGGTGGCCAAGTGGCAAAGAACGTCACCAAAAAGTCCACCCTGCTCATCGTGGGCGAATGGGCCAAGAAGACCTCCAAGGAAAAGCGCGCGGAGGAGCTGCAGGCCAAGGGCCAAGAGATCGACATCTGGCCGGCCGATAAGCTCTTTGCTGAGCTGCAGCTCGACGCCGAGCCACCCTTCTAGGCCCACCCGGGGAACCAAACGGCGGTTTCTCCAGTCCAATTAAGGCGACCACCCCTACCGCCACACTGGAGAACCCGCCGTGACCGTCGCCCTGCGCCCGCCTCGCCCCACCACCGCAAACCTGCTGCCTGCGCTCTTTGCCCGCTCGTGGCTGAAGGAACAGCGGCTTTCCGACGACGGCTTCTGCGACTCCCTCGCCACCATCCAGCTCTCCCCGAGCCTGTCTATGGCGCTGGTCTTTCCTGGCAAGCAGACCTTTCGCCGGCTCAGCCACCGCGGTCTCGCGGACATGGATATCTCCGCGCGCCGCGCATGGAACCACGCCTCGCATAATCTGCAGCGCGCCGCCCTCGATTCGCAAGGGTTGCGTTTTTGGAGCCGGCCTGCCGCCTGCGAGCTGCCTTCCGCCGCTCGTTTCGGTGGCTTGCAGGTGCGCTCCCACGGCGCACCGATTTCCTCCTGGATTGCCCACCCAGAGACCTTTACCGTGCTGGACAAGCACATGCGCCGACTCCTGCGATCGCACTCCCTGACCTACCTAGTTCCGGACTCCGCCACGCTCTTCGCCTTTGCCCACCTGCCGGACACCTATGCCCGCCAGCTGGCCGCCGATGCCGTCGCGCGCGTGCCCCGCCATCGCACCGTGCTCCACCCACGCCCGCTAGTATGGTCTAACGGATTCCCGCGGGAGTTATGAAAGGAGCACCATGCCGGAAAGTAGGATGTCGCGGCTGAGCAACCAGTACCACGACTGGGCGCGCAGCCACCCCACCGCCGCGGTGGACTTCCGCACCGCCATCGAGGATCTCCTCAATGACGCCGGCATCATCTTTGACCGCGTCTCTACCCGCGTAAAGACCTGGCCCTCGCTGAAGGCGAAGGCCAAGAAGCGCCGGGAGAACGGCGATTTTGTCTATCCCCAGCCCTGGCAGGAGATCCACGATGTGATGGGCGTGCGCGTGACGCTGTATCACTCCACCGCCATCCCGCAAGCGCTCAACGTCTTTGGGGAGTCTTTCCACGTGGAGCGCTCCGTAGACAAGGCGGCCGAAACTCGTATTTCGGGCGGATTCGGCTATGGCTCCCACCACTTGGTGCTCACCGTAACCGAGGACAGCGCGGCCGCGATGGAAGAGCTGGCGAGCTATGTGGGCTGGACCTTTGAGGTGCAGATTCGCACCGTCCTGCAGCACGCATGGGCGGAATTTGAGCACGATATCCGCTATAAGCAGGGACCGAACCCGCCCTCGCCGGAGGTAGATCGCCTCTTTACCTTGGCCGCGGGGCTTATCGAGCTCGCCGACCAGCAATTCGATGAGATCGCCGCCCTCAAGGCCCCCGATACAGAAACCGACAAGGACGTCGAGCTTACCGCCGAGACCCTGCCGGGCGTGCTCGCCATCATCTTGGGTAACCGCTTCCCGCTTTCGCGCTCGGAGCACTACCGCTTCTTGGCGGAGCTCCTGGAGCAAAACGGCGTGCGCCACTTGGGCCAGCTTGAGCAGTTGCTGGATGACACCGCCATTGCCCACGTCCACGACGCCATGCGCTACCGTTTCCGCCCCGGCCAGGTGCGGCTTATCGACGACCTCCTGCTCAACAAGTTTGGCAAGCAGCACATCGAGGCCACCGCCGAATCCGGCGACCGCCCAGGCCGCAAGCGGCGGCTTACTGCGCGCTTGAAAGCCCTACGCGCCGCCCACTAGCCGCGCAGGATTTTCGGCAAGTTACCGGAAACCGCCGCGGAATTTCTCCATATCGCGGCGCTCCTTCTTCGTCGGCCGACCGGCGCCGCGCGGGCGCACGGGAACCGACGGCATAAACTCCTTGGGCGGCGGCGGTGGCGCGTGGTCCGTGTAGCAGGTGCGCGCGACGGGCGCGCCGACGCGCTTAGCGACGGTCGCTAAAACCTCGAGGTCATGCTCGTGGTGGTTGCGCCATACGCGCACGCGGTCGCCCGGCACCACCTGTTGGGAAGGCTTGACGGCCTCGCCATTGATCTTCACGTGCCCGGCGCGCACGGCCGTCGCGGCCGCGGACCGGGTTTTAAACATGCGAACGGCCCACACCCAGGCATCGATCCTGACGGGGCGGCCGCTAGGTTGCGGTGCCGGCATCTAGTACTGGTTGTGGTTCTCGTTGACGATTTTCTGGATCTTCAGCCAGTTATAGCCGCCACCTGCGACGGCAACGATGGCACCAATTAGCATCCAGGCCCAGAAGTTAGCCGAAAGCACGCCGAGCACTACGCCCACACCAATGCCGCCGGCCACGCATACGACGGCGTTGCGGGAGTGCTTGCGCACCTGCTGCTTGCGCTGCGCAATGGGGTTATTCGGTCGCTGCTGCATAGTCATGGTCAGGATCCTACCTCAACCCACGCGCTGCCGGCCTCTGCCGCTTCGAGCTGGCCCTGCGAGATCGCTGCGAGCGTAGCTTCCAGCTCGTCCAGCCCGCCTGGGCGCACGGCCAGCGTAAAGGTTACCGCGGCCGCATAGGCGGTATCGGTTATCTCATAGCCGCGCCCGCGCAGGTCCGCCTCTACCCGCCCGGCCGTCGCATGCGGGCACTCCACCGCATAAAGCTCCCGGCGCGCCCTGGTTACCGCGCGCACCTTCTCCATGGCCTCGCTCACCGCACCACCATAGGCATGCACCAGCCCGCCGGCGCCCAGCTTGATGCCGCCAAAGTAGCGCACGACCACCGCGCACACATCGAGCATGCCGGAGCCCTTCACCACGTCTAGCATCGGCTTTCCGGCCGTACCGGAGGGCTCGCCGTCATCGGAGGATCGCTCCACCGGGTTTGCGCCGTCGACGTGGTAGACGTAGGCGGAGCAATGGTGGCGGGCGTCGGGAAAGCGGCTGCGGGCGGCGTCGATAAACGCACGTGCTTCTTCCTCGTTGGTGACGCGGCCGATCAAAGTAATGAACCGGGAGCGCTTAATTTCAATTTCGTGTTCAACCTGGCCCACTGGGCGACGATAAGAATCCTGCATTAGGCCACGAGGAATTCGTACTCGGGGGTGCCGGGCTTGAGGTACTGCACCGAAATCTTGGATTCTCCCATGCGCTCTAGCAGGCCCTCGAGATCCTCGGCACGGCTAAGCTGCAGGCCCACCAGCGCAGCGCCCGTCTCTCGGTTATTGCGCTTGAGATATTCAAAGAGCGTGATGTCATCGGTCGGGCCCAGAATCTCGTGCAAGAAGTGGCGCAACTGGCCCGGCTCCTGCGGGAAATTCACCAAGAAATAATGCTTCAGGCCGCGGTGGACCAGGGAGCGTTCCATGATTTCGGCGTAGCGCAGTACATCGTTATTGCCGCCGGAAATTACGCACACCACCGTCGAGCCTGGCTCCAGGTCCAATTGGTGCAGGCCCGCCACCGACAGCGCACCGGCCGGCTCCGCAATGATGCCCTCATTTTGATACAGGTTGAGCAGGTCCGTGCACACCGCGCCCTCGGACACGGTGTCAAAGCTCAGGCGTTCGCGATTGGCCTGCAAAATCTCATAGGGCAGCGCGCCTAGGCGCTTGACGGCCGCGCCATCCACGAAGGGGTCGACCTCCTCCAGCGTGACCGGGCCGCCGTGGTCAAACGCCGCTCTGAGCGACGCCGCCCCCTCCGGCTCCATGCCCACCACCCGGGTCTGCGGCGCCATATCCGCCACATAGGAGGTGATGCCGGAAATCAGGCCGCCGCCACCCACAGGAACGACGATGGTATCGAGCGACTTGCCCTTGGCCGAAAGCTGCGCCAGAACTTCCGCCGCAACCGTGCCTTGTCCGGTGATGGTATCGCGGGCGTCGAAGGGCTCGATGAAGGTGGCGTCGCGCTCGGCGGCGTCGGCATGCGCGGCGGCAGCTGCCTCATCGAAGTTGGTGCCGACCACCACCAGCTCCACCTGGTCGCCGCCATGGACCAGGATGCGGTCGCGCTTTTGCATCGGCGTGGGCTCCGGCACGAAAATCTTGCCGGCAATGCCCATCGTGCGGCAGGCATAGGCCACGCCCTGCGCATGATTGCCGGCCGAGGCCGTAACAACTCCCCGGCCGCGCTCTTCCTGGGGAACATTCGACATACCGTTTAACGCGCCGCGAATCTTATAGGAGCGCACGTCCTGCAGATCCTCCCGCTTGAGATAGACCTCGCAGCCCGTCTCGGCCGACAGTCGGGCGCAGTATTGCAGCGGAGTCGGGGCGATTTCCGAGCTAATCCGCGCCTGCGCCTGCTGGATATCGGATGCATGGATGGTCGAATCAGTCATGTCTTGACAGTCTACCCATTTACTGGAAATTCACTGTCCTTTAGTTGCAGCGTTACCTCGGTCAGCAATAGTGGACATAACCACAAGAAAGGAATACTTATGCTCAAGCGCACCTCTCTCTGCGTTACCTCCTCGCTCGTCCTCGCCTGTGCCCCGGCCGCCCACGCCCATATCGTGGATAACGTGCTGGAACACTCCGCCCCCAACGCGGCACTGCAGCTGACCCCCATCGGTTCCCATGAATCCGGCGTGCTGGGCAAATCCGCCGCCGAAATCGTCGCCTACCACGCTGCGTCCCAGCGCATCCTCACCGTCAATGCGCGCTCTGGCGAGGTCGATATCCTTGACGCCTCCGATCCCACTAAGCCGCGCAAGATCGGCGCCCTCTCCGCCGGCGGGGACAAGGAAATCAACTCCGTGGCCGTGCGCCCCGATGGCCTGGCCGTCGCCGCGGTGCAGCAGGCGGACAAAACCGATAACGGCGAGGCGCTGTTCTTCAATGCCGAAACCGGCGAGGAGCTTGGGCGCGTGGGCGTTGGCGCCCTGCCCGATAACGTGCACCTCACCGCCGACGGCCGCCACGCGCTGGTTGCCAACGAGGGCGAGCCTTCCGACGCCCTCAACGCCGAGGGCACCGCCTACCTCAAGGACCCAGAGGGCTCCATTTCTGTCATCAGCCTGCCCGAGGACGTCGCAGCGCCCGCGCTTGGCGACGTCCACACGGCCGACTTCACCGCCTTTGACACCGCCGACCTCGACCCCTCGATCCGTGTCTTCGGCCCCTCCGGGCACCATAACCTGCCCTCGCGGGACTTCGAGCCGGAGTACATCTCCTCCGCGGGCGGCAAGGCCTACGCCACGCTGCAAGAAAACAACGCCATCGCGGTCATCGATATCGAATCCGCCACCGTAGAAAAGGTAATCCCCGCTCATATCGCGGACCACTCCCAGGTGCCGCTGGATCCGTCCAATAAGGATGACGCCGCGGAGCTGCGCACCATTCCGGTCAAGGGCCTGTCCATGCCGGACTCCATCGGCGCTTTCGAGACTGAAGGCCAGACCTATTTCGCCACCGCCAACGAAGGCGATGCCCGTGAATGGGGCGGCTATACCGACGAAGTAGAGCTCAAGGACCTAGTAAAGGACGGCAAGGTCTGCGATGACCTCGAGCTTCCCGAGGGCATTGAGGATAAGAAGATCGCCGGCAACCTCAAGCTCTCCAACGCTTCTGGCTGGAACGAAGAAAAGGAATGCTTCGACGGCCTATATTCCTATGGATCGCGCTCTTTTAGCATCTACGACGCCGAAGGCAACGTCGTCTTCGACTCCGGTGCGGACTTCGAGAACATCACCAAGGATATGCCCGGCCTGAACTTCAACGCCGATAACGAGGATCCGGATTTCGATGACCGCTCCGATAACAAGGGACCAGAGCCGGAAGCCTTGACCATCGGCAAGGTTGGCGACCGCACCTATGCCTTCATCGGCGCAGAGCGAGTGGGCGGCATCTTTGTCTACGACGTAACCACCCCCGCCGAGGCAAAGTTTGTCACCTACGTCAACAATCGCGATTTCTCCGTTGGCTACGACGAGGACGATGTCGCTGCCACCACCAAGGCCGGCGACCTCGGACCAGAGGGCCTGGCCTTCGTCCCCGCCGCTGACTCCCCTGCCGAGGACGCCCTTCTCATCGCCGGCAACGAGGTATCCGGCACCACCACCGTGTTCTCCGTCAAGGACCTGCTTACCGACGCCTCCGACAACGCCGACTCCCCTGCCGCATCCGGCAGCTCCGACGGTTCCAGCAACAGCAGCAACGGCAGCAGCGTCGCCGCTGGCGTGGGCATCGTGGCCGGCTTGGTAGGTCTTGGCGCCCTGATTGGCGGGGCGCTGGGTTTCCTGCCGAAGACCGTCGACGAGTTCTATGCGCTGTTGCCGGCCCAGGTGCGCAAGCTTTTGCCATAGACCTTCCGAGATTTAGCTGCTAAATTATTTGAGGCTAATACCTCTCACTCTAAAGGAGAACCATGCGCAACCGTCTCAGCACTTCGCTCGTCGCCGCCACCGCCGTGGTAGCGGGCCTCGTTGCACCAGCTACCGCTTCTGCCACAGAAGATAAGCCGAAGGAGATTTCGGCTGAATGCCAGGCCGAGGTCGACAACGCCAAGGAAGAGCACCTCAAGAAGATTGAGAGCGGCGAGCTCGGATCTTCCGCCCGCACCCCGCAGGAGCTCATGCAGGGCCTGGCTAACGGCTACGGCTCTTCCGGAATGCCGAAGGAGCCGGACTGCGTGGCCGAGGAGGCAGAGGCGCACCAGATCGAGGCGCTCAAGAAGCTTCCCATCTGGGGTTCTTCCTCCCCGGAGAAGTTCCTCGAGGTCATGAGCTGGGTTACCGTGGCTACCAGCCTCGTTGCCGCGCTGCTGCAGGCCTTCACCATGGTTGCCAAGGTGAACCCCGCTGTGCTGGAGCCGATGAAGAATGCCCTCAAGCAGTTGGGCGTGCGCTTCTAAGCACTAAATAATTGAGCCGCTCCGGAGCTCCGGAGCGGCTTTGTGTGTTTTAGAAGAGTTCGCGGGTAGCAATCTCCGCGCCCTCGACCAAGGACTGCAACTTCGCCCAGGCAATCTGGGGGTGCAGGCGGCCGCCCAAGCCGCAATCGGTCGACGCGATGACGTTTTCGGGGCCGACTACCTCAGCGAATTGGATGATGCGATCGGCCACGAGGCGCGGATGCTCTACCGCGTTGGTGGAGTGAGATACCACGCCCGGGTAAATCACAGTGCCTTCGGGCAGCGCGTGGTCCTGCCACACGCGCCACTCATGCGCGTGGCGCGGCGAAGCGGCCTCGAAGGAGAATCCGCCGACCTCGGCACGCAGGATTTCCTCGACGATATCCGCAAAGGGCACGTCGGTAACGTGCGGTCCGTGCCAGGAGCCCCAGCAGATATGCAGGCGCGTTTGTTCCTTGGGCAGGCCGGCGATGGAATCATTGAGGACGTCGATGCGCTCGCGAATAAAACCGCGGAAGTCCTTCACGGACGGCTCGGGATTGATTTGGTCCCAAGCCTCAGCCAAGTCGGGCGCGTCGAATTGCACAGTAAGCCCAGCGTCGGTGATGGCCTGGTATTCGGTACGCATGGCGCGGCCGACGTCGGCAAGCAGCTCATGCTCATCGTCGTAGTAGCGGTTGGTCAGGCGCGCTGCCGAGCCGGGCGAAAGGGCGGCGATGAAGCCGGGGGTGCCGGCCGGGAGGGCGTCGGCAAGCAAGCGCACATCGGCGGCGACCTCATCCTGGCCGATGTAGGTTACCGGTCCGGTAAACTCTGGGTTCGCCACCTTGGCGCGGCCGGTGAAGATGCCAGAATCCGGGTCATTATAGGCCTCCGAGAACAGCGCGCGGTCGCGGCGATCAATAAACGACGTCAGCCGCGGCTCACCCGGCTTAGAGCGCACCACCTCGGCCGATTCCCAGCGGTCGGTATCCGTCATCGTCAGCCCGCCCAGGCGGCTAAACGAATAATTCCACCACGCGCCATAATCCACCGCGCCAGAGGTGATATGGCCATACTCGCCCTCGTTAATGATATCGAGGCCGAGATCGAGCTGCCGCTTGACGACGTCCGCCACCGCAGCCTCCAAAATCCCCTGAAACTCCGCGGCCGGCAGCTCCCCGCGCTGCAGGTTGGCTTCCAGCAGTTCCGGGGTGCGCGGCAGCGAGCCGACGTGGGTGGTGCGAATCTTGTTCACCATTAGGTTTCCTCCATCGATATAGACTGTGCTGTCTAGATTAGTGGAGGGAGCCTGCGGCCGCAGAGTTTAAATTCAGCCTAATATGCCCGCACCCATGGTGGCCTTGAGGTCGCCCATGAGGTTGCCGGATCGCTCCACGCGCAGGTGGTCGCCGAGGATCATGGTGGTGGACTCGGAGCCATCGACAAGCTCGAGGTACACATCCGACTCGCCCTGGTTTTTGAGCAGGACCTGCTTGAGGCGGGCAATGTTTTCCATGGTGCACTGGTCCGTGCGCATGGTCAGGCGCAGCGGCAGGCCGGCGCCGCCGCCCGGGCCCAGCTCCGGCACGCGGATATCGGAGCAGAACAGCGAACGGCGCTCATCGCGCACCTTGACGTTGACACGCGCGAGGATGATATTGTCCTCCACGATCTGCGGGGCGACGAGCGAGTACACCTTGTTGAAGACCAGGATTTCCACCTGCGCGCCGTTGTGGTCTTCCACCGTGACAATGGCCCACGGCGAGCCATCACGCTTAGAGAAGCGACGGTCCACGCCCGAAATGATGCCGCCGATGATGAGCTCTTGGCCGTTATGCACCTCGTCGTTGAGGATCTTGGTCAGCGGGGTATCCGTCTGCGCGGCCAGCGCCTCCTCGAAGCCATCGAGTGGGTGGCCGGAAACATATAGACCCAGCATTTCGCGCTCGAGGGCGAGCTCGTGTTTGCGATCCCAGTTGTCTTCTGGAATGTCCAAGGCAAAAGCGTTGGAAGCCGCGTCGTCCTCTCCCCCGCCAATTCCAGCGAAGAGATCGAACTGTCCCTTATCCGCGGCCTTCTTGGTGGTTTGCACCGCATCCACCGCGTCCTCGTGGATGAGCATGAGGCCCTTGCGCGGGTGGTTCAAGTCATCGAAGGCGCCGGCCTTAATCAGTGCCTCTGTCACGCGCTTAGTGCAGGCGGCGAGCTCGATTTTGTCCAGGTAATCGCTAAACGAGGTAAACGCGCCCTTGTCGTGGCGGGATTTGATGATGGATTCCACCACTTCCGAGCCGACGTTGCGGATAGCGCCCATGCCGAAGCGGATATCCTCTCCCACCGCCTGGAAGTCCTCTTCGGACTCGTTGACGGACGGCGGCAGCACCTTGATGCCCAGGTGGCGGCAGTCCGAAAGGTAAATGGCGGACTTATCCTTCTTATCGCCCACCGAGGTCAGCAGCGCGGCCATATACTCCGGTGCATAGTAGGCCTTGAGATAGGCTGTCCAGAAGGACACCAAGCCGTAGCCCGCGGCGTGGGACTTGTTAAACGCGTAGGACGCGAAGGGCTCGATGGTGCCCCAGAGCGCGTCCATGGCGGACTTGGAGTAGCCGTTTTCTTGCATGCCGCCCCAGAACTTGTCGTACTGCTGGGCCAGCACTTCGGGCTTCTTCTTACCCATTGCCTTACGGAAGCCATCCGCCTCACCGGCCGTGTAGTTGGCGACCTTCTGCGAGATACGCATGATCTGCTCCTGGTAGACGATGAGACCGTAGGTCTCATCCAGGATTTCCTTGAGCGGCTCTTCCAACTCCGGGTGAATTGGAGTGATTTCCTTGCGGCCGTTCTTACGGTCCGCGTAGTCCCAGTGGGCGTTCACACCCATCGGGCCCGGGCGGTAGAGCGCAAGGGAGGCCACAATATCCTTAAAGCCGGTCGGCTTCATGCGCTTGAGCAGCTCCTGCATGCCGCCGGAGTCGAGCTGGAAGACGCCCAGCGTATCGCCGCGCGAGAGCAGGTCATAGACCTTGGAGACCTTGGGGTCGTCGGCATGCAGCTGCTCCAAGTGGATTTCTTCGCCGCGGTTGCGCTTGATGTTTTCAATCGCATCGCCGATTACGGTGAGGTTGCGCAGGCCCAAAAAGTCCATCTTCAGCAGGCCGATGGCCTCGCAGGCCGGGTAATCCCAGCCGGTGATATAAGCGCCGTCGGCCGGGCGCTTCCACATAGGAATGTGGTCCATGAGCCGGACCGAAGCCATAATCACCGCACAGGCGTGCACGCCCGCCTGCCTGACGACGCCCTCCAAGCCCCGCGCCGTGTCATAGATCTTTTTCACATCCGGGTCGGATTCCACCATCTGGCGGACCTCGGCGGCCTCTGAGTAGCGCTCGTGGTCCGGGTCCGTGATGCCCTTAAGCGGAATGTCCTTGGCCATGATGGCCGGCGGCAGCGCGCCGTTGATGCGGTCGGCCATCTGGAAGCCGGGCTGGCCAAAGTGCACCTTGGCCGAGTCCTTAATGGCCTGCTTAGTCTTCACCGTGCCGAAGGTAATAACCTGCGCCACCTTGTCCTCGCCCCAGCGCTCGGCCGCATAGGTGATCATTTCACCGCGACGGCGGTCGTCGAAGTCGATATCGATATCGGGTGCGGACGGGCGTTCTGGGTTCAAGAATCGCTCGAAGAGGAGATCGTGCTCCAGCGGGTCGATATTGGTAATGGTCAGCGCGTAGGCGACGAGCGCACCGGCCGCCGAGCCACGGCCCGGCCCCACACGAATGCCCACGGAGCGCGCGTGCTTAATGAGCTCGGCCACGATGAGGAAGTAGGACGGGTAGCCCTTCATCTCAATAACGGAGATCTCATACTTGGCGCGCTCGATATATTCCTCCGGTATATCCTGGCCGGGGAAGCGCTTTTGCAGGCCCTCCATCACCTCATGGGTGAGCCAGGAGGTTGGGGTGTGGCCCTCGGGGACGTCGGCAATAGGCATGCGATCGTGGGTGTGTTCTTCCCAGATCTCGCCGTAGTCTTGCACGCGCTCGGCAATCCACAGGGTGTTATCGCAGCCATCTGGAATCATATCGTCCCAGGTCTCGCGCATCTGCGCGGCCGACTTAATGTAGTAGCCGGTGCCGCCGAACTTGAAGCGGTCCGGATCCATGAACGTCTTGCCGGTCTGCACGCACAGCATCGCCTCGTGCGCCGGCGCCTGGGACTCCAACACGTAGTGGCAGTCATTGGTCACCAGCGGCGGCAAGTCCAGCTTGCGGCCGATCTCTAGTAGGCCATCGCGCGTGCGCTTTTCGATGTCCAGCCCATGGTCCATCAACTCCAAAAAGAAGTTGTCCTTGCCGTAGATGTCCTGCCACATGGCCGCGGCCTCCAGCGCCTCGTTGAACTGGCCGAGGCGCAGGCGGGTCTGGACGTCACCGGAGGGGCAACCGGTAGTGGCGATGATGCCGTCGGCATGCTCGGCAATGAGCTCGGCATCCATGCGCGGCCACTTGCCCAACTGACCTTCATAGGAAGCAAGCGAGGACAAGGTAAAGAGGTTGCGCAGGCCGGTGGCGTTCTCCGCGATCATCGTTTGGTGGAGGTAGGCGCCGGACGCGGAGACGTCGTCGCGCTTTTGATCCGGCGTGCCCCACAGCACGCGCTTCTTATTGAAGCGAGATTCGGGCGCCATATACGCCTCGATGCCGATGATCGGCTTGACGCCGGCACTGGTCATGCGGCGGTAGAAAGCATCAGAGCCATACATATTGCCGTGGTCGGTCATACCGACGGCCGGCATTTCTTGGCGAACCACCTCGTCGGCCAGCATATCGACCTTGGCCATGCCGTCCAGCATGGAAAACTCGGTGTGGTTGTGCAGGTGGACGAAGGAGGAGTTTTTGGCCATGCGGCTCATCATAGCGGGGCGGTCAAAATGGGCTATTATTTTGTGATGCTCTACACGCTCGCCGCCTACATCATGTGGGGATTTTTCCCCGCGTTCTTTCCTCTCTTGCTGCCGGCATCGCCGCTAGAAATCCTGGCCCACCGCGTGTTGTGGACCGCGGTACTGGTCACGGGATTTTTGCTCCTCGGCGGCCGGTGGCGAGAAATGGCGCGCATGGACAAGCGCACGTGGGGTTGGCTTGCGGCCGCGGGTGTATTCATCACGGTCAATTGGGGCACCTACGTGGTGGCGATTAATAGCAACCACGTGGCCGATGCGGCGCTGGGATATTTCATCAATCCCCTGGTGTCGGTCGCCCTCGGCATGGTGTTTTTGAAGGAGCGGCTGCGGCCGTGGCAGGCCGGCGCGGTGGGCGTTGCGGCCATCGCGGTGCTGTACTTGACGTTCTTTACCGGCCAGGCGCCATACATTTCGCTGCTGCTGGCCTTCAGCTTCGGCTTTTATGGGCTGCTCAAAAAGCAGGTCCGGGTGTCCTCGGCCGTCTCGGTCGCGGCGGAGGCGCTCGTGATGTCACCGCTGGCGGTGGGCTACATCCTGTGGCTAGAAACAAGCGGCCAGGGCACATTCGCCAGCGAGGGAGTCGGCCACGCGCTGCTTTTGGTCAGCGCCGGCTTGATTACCGCGCTGCCGCTCCTCTGCTTTGCGGAGGGCGCACGGACACTGCGCTTATCGACGATCGGCATGCTCCAATACCTCACCCCCATCATGCAGATGCTGTGGGCTCTCTTTGTCACCCACGAGCACTTTTCGACGCACCGCTGGATCGGCTTCGGCATCATCGGCGTGGCGGTGGCGATTTACGTCGCCGACTTGGTGCGCATGGCTAGGAGCGCTTAAGTTCCTCGCGGGCGGCGCGGGCCCGGCGACGCGCCGCCTGTTCCTCTTCTGCCCGCAGCGCCCAGCGCGGCATCACCACGACGAGAAAAATGCCATAGGCACATACGATCCCGGAAAACACCAGCGTCATCGAGGTGCCGCCGGTGACAAGGCCGATTAAAAGCGCGATGCCGGAAACCACCACCGCGACCCACGCGGCGATATAGCCAAATTTGTAGTTGGGCATCCACTGCGAAAAGGGCTGGCGTGAGGACATAGGTCTAGCCTACGCGGTGGTCGTATTCGCAGGCCCGGTATCGACGAGGTCCGGTGGGGGCGGATCCCAAGGGTTAACCCAGCGGACGCCGCGGGCCGTGCGCTCGAAGCGGCCATTGCGCGGCGGGCCGGTGCGGTGGTCGTCATTGCGACCATTGTGATAGGCACAAGCGGTGGTGAGGTTCTTCGCATTGGTCCACCCGCCGCCGGCCCAACTGAAGATGTGGTGAACCTGGCACTCATCGGCAGGCTTATTGCATCCCTTGACCGGGCAGGTGGGATTTTCCGCCGCGGCCATCATGAACTGCTTCCAGGTGGCCCCACGGCGCATGCGGTACAAGTTCACTGGGCCCTCTACGGGGTGGAGCAGGGTGACAAATCCCTCCTCGGCAAGCGCACGCTGGGCCAATTCAGCACCCGTAATCTGCGCGCCATTGGTCATGGTCAACACCACATCGTCGCTGCCATGGGCCACGCCAACCAACTTATCCAGTGGCACCACAACGTTGGTGCGCACGGTTGCGGCGGCGCCGGTACCGGTGCGGAAGAGGGAGGTGACGTCGGCAAGCGAACCGGCATGCTGGTGTAACTCGGCGATGAGTGCGGACGGCCCAGTGATGGACAGCGTCCAGGGTTTGCCGGCGGCGCGGCGGCGCAACCGCACCCCCGGCTTGGGTTCGCGCGGCGCGCGCATCTCGCGCAGCTTTTTGCGAGCACGCCTTTCCATCTCCCGCGTATCGCACGCGATATGGGTGAGCTCGGCGCGCAGGGCCCATGCGCGGGCTTGCGTGGGCGCGCGCCGGGCATGCTTTTCGATGACCGCCAGCGTCGGCAGCGAATGCCGGTTGCGGCGGGCCCCGTCCACCGCGCGGCGTTGGCGGCGGCGAAAGCTGGTGGTCCCGAAGTAGACCTGCGCGAGCTGCGCAATAGTGTCAGCCGTGGCATCGGGCATGCCGGCGGCGGTAAGGTCCGCGGCGGAGGCGTCGGCGGCCTCGGCGAGGAGGTCCATCGCCGAGTTGAGCGCCGCGATATAAGCCCGAATGTGTTCCATGCCCTCGATGCTAAAAGCGCTGGGCGGCCACCGCGCGCCACAGGTCCCAGGAGGGCGATATTAGCTGGGAGGGCGGATGGCGAAGCTGCCCCAGGCGGCGTCCGCGGGTGCGGGTTCGACGGCGGCGACGGAGGGGGTGGAGGCGACGTCGGCAAGCTGGGCGCCCGATCCCCACACCACGGCGGCGCTCACCGCGGTGGGGCGCTGGCCATAGGAGGCATCGATGCGGTCGAAGGCGCGTTGGATGACAGCGGCGCGGTCCTCGCCGGCGGTGGGTTCGGGGACGTCAATGGGGGCGGTGGAGCCGATAAGGATGGCATCCATGCGCGGGGCGGCGGCGACGGCGGCCGCGGCGGCTACGGGTGGCAAATCCTCGTCGAAGGTAACAAGGGCGTAGGCAGGCGCGTCCGGAATGTCGCTACCGGATACGCGCGCAATATACTCCGCGCGCGTCTCGCCATCCGGGCCGAGCTGATCGCCTTGTACTTGCGAAGAGGCCTGGGTCCCTAGGGCGCCAAAAAGCGCGAGCGCGGCCAAGAAAAGCACCGCAAGCACCGCCAGGGCCGCTAGCCGACGCCGCCGGTAGACCTTCCTCATCCCCGCAGAACCTCCAAAGCGTGCTCGAGATCGGCCGGGTACGGCGCTTCAATCTCGAACCACTTGCCGGTGCCGGGGTGGGTAAAGCCGAGCTTTACCGCGTGCAGCCATTGACGCTGAAGCCCAAGGCGCTTAGCCAAGTTGGGATCCGAGCCGTACATTGGGTCGCCCACGCACGGGTGGCCGGTGGCGGACATGTGCACGCGAATCTGGTGGGTGCGGCCGGTCTCTAGGTGCACCTCGATGAGGCTGGCCTCGCGGAAGGCCTCGATGAGGCTGTAATGGGTGATGGCCGCTTTGCCGTCGTCAAGCACGGCGAATTTCCAGCCCGACTTGGGGTGGCGGCCGATGGGCGCATCAACGGTGCCCTCGATGGGATCCGGCAGCCCCTGCACCACGGCGTGGTAGGTCTTTTTCACGCTGCGGTACTTAAAGGCGTGCTTGAGCGCGGAATAGGCGCGCTCCGAGGAAGCCACGACCATCACGCCTGACGTGCCCACATCGAGGCGGTGCACGATGCCCTTGCGCTCGGTCGGCCCGGACGAAGCCACGGTATAACCGGCCGCGCGCAGCCCACCAATCACCGTCGGCCCGTCCCACCCCACGCTGGGGTGCGCGGCCACGCCCACCGGCTTATGCACGCAGATGATATCGGCATCGTTGTAAAGCACGTCCATGCCCTCGACCAGCTCTTCGCGCGGCAGCAACGGCTTTTCTGGCTCCGGCAAAAGCACGGAGACCACGTTGCCGGAAGTCAATCGCTCGGATTTGCCCAGCTCTTGGGAATCGATGGTCACACTGCCCTCGGCGCACAGCTGCGCGGTGGCGCTGCGGGAAAGGCCAAGGAGCTTGGCCAGGGCGGCGTCGGCACGCATGCCTTCTAGGCCTTCAGGAATGGGGAAGCTGCGCATCTGCCTATTCATGCTCGGCCTTCCTTTCCTCCAGCACCATGGCGATAATGAACAGCACCACGCCGCAGGTAATGGCCGCGTCCGCAATATTGAACACGGCGAAAGAGCCGACCGAAATAAAGTCCACCACGTGCCCGAACCAGAAGCCGGGGGCGCGGAAGATGCGGTCAGCGAAATTACCCAACGCACCACCGGCGATGAGCGCTAGGCCCACCGCCTGGCCGGAGTGGGTAATGCGCGGGGCGGCAATGGCCACGCCGAGCACAAAGACCAGCTGGATAGTGGTAAAAAGCCACGTCGATCCCTCCCCGCCCATGGAAAAGGCCGCGCCAGGGTTAAAAAGCAGGGTAAACCGGAACCAATCCCCAATGACCGGCAGGGGCTCGCCCTCCGTAAGGATGGAGAGCATTATTTGTTTCACGGCTTGGTCCACCAGCGCCACGGCGATGACAACCGCGGCGATAAGTCCTGTCTTGCTCCTTCGTTTTTGACTCACCCGCTCTATTCTAAACGGGAGCGTCCGGTATTTTGGTAAGCGTGTTTCGAGTCAAAGTTTTTGCAGCCCTGACCACAGCCGCCGTAGCGCTTACGGCGTGTTCCTATGAAAAGCCGGGACCCGCGGTAGAACAGCCCGTGGGCCTGACTATCGACGCCCCACGCGTCACCGTGGACAATCCCGGCACCGGGGAGAAAAAGCTCCTGGAATACCGCGATATTGACTCCACGCAGGACGTGAACTACCGCGTTACCGAGGGTTTTTCGCAGGACCTGCTCAAAAAGTCCGCGGCCGAGAAGTTTCAGGCCTCCGACGTCGAATCCACCACCACTACCCTGCCGCTATCGGCCAAGGTAGATAAGGCTAGCGAGGACGTTGAAGATCAGCTGCCCGCCACCCGCAATGCGTTCGTCACGGCCGGTGCGCCGGAAACTTCTGGCGACACCGACGTCTCTTCGGCCGAGGGATTTCAATTTGGCTGGCGAGGCCAAAATACCGGCCAGATGAATTCCTTGCGCCTTGCCGCACCCCAGGAGGCCACGGATGAAGCCCGTGGCTCCGTGGAACAGGCAATTATGAAGCTGACGGCCCTGCCCGTGGTTTTCCCCACCGAGGAGGTAGGCAAGGGAGCGAGCTGGACGGTGGATTCGCGCGTTACCGGCGAGTCCACCCTGCTGCAGACCACGCGCTATACGGTCGCTTCCATCGAGGGCGACCAGGTCAAGCTCAACGTAGAGGTAGAACAGCGGCCGTCGCTAGGCGCGCTGTCGTTTGAGGGCCAGGCCCAGGGCACGGAGTTGGAGGACAAGGAGCTCAAGGTTGTGGACTCCAGCACCCAATCCAAGGGCAACATCACGGTAGACCTGAGCAAGCCGCTGCCCGTGGGCGGTGACGTGTCTTTCGACACGAAGGTCATTTATGGCGCCGCCGGCTCGGAGCTGCGCGTGGTGCAGTCGAGCCTGACGGAGCTGAACTTTTCCTAATTACTCGGCCGGTGCCTCAACGGGGGCCTCGGCTGGGGCTTGCTCGGCGCCGGCAGCCGGGGCGTCGCCCTCGGCCGGTGCCGGGGCGGGTGCGGAGGCACCGGCACCGGTATCTGCACACATCTCCGGAACCTGCTCCGGCGGCACGGTGTTTTGGATGAGCGTGCAAGCCCACGCCTTGGAAAGCTTCCAGGTGCCGTCTTCGTACACGAACTCCACCTGGTCAGCGGTCTGCTGCTGGCCGTCAGCGGTGGTGAAGTTCACGGTGGTCAGCACGGACTGCGGGTCGTAGCCCGGAAGCACAGGATCGACGACCTCGAACTCGGCACCGGATTCCTGCTTGGACTGTGCCATGGTGTCAAAGATTTCCGGTGCGGTCTCGCCGCCCTGCACGGTGGCGGTCTTTTCCTGCTCAGAAGCGTTTGGATCAGTGGCCTTGGCCAAGATGGCGTTGAGATCCGCCGGGGATGGCAGCGCTGGGGCGGCGGAATCGCCGTCGGAAGAGGCGGATTCCTGCGCCTCGGTGTTGGCGGCGGCGGTATCGTCCTGCTCGTCGTCGGAAGAGCAGGCGGCCAGGGCGGTGGCCGCGGTCAGTGCGAGGCACGCGGCGCTAAACTTGCGGAATTTCACTTCTAACTCCTCACGTCTGGGTTCTAAACTCCCATCAGTTTACAGCTGCACCAGCCTTTTCCGGGCTGCGCCCGCCGCGTGGGCGGAGATTTCTTTAACCTTGAGTGCATGACCCGACTTGCTTTGATAGCCACCGGTGGCACGATCGCTTGCACCACCGTGGCCGATGGTTCCTTGGTTCCCACCGTCTCTGGCGCGGACCTTGCCGCTGAAATCGACGCCGAGGTAGTGGAGTTTCGCCAGCTCGACTCCTCCTCTATTACTTTGGCGGACCTCGATGAGCTCATTGCGGTGGTCAATGAGCACACCGCGCGCGAGGACATCGGTGGCGTGATCATCACCCATGGCACCGACTCCATGGAGGAAACCGCGCTGGCGTTGGAGATTTTCTGCGCAGGGGCAAAGCCCATCGTGCTTACTGGAGCGCAGCGCGCCTACGATCACCCCGCGGCCGACGGCCCCACCAATCTGCGGGCTGCCCGCGAGCTAGCGGCCAGCGGGCACCCTGGGGTTTTCCTCTGCTTCGGCGGCGAGACCATCCCGGCGCGCGGTGCGCGCAAGCGGCACACCAGTGACCTGCGCGGGTTTGAGTCGCTGCCCGTTCCTGGCACCACCCCGCGTTTGCGTCCTGCCCCGCTGGCGTCGCAGCGTATCGAGATCATCCCCGCCTATCCGGGAGCGGGCCGCCTGCTGGTCGACGCCGCCGTACACTCCCCCGCCTCCGGCCTCATTGTGGAGGCCATGGGCTCGGGAAATATGGGCGAGGAGATGGGCCGCGCGCTTGCCGACGCCCTCCACGCCGGCCTCCCCGTCATCATTTCTACCCGCACCCCCTATGGCCCGACGGCGCTGGCTTACGGTGGCGACGGCGGTGGCGCGAGCCTGGGCAAACGTGGTGCCATCAACGCCGGATGGTTCCGCCCGAGCCAAGCGCGAATCCTGCTCGCGGCGGCGCTGGCCACCGACACCGATCCGGCGGAGCTTTTTGCCCAGGAGGGCTAGCCCTCGCTGGTCAGCCAGTCTTGCCAATCCAGTGAGTCGAGCGGGTCTGCTGGCACGAGCGCGGGATCGTCGGCCGCGAAGGATTTGGTGCGCCCGGGCCCCGTGGCGCGGGTTTCAAAGCGCACGCTGACCACCCCGTGGCCGGCACCTTGAATCCAACCGTGGCCGTAATCAGGGTGGAAAACATCCTGCGTGGCGTGCCACTGGTTATCGGTTTCTTCCTCCACCGTCACCGTAGGCGCTGGTATGGCCGGTGTTGCGTCGTCGCTCACCCCAGTCTCATAGTCCGTATCCGCCGGTGCAGGGCGCACTATTTCGCGGTCGAGCTCCGGAAAAAGCACGTCTTGGCGAGCGGTCTCTAGCCCGGAATAGCTCACCCCTACCAGGCGGATGGGCCCCAGCTCATCGGGGTAGCGGGCGAGTTTGAAGGCGGCGGCGGTGAGCACGGCGGCGTCGTCAGTCGCATAGGGCAAGGTGGTCGAGCGCGATTCGATATGGAAATCCGCCATGCGCAGCTTTACCGTTACGGTGCGCGCGCCGCGCCCATCCTTAAGCAGCCGGCGGTGCGCGCCCTCCGCCGCGCGAGTGATGGCTGCATCGACCTCGGGGGCGGTCTGCAGGTCTTTCGGGTAGGTGTGCTCGGTAGAAATCTGTTTAGAAATTGCGCGCGGCGCCACCTCACGGTCATCAATGCCGCGGGCCAGCTGCCACAGCTGCAGCCCCACCACGCTGCCGATGGAAATCTCTACTTCCTTGCGCGTCATCGCCGCTAGCTGCCCAATGGTTTCTACGCCGATGGACTTGAGCTTCGCGCCGGTCACCGGGCCGACTCCCCACAACTTGTTCACCGCAAGGGGGTGCAGCATATCTAGCTGGCGCTCCGCCGGAATAACAAAGGTGCCGTCGGGCTTCGCTTCGCCCGATCCAATCTTGGCAAATTGTTTGCCCGAGCCCGCCCCAATGGAACACGGCAGACCCGTCTCCTCCCGAATGTGCGCGCGCAGCTCATCCGCCCAGCGCTTGACCTCCTCCGCGCTCGCTCCTTCCAAGGCGGCGGGTTCCATAAAGGCTTCATCGATAGAAAGCTGCTCGATAACCTCCACGTGTTGCGCGATGATGCCAAATACGCGCCGCGAGGCTGCTGAATAGACTGCCCGGCGCGGCTGCACCACCACCGCGCGAAGTCCAACAAGCTGCTGCGCGCGGTACATCGGCATGGCCGAATGCGCACCGTACACGCGCGCCTCATAGGAGGCGCCGGCCACCACGCCGCGCCCGCTGGTACCTCCCACCAGGACGGGACGCCCCTGCAGGGTAGGCCGGGTCAGCTGCTCGACGGAGGCGAAAAACGCGTCCATGTCGATGTGTAGAACCCAGCGTTGCATGCGGCCCAGTCTAATAGGCGCACCTCCACATGCACTCCTGGGTGTTTGCGTGCCGTTAATTAAAGCTTTTATTTCTTTCCATCTTCACGTCACCCACATGCAATATTGCGGCCTTATCTTTTTCGAGGTTATTTCTTGAAGAAAGTATTTCGCTGATTATGAACTCACCCCACGTCATCTTGCGCGGCGTTAAGCGCGAATTCGCCGATAATACGGGCCTCCACGAGACCGATCTAAGTATCAACCGCGGTGAATTCATCTCTATTCTGGGTCCCTCCGGCTGCGGTAAGTCCACCCTGTTGCGCTGCATAGCCGGATTAGAAACGCCTGACGCGGGAACCATCTCCTTCGGAGAGATGGAGGTATTTGGTCCACGAACCAACGTGGCCGTCAATAAGCGCCGGCTGTCTATGGTCTTCCAAGACCTCGCACTGTGGCCGCACATGACGGTGGAAAAGAATATCGAGTTTCCGCTGACCACCCCAGGCAATAAGGTGGCGGCAGGCCAGCGGGCCGAGAAAGTCCGCGCCTGCATGGACATGGTGGGCATCGCTTCCAAGGCGAAGGCGCGGCCGAACCAACTTTCCGGTGGCCAACAGCAGCGCGTTGCCATCGCCCGCGCGTTGGTTTCTAATCCAGATGTCCTGCTTATGGATGAGCCGCTGTCCGCCCTCGACGCCGCGCTGCGCGTGCAAATCCGCGCCGAGCTCACCCAGCTGGCACAGGAGCTGGGGCTGACGGTCATCTACGTCACGCACGACCAAGCCGAGGCACTTGCCATGTCGGATCGCGTCGTGGTTATGAATCAGGGCCATATCGAACAATTCGCGGATCCGGTCACCCTTTACGAACAGCCGGCCACCGATTTCATCGCTGGCTTTGTAGGCACCATGAACCGCCACCCACAGCTGCCCAGCGTGCGTCCAGAAAATCTCACCGTCACCACTGCGGAGGAGGACACCGGCGCCTCCCCGCGCCGGGTCGAGGCGCAGGTTCTTGGCGCTCACTACATCGGTGGGCGCTACGAGTTGCGCTGCGACGTCCCCGGGGCGGAGGAACCCTGGGTGACGTATTCACCGCATCGCTTCACTCGCGGCGAGACCGTCTACCTCAACTATCCATCTTCTCTTTCTGCATAGGAGCCACACATGTTTACCAAGAAGTTCACCGCCACCATCGCCACCACCGCTGCTGGTGCGCTCGCCTTGACCGGTTGCGGATCCGTCGAGGACAGCGCCGATACCGCCACCGACCAGTCCACCTCTTCTGCCGAAAAGTGGCAGGCACCTGAAGGCCTGTCCGGCGAGGTGGATTACTACTCGGCTAACCCGCAGGGGCTTACCGACGCCCTCGTGGAGGCCTTCGAAGAAAAGACCGACGTCCACGTCAATGTTTTTGCCGATACCACCGGCAAGATCACCGCCAAGCTCAAGGCCGAGGAAGCCAACCCGCAGGCTGACGTGGTCTACCTCGCCTCCTGGGCGGCAGCTAGCAAGCAGGAAAAGTCCGGCGCCCTTGAAAAGTACACGCCGGAGGGAGCGGACAAGGTTGTTCCCAAGTGGGCGTCGGAAAGCGGGGCGTTTACCGGCCGCGATGGTTCGGCCCTAGCGCTGGTAACCAACACCAACGTCGTGGACGAGGCCCCGAAGGACTGGGAAGATCTCACCGATGAAAAGTACAAGGACCAAATCATCATGCCGGACCCGCGCGAATCCGGTACCGCAGCCGACCTCATCGCGGCCATGGTGGACCAGTGGGGCGAGGAGAAGACCTGGGATCTCTTTGACAAGCTCTTTGACAACGGCATGATCGTCCAAGGCGCCAATGGCCCAGCGCTGGACCAGGTCACCTCCGGCTCGCGCGGCATTGTCCTCGGCGGCGTGGACTACTCCGCATACTCCGCGCAGAAGAAGGGCGAACCGCTCGAGGTTGCTATCCCAACCTCCGGCACCACGGTTACCCCGCGCCCAGTCATGATCCTCAAGTCCTCCGATAACAAGGAAGCTGCAGAGGCATTCGTGGACTTCATGTTCTCCGATGAGGCGCAGGAGATCTCGGCCGCCAAGAACATGATCCCGGCCAATAAGGACATCGCTCCAAAGAATGGCCCGAAGCTGGATGAGATTAAGACCCTCAACGATGACCTCGATGGTCTGGTTTCTCAGTCCAAGGACATCAAGGAAACCTTTGCCAAGCGCTACCTGAAGTAACCGATGAGCTCCACCACCACTCCCCAACGTCGCCTTGGGATCTACGGGGTCCTTCTCATCTTGCTTGCCCTCGTCGCCGCGCCGCTAGCCTCCGTGCTGGTCAACGCGGCCGTGGGCTACCACGATGAGCCCTCAGCCCTAGGCAGCATTGTCCAACCGGGCATGCTACGCATCCTTGGCAATACCATCTTGCTGTCCGTGCTGGTCGTGGCTTTTGCCACGCTCATGGCCGCGCCGCTCGCCTTCCTCCGTTCGTGGACGCGGTTTAGCAGGGCCAATTGGATCGAGATCGTCATCATGATCCCGTTTATGACCCCACCCTTTGCGGCAGCGATGGCGTGGATGGATTTCACCCGCCGCGGTGGTGTGGCCGAGATGCTGCTCGGCCACGGCGCCGGCAAACTCGCCCACGATGCCATCTCCTCGGTGTGGGGCATGGCCTTCATCATGGCCGCGGAGCTTTTCCCTTTCCTATATCTCATCCTGCGCACCTGCCTCAATTCCATTCCGGCGTCCACGCTGGAGATGGCACAGATAGCCGGCGCGAGCCGCTGGCAACAAGCCGTGCGCATCATCGCTCCGAACATAATCGGCCCCTTTTCCCTTGGCGCGCTGATTATCTTCATCAAGGCCGCCGGCGAGTTTGGCACCCCAGTCACGCTTGGCAACGCCATTGGCTACAAGGTGCTCGTCTCCTCCATCTATGAAGACGTCACCATCGACCCCCTCGATTTTTCCAGCGCCGCTGCCTCCTCGTCGGTGCTCTTTGCCATCGGCGTGGCCGCCTGGGCTTTCCAACAGTGGATTTCACGCCACGACCTCTCCGGCGGTGGCCGAGTAAGCCGCCCCGTACGTATCCGCCTCGGCTCGGTCGGCACCGTCTTCGGCGCTGTGGTGACCGCAATAATCTTCATGGCCGCGGTGGTCATCCCCTACCTTTCCATCACCTTGGCCGCGATGACCATTCTGCGCTCGGCCCCGCCTACGCCTAATAACCTGACCTTCGATTACTTTTCCATCGTTGTGCAGATGCCCACCGCTCAAGAGGCACTTGTTCGCTCCATCGGACTAGGCGCCCTTGGCGCGACCACCGCCGTTGCTCTCGGCGTGCTCGTCACGGTGCTCACCCGCCGCCAAAGCACCATTGCCGCAAAATTCAGCGATTTCTTGGCCATCGCCCCCGACACCGTTCCCGGCATTGTCCTGGCCATTGGATTTATTTTGCTGTGGAACTCTCCCTGGCTGCCATGGTCGCCCTACGGCACGATGGGCATGCTAGTTATGGCCTTCACCGTGCTCTTTTTGCCCATGGCCATCCAAAACATCAAGGCTTCAGCAGAGTCCGTCTCCCCTACCGTCTACGAGGCCGCTGCAATTTCTGGCTCCTCCACTCTGCATACCTTTGGGCGCATCACCCTGCCCCTACTTGCCCCTGGCATCTTCGCTGGCTGGCTCCTCGCCTTCTTCGTAGGCATCCGCGAGCTGGTCATGTCCTCACTCATTCGCCCGAGCCAAGTCAACCTCTTGGCTCCGTGGATCATGAACCAATTCGATCAAGGCCACCGTGCCGAGGCCATGGCCATGACGCTCATCGGCGTCGGAACCTCCACCGTTGTCTTGGTAGCTATCACCTGGTGGCAAAACCGAAAGGCCGCACATGCCCGCTAGCATTTTTGTCTTTGCCGATCTGCACCTAGGCCGCCCGGGCGCCCCTGGGCTGGACTGGGCCCTGCAAGAACTCGAAGTTGCCGCCAATAGTGGAGCCACGGCGTGCGTGTGCTTGGGCGATATCATCGACCGCAACGCTGAGGCGTCCGAATTCGTGCCCCAGGCCCGCGCCGTAATGGCCCACGCTGCCACACTGTTCGGCGAGGTCCACTTCATTTCCGGCAACCACGATACCCACCACAATCTGGACTTCCCGCCCGAGGTCACGGTCCACGGCACGCAGGTGCACTCCTTTCGCATAGGAAACACCACGGTTCTAACCGCAGCGGTGGCCACCGATCCGGACCCGCGCCGACTCCAGCTTCCGCCGCGCCCGAGCGACGGCCCCGTCCTCGGCCTCCTACATTCTTCCGTCACCGGTGAGTTTTCTAAAGGCACCTGCCTGCCGCTTTCCGTGGCTGAGCTACAGGCCAGCGAGGCCGATGCCTGGATCCTTGGGCACGTCCACACCCCGCACACGCTTGCCGACGCCCCCTTCATCGGCTGGGTCGGCATGGGCCACGGCTTACTCTTCCACCCCGATACGTGCCACGTCACACGTTTGCCTAGCTAGATCCGTTCCCCACAAAGTGCCACCACACACTTGCTTGCATGCAAGCTTGCATGCAAGATGGATGCATGTCCAATGAACGAATGCAGCCCGCCGCGGAGCGCGCCTATGACTTCGTCAAAGAGAAGATCATTGACGGCTCCTTCGAGCCCTCGCAGATGCTTTCCGAGGCCTCCCTGGCTACCGAAATGGGAATTAGCCGCACCCCGATGCACGAGGCTTTCCTGCGCCTAGAGGTCGAAGGCTTTCTACAGCTCTACCCCAGGCGGGGTGCGCTCATCGTGCCGATCAGCCCGCAGGAAATCCGCGAGGTTTATGAGGCACGCTTGCTCGTGGATAGGCACTGTGCTGAAAAGATCTGCGCAATGTCTGATGCCGAGCGCGCGGACATCGCTGATCAGCTAGATGCGACCATCGCGGAGCAGGACACTGCGTTGGATGGTGCAGACCTGCATGCCTATACGCACCTAGATGCACGTTTCCACCAGATCATCATGGATGGCGGTGCCAATAGCCTGCTGGCCGGGCTGGGACACCAGCTGCGCGAACGCCAGCAGCGTTTTACCGCCACGGCCATTGGCCGCAACGTGGCCCGCGCCCGCACCTTCGTGGATCAGCACCGCACGCTTGCCGATGCCCTCCGCACCGGCGACCTCGACGCCTACCTTTCCGCATTGGACACCCACCTAACCAACTCGAGGAATCAACTATGACCGAAAAGTTTGCCAAACACTCATGGTTTCCCGTCGCTGGCAGCATGGTCGCTGTCGCGTGGGGCGGCAATGAGTTCACCCCTCTCCTAGTTATGTACCGCGAGGAGTCACACTTCTCGCAGGTCACCGTCAATGGCCTCTTGGCCGCCTACGTACTCGGCATCGTGCCGGCGCTGCTGATTTCTGGCCCGCTTTCGGACTACATTGGCCGCCGCCCCACGATGCTGCCTGCCGCGCCACTATCGCTGCTCGGTTCCTTCCTTTTGTCCATCGCACCGAACGAGCCACTCGTTATCGCCGTGGGCCGCATCATGTGCGGCTTGGCTTTGGGCATCGTCATGGCGGTCGGCTCCACGTGGGTGGCAGAGCTCATCACCCGCGCAGGTGGCGATCCCGCTGCCGGCCCGCGCCACGCCTCGATGTGCCTGACCTTAGGCTTCCTCATCGGCGCCGGCCTCGCATCGGTGCTGGCCCAGTGGGGTCCGTGGCCGACCCACTTGGCGTATATCCTGCACATCCTCCTCACCGTTGCCACCGCTATCTGGCTGATGAAGACCCCGGAAACCCGCCCGCCGCGTGGCGCTACGGTAAAAGACACCTTCCTTGACTTAAGCATCCGCGACATGCTGCGCATGCTGCACATTCCCTCCGCAGCGCACCACCGCTTCGTGCGCATTGTTCTGCCGGTCGCCCCGTGGGTCTTCGGCTGCGCTGGCGCCGCCTATGCCCTCCTGCCCCAGCTTCTGTCCGAGTCCGCTGGCGATGCCCCCATCGCTTTTTCCGGCCTGATGACCGTTATCACCTTGGGCTGCGGCGTTGGCATCCAGATGCTCGGCAAGGTTATCGATACCAGCCGCTCGGCCCGCGCATCCGCAGTCGCCATGGGCGTTATCACCGTGGGCACCATCCTCGGCGCGGTTGCCTCTCATACTCGGTCGCTGCCGCTCGGCATCGCCGGTGCCGCTGTCATGGGTGCAGGCTACGGCCTCGCCCTTGTCGCCGGTCTCTCCGAGGTCCAGCGCATCGCCCGCGCCGAAGAACTCGCCGGCCTCACCGCCGTGTACTACTCGGTCTCCTATACCGGCTTCTTTATCCCCATGGCCTTCAGCGCACTCGCGCCGCTGCTCGGCTTTACCACCCTATTCCTCATTGGCGCCGTGCTTGCACTGTGCTGCCTCGTTAACGTGGTCCTCGGTTGGCGCGCTCACCTGCCCGGCCCGGTCCGTTAAGTCCTATCACTCATAAAAATTGCCCAGCCGCTAAGGCTGGGCAAATACTTTTAGGTGGCGGCTAAGGCGCTACTGCTTAACGACGGTAGCCTTAACCCCCTTCACCACCTCGTGCACGTCCACACCATCGAGTGCCTCGGTGGTCACCTGGAAATCGGTGGCGAGCACTTCACCGGCGATGTGGTCGGCGTGACGCTCCGCCCAGGCCTTCTTCTCCTCTGGGACAGAGAGCACGGCCGCGATGCGGTCCGAGACCTCGAACCCAGAAGCCTTGCGGGCATCCTGCAGGCCACGGATAACGTCCGCCGCCCAGCCTTCGGCCTCGAGCTCTTCGGTCACCTCGGTATCGAGTACTACCAGGCCGTCGAGGCCTTCGATACGCGCGGTCGACTTCGGATTCGCTGCCTGCAGGCGCTCGGTGTACTCATCCGGGCCAAGCACGATATCGCCGTCCACTACAACCTCGTCGTCGCGGCGCTCGTAGTTGCCCGCCTTGAGGTTCTTGATGGCGCGCTGCACGTCCTTGCCCAAGCGCGGGCCGGCGACCTTCGCATTGCAGACAACCTGGAAGGTGCCTACCGAATCGACGTCGTCAGTAAGCTCAACTTCCTTGACATTGACCTCGTCGCGGATGATATCGGCGAAGTCCGCCAAGCGCTGCGCCCCATCGAGAGCCACCGTCAGCTTCGGCAGCGGCAAGCGGTTGCGCAGCTTATTGGACTTGCGCACCGAGGATGCAGCCGAAGCGACCGCGCGGGTCGCATCCATTGCAGACACCAGATCTGCATCGGACGGGTAGTCCGCAGCCTGCGGGTAATCCGCCAGGTGCACCGAACGCTCACCGGTCAGTCCACGGTAGATAACCTCTGCCACGTGCGGCAGCAGCGGTGCCACCACGCGAGTCACGGTCTCCAGAACGGTGTACAAGGTATTAAACGCCTCAGGATTGGCGTCCTCGCCCTCCCAGAAACGATCGCGCGAGCGACGGACGTACCAGTTGGTCAGGACGTCGGCGAACAGGCGTACTTCTTCGGTTGCCGTGGCGATATCGGTATCGGCAAGCGCCGCGTTGACATTGGCCACGACGTCATGGGTCTTGGCCAAGATATAGCGGTCCAAAACATGCGTGGAGCTGGTGTCGAACTTTGCTTCCTTTTCTGCGTAGAGCTGCAGGAAGGTATAGGCATTCCAGATAGGCAGGATAGCCTGGCGCACGCCCTCGCGAATGCCCTGCTCGGTCACGATGAGGTTGCCTCCGCGCAGGATAGGCGAAGACATCAGGAACCAGCGCATGGCATCCGAGCCATCACGGTCAAAGACCTCGTTAACGTTCGGATAGTTGCCCTTGGACTTAGACATCTTAAGGCCATCGTTGCCCAGCACGATGCCATGGGCCACGACCTTCTTGTACGCCGGGCGATCAAAAAGCGCGGTGGACAGCGCGTGCATCACATAGAACCAACCACGCGTCTGACCGGAGTACTCCACGATGAAATCGGACGGCGAGTGGGTCTCAAACCATTCCTTATTCTCGAATGGGTAGTGCTTCTGCGCAAAGGGCATCGAGCCGGACTCAAACCAGCAATCCAGCACGTCTGGCACGCGGCGCATCATCGACTTACCGGTCGGATCATCCGGGTTCGGGCGCACCAACTCGTCGATATGCGGACGGTGCAGCGACTCCGGACGAACTCCGAAATCGCGCTCCAGCTCATCCAAGGAGCCGTAGACATCCATGCGCGGATAGTTGTCATCATCGGACATCCACACTGGGATAGGCGCACCCCAGTAGCGGGTACGGGAGATATTCCAGTCGCGCGCGCCCTCGAGCCACTTGCCAAACTGGCCATCTCGGATATGCTCCGGCAGCCACTCAATCTCCTTATGATTAAGCTCCACCATGCGATCGCGGAACTCGGTCACCTTTACGAACCAGGCCGGCAGCGCCATGTAGATAAGCGGCTCGCCCGAGCGCCACGAGTGCGGATAGGAGTGCTCGATGGTTACGTGGCGCACCACTCGCCCAGCAGCCTTCAAGTCCTTGATGATGTCCTTATTCGCATCAAAGACCAGCTGGCCCTCATAAGGCGGAACCTGCGAGGTGAACTTGCCGTCCTCGTCCACTGGGATAACCAGCTCGATGTCGTACTGGTTGGTGGTATTCATGTCGTCTTCACCAAACGCAGGAGCCTGGTGTACCACACCGGTGCCGTCCTCAGTGGTGACGTAATCAGCGATCAAAACCTGGTAGGCATTGCGCAGATCCGGGAAGAAGCCGAAGATAGGCTCATAGGTAAAGCCCTCGAGTTGCGCGCCGGTAAACGTCTCCAGCACCTCGGCCTCCCCTAGTTCCTTCTCCAAGGTGGCCAGCAGGTTTTCCGCCATGATGAAGGTACGGCCAGCGAAATCGCCCTCCGTAGCCTTAAAGAGCACGTAAGTAACCTCTGGATGAACCGCCAAGGCCTCGTTCGAAGGCAAGGTCCAGGGGGTGGTGGTCCAGGCGAGGAAAGAGGCGTCGGCAAGCGCAGGGTGCTCCGCCAACGTCTTTTCTGCCGCGCTTCCCTCGCGCGCGCCCTCTACTGGGAAGGTAACGGTTAGGGTCGGATCCTGGCGCATCTTATAGGAATCGTCCAGGCGGGTCTCCTGATTGGACAAAGAAGTGTGCTCCGCCCAAGAGTACGGAAGAACTCGGAAGCCCTTGTAGATAAGGCCCTTGTCATAAAGCTCCTTGAACGCCCACATGACCGATTCCATGTAGTTGATATCCATGGTCTTGTAGCCGTTGTCAAAGTCCACCCAGCGGGCCTGGCGGTTGACGTACTCTTCCCACTCGTCGGTGTACTCCAGCACGGACTTGGCGCAGTATTCATTGAACTTTTCCAAGCCCATGTCCTCGATCTGCGCCTTTTCAGTGATACCCAACTGCTTTTCCGCCTCCAGCTCGGCGGGCAGACCGTGGGTATCCCAGCCGAAGACGCGAGGTACGTAATTGCCAGCCATCGTGCGGTAGCGCGGGACAATATCCTTCACATAACCGGTCAGCAGGTGGCCATAGTGCGGCAAGCCGTTAGCGAATGGGGGGCCATCATAAAAGATGTACTCGGGGCAGTCCTTGGTCTTTTCTAGCGAAGCCTGGAAGGTATCATCCTGCTTCCAGTACTTCTGGACTTCCTCTTCCATATCTGGGAAGCGGCTGGAGCCGCCGGTCATATCGACCTTGGGGTAAATCTTTTTCGCCATAATTATCCTTCACTCTTAACACGGTGCAGGGACGCGCCTTAAAGGCTCGCGGTACCACCCTGCTTGAGCCTAAAGGCTCCGCTTCGTTTCGGTGAAGGAGTTGACGGTCCCACCCGTTCAGTTCTACTGGGCCACACTGGCTGTTCTTCTGAATTGCTCCCCGGTGATGGCCGGATCACTGCGTGTAGGCCACAGTATAGCGCCCCAGAATCTTCGTGCACAAGAAGTTATCCACAGGCTAAAAACTTTCCCTTGTGGGGGCTTGCGCGGGGAAATACATTGTGAGTCGTGAACGCGTTAGATACTTACCTCGCAGCCATGGCACCCGGGATGGACATCGTCCTCGGGTGCGCAGGCATGTCTGAGGACGACCTCTGCGCGCGTGGCGCCGCTGAAAAGACGGCCCGCGAGTTGGCATTGTTAAAAGAGGCGTACTGCGGCACGACCAAGTTCACTAGGAAGCGTCGTCGTGCTATTGAAGGAGCTCAGCACAATGGGCATTCCATCGTAGCTTTGTCCATCATTGAAAAGTATGCGCGCAAAATGCCCACGCTTTTCGACGCATGGGTCCTCCGCGAACAGCTATGCACCACCAAGGCCACAGCAGCGGCACTAGAAAAGCTGGCGCAATCCAAGGTTCCGAAGAAAAAGCGCAAGATAAAGCCTGGTATACGCATCATCCGCCGCAAGGATGCGCCGTGGACGTTAGCTATCGACGGCTCGTCTTCGTTTATTGCAGACCTCCACGCGGCGGTGGAGAACCAGGATAAAAAGCCACTGAATGTGGTGGAAGATACCTTCTTCGGCAACGATACGGCGCAACGAAGCACGGTGGTAACCAATGTCATCGTGCGCTTGGAAGACTACGTGCGCATCGTCAACGGTGATGGCGAGGAAATCACCTTGCAGATGACCAACGGAGCAACGCTTACGGGAGCGCAGTATGTGCGCCGCACGCTCAAGGAGCATGGGCTCATTACTCTGGTGAGCCCCTATGAAGGCGCGGTGAACCTGTACCGCACGGAGCGCTTCGCCAATGCCAAGCAGCGGTTGATGGCGGGCGCGGAAAATCCGGTATGCCCATGGCCGCGGTGCGCTAAGCCTGCCGACGAATGCCAAATTCACCATTTGGAGCCGTGGTTGCACGGTGGATTGACCAATATCGCGAACTTATCCACAGCCTGCGCGTACCACAATGGCGCCAACGATGACGATCCCAATGCCCCGCCGCTGCGCGGGCGACTTGCCCGAACCAACGGACGGATTCGGTGGCAACCGCCCGATTGCTAGAACCCGACTGCGGAATAAGGCGCCTCGTGCGCCTTGTTGGCATGCCTGCAACCGAAAGCTTTGGGTCTCGCGGCGTTAGTCCTCGCGGAAGGCTGCGCGCAGCGCCTCCTCCTCGGGGGATTCAGTTGCCTGAGCTTTGTCGGCGCGATGTTTATGCGCCCAGTCCAGGATGAAGCACACGAGTCCGATGCCGGCGGCGGCAAAAACGATATACAACGACCAGTCGGCTCCCGAGATAACGAAGTTGACCAAGGCCACGAATGCCACGAGGGCAAGGACTAAAGCGGCAACGAGCACAGTGGTTCCTTTCGGTAAGAGCGGGCTAAGGCACGACGGTCTAAAACAACAATAGCGCCCCCGCCGCGGTGGCGGGGGCGCTAGGAAGAACGGGGCGCGGCTTAGTTGTTGCCAGCCTCGCCGTTCGGTGCGGCGGTGCCGCGGGTAGCCAGCTCTTCCAGCTGAGACTCCAGCAGGGTCTTCAGGCGGGTGCGGTACTCGCGCTCGAAGGTGCGCAGCTCGGAGATGCGAGCCTCCAGTGCGGTCTGCTGCTGCTTGACGGTGTTCATAACCTCGGTGTGCTTGCGCTCGGCATCGGCCTGCAGGGACGCGGCCTTCTCCTCAGCCTGACGGATTTGCGCCTCTGCGCGGGAGGAAGCATCAGACTCGGTCTGCTTTGCCTTAGCCTCAGCGTCAGATACCAGCTTCTTGGAGCGGGAATCTGCATCTTGCAGCTGGGCGTCGTACTTCTTCTGGGCGTCGGCAAGCTGTGCCTTGGAGCGGGAATCTGCATCGCTCAGCTGCTTCTCGGCTGCAGTGCGTGCCTCGGACAGCATGGACTCGGACTCCGCACGAGCCTCGGAGGTCAGGCGGTCTGCCATCTCCTGTGCCAGACCCAGAACGCGGGCAGCCTGCATGTGGGTTTCCGGGGTAGCCAGGCCATCGGCGGTCTGTGCAACACCAGCGCCTGCGATACCCGCTGCCGCTGCACCAGCCTTGGAGGAACCAGCTGCGGAAGCGGACTTCTTCAGCTCGTCGTTTTCCTTCTTGGAAGCCTCGAGGTCCTTCTTTGCCTGGGCTGCCTCGGCGCGAGCTGCCTCGGCGTCCTTCTTGGCCTGAGCAGCCTCCTCGCGGGCTGCCTTCAGGTCTGCAGAAGAGGAAGCAGCAGCGGAGCCAGACGCCTGCGCCTTGGAAGCCTCAGCCTGGGCAGCCTTAACCTGCTCCTGTGCCTTCTTGGTCTCTTCCTTGGCACGGGAAACCTCGGACTTGGAGTCCGCCAGCTTGGTTTCGTACTCGGCGCGCAGCTTAGCCTCAATCTCCTTGCGCAGCGCAGCCTCATCGGTGCGGGTGGAAGCCGCAGTTGCGGTACCAGCAGCACCGGCGCCAGCACCCGCCTTGGCCTGGGAGTTCAAATCGCTAACCTGCGCCTGCAGGTCATCGTTCTCATCCTGCAACTGGGCAAGGGCGTCCTCTACGAGGTCGAGGAACTGATCCACCTCGTCTTCGTTGTAGCCGCGCTTGCCAATCGGCGGCTTGCTGAACGCGACGTTGTGAACATCAGCTGGTGACAGTGGCATGTCTTCTCTTCCCCTTCAGGTTGGTACAACCCCGGAGCTTCCAGGGCCTTAGGAGTGCGGTTCAGGTCTAACTAAACCTTCCCCACAAAGGTACATGTGGTTCATAATACGGGTTATCGCGATTTATCGTAACCAAACGCCCACAATAATCGACGCCCCGCCGAGTCTCAACGTTTACCACAGGTTTCGAGGCGACGGGGGTGCTAAGTCAGGAAAAGTATCCGCAAGATCATTGTGAGTATCGAGAGCAAGACGAACAGCACAAGCACCGATACATCAAGCGCTACGCCACCCATTTGCAGGGGCGGGATCAGGCGGCGCAACGCCTTGACCGGCGGATCCGTAATCACAAACAGAGGCTCCGCTACAACCATGAACCAGCGTGGAGGGTTGAACTGCCGCGAGAAGGACTGGATCATCTCAATAATGATGCGGGCGATGAGCACCCACGTATAGATCCGCACGAGCAGGATAAGAATAATTCCGAGTTGTGTCACAATAACCGAGCCTATCGAATAAACCCCCGCGGGTGCCCAATCGGCACTCCACGGGGGCTAAATGAACCGCGCCGCTTAGCGCAGGCCTGCGGCACGCTCGAGCTCGTGCTTTGCAATGTCCGCAGACTTCGGCACGATGGAAAAGACCTTGCGCTCAGTGTCCATGCCCTTGGTGAGGTTGAGCATACGCCCCTCCAGGCCGAAGCAGAGGCCGGCAGCGAAGTCGATGAAGCGCTTGGCGGTGGCCTTTTCGGCGTCGGTAAGCTCGAAGACCACGGCATCGCCGTCGCGGAAGGGCTCGCCTACCTTGGCGGCGTCATTGAAAGACGTCAGGGAAATAGCCACGATGGTCGGGACGAATTCCTCCTGTACCGGGGCCGGCTCGTAGGACTGCGGGGCGCGGCGAGGTGCGTAGGCCGAGGAGCTATTTTCGGAGTAACGCGGCTCCTCGTTGTAGTAGGCATCGTCTTCTTCGATGTCCACCGGGCCCAGCCCGAAGAAATCCTTCGTCTTATCAATGAATGACATTTTTGGGTCTCCCTCTGACCTAAATTTGTACAAGTCTAAACGCGTAAAATGTGTCTGGTGTGACTCATGTGATTTACGCCGTGAAATGCGCTTTTGCGATGTTTTTAACCTACTGGCCGCGGCCCCATGATACTGGTTCCGACACGCACGATATCACTGCCCGCAGCAATTGCCTCGGCCATGTCCGCACTCATGCCAGCAGAGAACTTCAGCGGTCGATTGAGCTCAGACGATAAGCGATCTACCTCTCCGCGGACGTTTCGGAATACCTCACCAGCATCGGCATCAAGAGGCGGAACTACCATGAGTCCGGCAAGTTCCAAGTGCTGCGCGTCTTCTACGGCACGCACGACCTCATCGAGTACGTCTGGAGTTACACCACCACGAGCCCCATCGCCGTCGACGGAGACTTGGATGAAAACTGGCAGATTACCTTCGCGCTCGCCTCGTTCCTTGGCTAAGGAAACGCCTCGCTCCAGTGCGTGGGCGAGTTTGAGGGAATCAAGCGAATGCACGCTGGCCGCCCATCGGGCTACATGGTTGGCTTTCTTGGTCTGGATTTGGCCAATCATGTGGAAACGCAGCTGCGGCAGCTCAGCGGCCTTGGCACGGGCCTCTTGTTCCCGGTTTTCGGCGACGTCGGTAACTCCTAGATCTGCCAGCAGGGAAATATCCGCAGCTGGGTGAAATTTCGTCACCGGCAACAGCTGCGGCGGTTTCCGCCCTGACTGCGCTGCTAGCCTTTCAATCTCGGCACGGGTGTCCGATAGGTTGTGTTCTAGCTGTGCCTTTCGGTCTGACATTACTTAGCCTCCAACCAAATTAGTCCAGCCTGGCGGCCGGTGGTTCCTTCGCGCCGATAGGAAAAGAAGTCTTCGTCTTCAATGGTGCAGCGCGGGTCGGATTCAATCGCGGTGATACCTAGCCCCATGAGCTGGCGAATCAGCCCTGCGCGCACATCGATGCCCCACGTGCCCTTCGACGTCCGAGTCTTGGAGCCGGGCAGGCGACGCTCGACGTCAGTGGCCATTTCCTCGGGCACTTCATAATTCTTTCCCGAAGCAGCCGGCCCCATAACCACCTGAATGCGCTCGGGCTGTGCGCCAAGCTTCTGCATTTCGCGCACGGTATTGACCACAATGCCGTTGCGGGCGCCCAAGCGGCCGGCGTGGGCGGCAGCAATGACGCCAGCGGCGACGTCGACAAGCAGCACCGGCGTGCAATCCGCAACGAGAACGCCTAGCCCGAGGCGTCGCTGGGTGGTGACAATTGCGTCTGTGGCTGGCACGGGCTCGTCCTGTGGACCATCGACGACGGTGACGGTATTGGTGTGCAGCTGTTCCATCCACACGATGTCGTCCAGACCGGTCACGCGCTTCAGGCGCTCGCGGTTAGCGGCAACCGCGGCGGGGTCATCGCCAACATGGTGCCCCAAGTTGAAGGAGTCGTATGGAATGGCAGACGCCCCGCCAGCACGGCTAGTAAAAACCATGCGGACGGGGCGTGTGGTGCGATGTTCCTCGTTTACTGGCATGCACACCAGCGTAGCGCTTTGCGCTTAGCGCATGAAGGAAGGCACGTCCAGATCGTCGTCGCCGTCATCGTCACGACGCTGCGACGGGCGGGACAAACGGTAGTCATCGCGGCGCTCCTCGCGGGAGAAACGGTCAGAGTTGGTGAACAGACCGCTAGATTCTGGGCGACGCTCCTCGGCAGGACGCTGCGGGGTGTAGCGCTCTCGCTCCTGGCCGGCGCGCGGCTCGTAGGAGTGGCGCGGGGAGTAGTCATCCTGTGCCGGCTGAGCGGCAGCAGGCTGCGCCGGTGCCGGGGTGACGGGCTCTGCGGTCTCGCGCTGGCGATTGTCAAAAAGGGAGCCGGGCTTGCGCTGTTCCTGCTGCGGCTGCTGCGCAGCGGCCTGGGTCATATTGGCCTCGGCATCGAAACCGGTGGCAATAATGGTGATGCGGATTTCATCGCCCAGGGTGTCATCGATGATGGTACCGAAGATGAGGTTGACGTCTTCGTCAGCGCGCTCTTCCACCATGGAGGCGGCGGCGTTTACTTCGTGCAGGCCAAGATCGGAGCCGCCGGCGATGGACAGCAGCACGCCCTTGGCGCCTTCCATCGTGGATTCCAGCAGCGGGGAGTTAATGGCTTGCTCAGCAGCGGTCATGGCGCGGTTATCACCGCGGGCGGAACCGATACCCATGAGCGCGGAGCCAGCGTCAGACATGACGGAGCGGACGTCCGCAAAGTCGACGTTGATCATGCCCGGGATGGTGATCAGGTTGGTAATACCCTGCACACCATTGTGCAGCACCTCATCGGCAGCGCGGAAAGCCTCAACGATGGAGAGCTCTTCCCCACCGAGCTGCATCAGGCGATCGTTCGGGATGACGATGAGGGTATCGCAGACCTCGCGCAGCTCCTCAATGCCGGCCATGGCCTGGCGGGTACGGCGAGCGCCTTCGAACTTGAACGGGCGGGTGACAACACCGACGGTCAGCGCACCCATTTTCTTCGCGATAGACGCCACGACTGGAGCAGCACCGGTGCCGGTGCCGCCACCCTCGCCGGCAGTCACGAAGACCATATCGGAGCCCTCGAGGGCGTCTTCAATTTCGGACTTGTGATCTTCCGCGGAGGTCTTGCCTACCTCAGGGTTAGCGCCGGCACCGAGGCCGCGGGTGGCCTCGCGACCAATGTCGAGCTTGGTGTCCGCATCGGAGAAGATGAGGGCCTGGGAGTCAGTGTTGATGGCGACGAACTGAACACCCTTGAGGCCTTCTTCGATCATGCGGTTCACGGCGTTGACGCCGCCACCGCCGACGCCGACGACCTTGATATCCGCGAGATTGTTATTGGAAGAGATCATGTGAGTTGGTCTCACCTTTCGCTACTTTAAGTCTGCACGTGCATTAAACGAGGAATGTAATGCGCTCCGCCGAAGGCGAATCGCGTTCCTTTCCATCTTTAACGACAGCGGTGTAATTTTCACGCACATTTTCCGCGTGTCGAGACCCTCAAGTTCCACTTTAGGGTTGCTCACCTGCGGTTTTATAAGTCACACCCGCATCATCCGCCCCACGGTTCAGGCACTAAAAAGAGCCCGTGCAGCGCACACGCCTAAGCGGTGCTGCACGGGCCCACAAGAGCGATAAAGGCACCTGCGGGGGCACCCGTCGCCCTATCCGCGGGTGGTGACCAACTCAGGGTTGGAAATATTCCACTCGCGGCCTTCCATCTTCAACACGGTGGCGAAGGCATGCGCCTTGTCCTCATCGTTAGAATCGCTGGCACCCCAGAAGATGCGCCGGTCATCTTTGGTGGTGAAAGTCAGCGAATATTCGCCCGCCACTTCCAGCTTTGCTACTTGGTTGCGGACGTCGTCGGAAAGCGCTGCAATCGCTCGCACCGCATCCTGGGTTTGCGGGGAGCCGCTATCGACGGAGCCCGTCACCTCAACCGCGCCCGCGGGAGGCTCAGCGGAGGTAAATTCCTCGCCTTTATCATCGATCAGGTAGGGCTTATTATCGCGCTTTACAAACGCCACGGCCTTGTGCTCGGCCACGTTGATGGTCAAGGTCGAAGGGAAATCGCGAGAGACTGTCACCGAATCGACCCAGTCCAATCCAGCAACGCCGGAAGCTGCCTCACGCGCGTTAACGCGCAGCAAATTTTCGCCCTTGGGAACCCCAGAGGCTTCCTCCACCTGCGCGGGATCGAGCTGGTGGACGCCTTCGACGTGAAAATTGCGTACCTTCAGGACGGGAACTGTCCACATCACGGCGGCCGCTATGACGGCCACGGCGACAATTGCGGCGATGACCCCAGCGATGAGCTTTGCGGAGACGCGCACTAGCTTGCCCGCAATTCATCGAGGATTTCCGCCGCCACCATGGTTACCGAGCCAGCACCAATAGTCAGCACCACATCGCCCGGCTCCACCACCGACACGACGTCGCGGGCAGCGGCGGAAAAATCCGGCTCGAAAATAACCTGCATATCAGCGGGCATCTTATCGGTAATGATGCGGGAGGTAATTCCCTCCACGGGCTGTTCGCGGGCGCCGTAGATGTCGAGGACCACGGCGGCGTCGGCAAGCGAGAGTGCTTGGGCAAACTCGGCGTCGAATTCCATGGTGCGTGAGTACAGGTGCGGCTGGAAGCAGGCGATGACGCGCCCGCCGTGGCCTTCCGCCTCGACCTTGGCGCGTGCGGCCCGCAGCACTGCCGCAACCTCGGTGGGATGGTGCGCATAATCATCAAAGACCCGCACGGGCTTGCCCTGCTTGTCGACGCTCCCCCGGTACTCAAAGCGCCGGCGCACACCGCTAAAGTCAGCCAATCCCTCGGCGATGGCGGCTGGAGCGCCACCGGAGAGCACGCCGGCGATCAAGGCGCCCATGGAATTGAGCACCATGTGGTGGCCTGGGATCTGCAGCTCGTAGCGCACGGTTTCAGAAACGCCAGGAAGGTCGAGCTTGACGGTGGTGTCCATGCCTTCCGCGGTGGTCTCTTCGCGGACCAACTCGGCGGCCAGTGGCACAGTAGAGGTAAAAGACTTCTCCGCCGAGCCGTAGGCCACGACGTTGATGCCGCGCTCCAGCGCCCGCTCGCCAGCGCGGGCAGCGTGCTCGTCTTCGGCGCAGACAACGAGGTAGCCGGTCTCCGGGGTGACCAAGTCAGCAAAGTCATCGAAGACTTGGAAGTAGGCTTCCTCGCTGTGGAAGAAGTCGAGGTGGTCGGGCTCGATAGTCGTGAGCACCGCGACGTCCGGGCTATAGCGCAGCAGCGAGGCATCGGATTCATCGGCCTCGGCGACGAAAGCTTCCCCAGTGCCACCGTGGGCATTGGTGCCCGCGCGGTTGAGCTGGCCGCCGATGGCGAAGGAGGGATCAAGACCCGCGTGTTGCATCGCGCTCACGGTCATCGACGTGGTGGAGGTTTTGCCGTGGGTGCCAGCCAACAGCACCTGCTTGTGGCCTTCCATCAAGGCGGCGAGCAGATCGGAGCGGCGAATTACCGGAATATCGTTATCCTTTGCGGCCACTAGCTCCGGGTTGTCTTGGGGAATGGCGGCAAAAGAAGTAACCACGACGGTGGGCAGTTCGCCAGACAGTCGCAGGTTTTCTGCGGCGTGGCCGATGGCGACTTTGGCACCCATGGTGCGCAACACCTCAACCGGGGTGGAGTCTTTGACATCGGAACCTGTAACCACTCCGCCGCGAGCGGCGAGGATTCGCGCGAGCCCCGACATGCCGGAACCACCAACGCCGATGAGGTGGACGCGGCGCAGATCGTAGTGTGCGGGATCGGTCATTTACTTGTCCTTCCTTCCAGCGGCGTCTTCGGCCTCGGATACGCGGGCGGCGATGCGGTCTGCGATGGTATTGGCCACGTCCCCAGCGCTGGCATGGGCGGCGGCGTGCGTCATCGACTCGAGGCGTTGCGGGTCATCGAGAATGCCGCGCACCTCGGAGATGAGTCGCTCTGCGGTCAGCTCCGCGTCCGGGATCTGGATGGCGGCGCCTGCCTCGACCACGTCGCGGGAATTGAGCGCCTGTTCGCCATTGCCGTGCGGCAGCGGAACGTAAATGGCCGGCAGGCCTGCGGCGGATACTTCGGCGACGGTCATCGCGCCGGAGCGGCACACGACGAGGTCAGCCACCGCAAGGGCGGAGCCCATGTCCTCGATATACGGCAGTGCGGCGTAGTTCGGGTGTTCTGCGGGCGGGTCATTCTTCTTGCCATAGGCGTGCAGAAGCTGGAAGTCCTGTGCCAAGTCCTCTACCGCTCCGGCAACAGCGCGGTTGATGCTGGCCGCGCCTTGGGACCCGCCGGTGATAAGAATGGTGGGAAGCTCGGACAGGTTCCACTTGGTGCGCGCGTCTGCGGCCAGGTTGCCATTCGGGTCCTCCGCCAAGCTCGGGCGAACGGGGATGCCGACGACCTCGCCCGGCATGCCAGAATCCGGGTGCGCGTTGAGTCCGATGCCGCCCATCTTTACACCGAGCTTATTGGCCATTCCAGCCAAAGCATTGGTCTCGAGAACATAAAACGGGATGCCGAGGGATCGCGCAGCGATATAGGCCGGCCCGGCCACGTAGCCGCCGGTGCCAAAGACGACATCCGCCTCGACGTCCTTGAGTACCTGCTTGGCCTCCCCCACCGCGCGGGAGAGGTTAAACGGTAGCTTGAAGAGCTGCGCGTTGACCTTGCGCGGGATCGGCACGGGGGTAATCAGGCTCAGGTCCACGCCGCGGGCGGGAATGATATCGCGCTCGAGGCCCTTTTCGGTACCGAGAGCGGTGATGCGTGCGCCGTGGCGCTCGCGCAAAGCTTCGCCCACGGCGAGGGCGGGTTCAATGTGTCCGGCGGTGCCGCCACCTGCGATGACGACGGAAATAGGCGTGGAATTCATAGCCTAAAGGCTACCAGCGCCACCTAGCGATAGCGGCGCTCGGCGCGCGGATAGCGGCGGCCGCTTCCGGTCACGGGGCGTCCAAAACGCTCCTCGCGCACGCGGGATCGCGGCTCCTGCGGACGAGCGTGACGACCCTGCTGCTTCTTCTTCGGCTTCGGCACCGGCTGCGGCTCGCCGATGAAAAAGAGGCGGTCGAACAGTGGGCGGCCGAAATTCTGCATGGCGGAAATCTGCATCGGCTCATGACGCGCCACGTTGCACAAGATGCCCATCGAGCCGATCGTGATGATCGCCGCGGTACCGCCGGCGGAAATCATGGGCAGCTGAATACCGGTCACCGGCAGCAGGCCAATGACGTAGCCGATATTCACGAAGGCCTGCGTGACCACACCGATGGTCAGCGTGGCAGCGAGCAGGGACTGGAACTGGTTCTGCGCGCGCATTGCGGTGCGCAGGCCCACATAACCCAAGGCGGCGAATAGCACGATGACGAGCGCACCGCCCCACCAGCCGAGTTCCTCACCCACGATGGCGAAAATAAAGTCATTCTTCGCCTCGGGCAGGTAGAACCACTTGGCACGAGATTGGCCGATGCCTACGCCCCAGAAGCCGCCGTCGGCAAGCGAGAGAAAGCCCTGATAGGACTGGAAACCCGTACCTTGAGTATCGGAGATATTGCCCACTAGGGCGTCGAAATAGGTGTGGAAGCGGTTAGAGCGGAAGCCGCCAGAAAGGAAGATAAACAGCAAACCACACACTGCTGCGACGCCGATGGTCGCGGGGACCCGCCAGTCGACACCCGCGAAAATCAGGGTGAAGACCACCACGAGGGCAAAGGACAAAGCCATACCCAAGTCGCCCTGAAAGACGATGAGCAAGAACATAACGCCGGCGATGAGGGAGTACATCATGAAGGGATCCGTCACCTTCATGGATTTGTGCTCCTTATCCGCCAATACGGTCGCACCAAACATGCCTACGGCGATGCGGGCAAGCTCCGAGGGCTGCAGGGAGAACGGGCCCAAGTAAATCCAGGACTGGGAACCTACCTCCTCGCGGCCGGTGCCCACGCCGGGGATCAGCACGGCGATGAGCAAAATGATGGACAAGCCCACAATCCACGGCACGCATTTGCGCAGGGTATGCGGCGACACCTTGAGGCCAAACCAAAAGGCAACGAGGCCCAAGAACACCATCACGCACTGGCGCAATGCCTGGTTCCATACGCCGCCGTCTTCTGTCAAAGAGGTGGCCATGGAGGAGGAAAAGACCATGAGCACGCCGATGCCGACGAGGAAAAAGATGATAAAGCGCAGCAGCTGGTAATCAAGGCCTGCTTCCTGTCGGGCTCGCTCGCGCAGGTCGCGAACGCGGTCGCCAAAACTCTTGGAGCGCGGGCGCTGCTGGGAGGTGGCCGTCATGTGTTCTCCTGATCCTTAAATCTAAAGCTCTACTTACGGGTAAGCTCCCGCGCGGCCGCGGCGAAAAAATCACCGCGTTGAGCCATGCCGGTATACATATCCAACGATGCCGCAGCCGGCGCCAAAAGAACGGTATCCCCGGCGTCGGCGTGTTGCAGTGCAGCCTCCACCGCAGCATGCATGGCTGCGACAGGCTCCTGCGTTTCGATGACGTCCACCGGGGCATGCGGCGCGTGCGCGGCGAGTGCCCGGGCAACCTCTTCCCTATCCACGCCTAGGACTACCGCGGCCTTGATGTGGGCGGCGTGCTTGGCGACGAGCCCGTCTACCTCCGCGCCCTTCAACTGCCCGCCGGCAATCCAGACCACGGAATTGAGCCCCTTGAGCGCCGCATCCGCCGCGTGCGGGTTGGTGGCCTTGGAATTATCGATGAACGTGATGCCGGAATGCTCATGGACCACAGCGCCGCGGTGCCCGGCCACGGTATACGCTGCCAGCCCCTGTGCAATGGACTCCGGGGTGGCGCCTGCCAGACGCGCGACGCTGGCTGCGGCCGCAGCGTCTAGGACTCCTGCCAGGCCGGCGGGCTCAATGCCCTCTGCGGACGCGAGATCCTCGCGCTGCTCGTTAAGCCGCGAGACAAGACGGCCGGCGCTTACGCCCACCTCTCCCTGTGTGGGTTCAGCGGCGGTAAAGCCGTAGAAGTCTGTGGTATCTGCGGCGTAGCGGACCGCCTCGGCGTCATCCTTGCCCACCACAGCGACGTCACCGGAGAGCACCTTGGCCTTCGCGCGGGCATAGGCATCGAACGATCCATGCCAATCCAGGTGATCGTCTGCCAGGTTCAGCAACACGCCCACATCCGGGCGCAAGTGGCTGGACCAATGCAACTGGAAAGAAGATAGCTCGGCGCAGAGAACGTCGACGCGAGGGGTGGCCGTGAGGGCGTCGAAAAGCGACACGCCGATATTGCCCACCGCCAGTGCGCGCTTGCCGGTGCGCTGGGCATCTGCCTGCATGATCTGGGCCAACATACCGGTAGTGGTGGTTTTGCCGTTGGTTCCGGTAACTACCAGCCAGGTGCGCGGCGCGCCGAAGACGCCCGCACGATCCAGGCGGTAGGCCAGCTCCACGTCACCGATGACCTCTACCCCAGCGTCCTGGAAAGCAACCAACAAAGGCGAATCGGGACGCCAGCCCGGCGAAGTAACCACAAGGTCAAAATCGCCCTGGGCGGCAGAATCGACGGAGACGGTTGCTACCCCGAATTCCTCCGCCAATTCCGCCAGCGCGGTCTCGTTGGAATCTGCAACGGTGGTATCCACCCCGAGGCTTGCCAGCATAGCGACGCAACCGCGCCCCGATACTCCCGCCCCGGCCACGAGCACTCGCCCGCGCAACGAGGATGGCAACTCGGTCATCTCTATTCCTCTTTCCTCGATAAAGCTAAAAAGGCGTGAGTCTTAGGAAGCAAAGCCGACGGCAGACAGCCAGTCGCCGTAGAAGATGCATACGCCGGCAATAGCGGCCATGGCGCTCAGCAGCCAGAAGCGGGTGACGACGGCGGTCTCGGCCCAGCCACCATTTTCAAAGTGGTGGTGGATGGGCGCCATGCGGAAGAAGCGCTTACCGGTGCTGCGGAAGACGATGATCTGGATAACCACGGAGACCGTCTCAATCACGAAGATAGCGCCGATGATGATCATGAGCAGTTCGGTGCGAGTGGTCACCGATAGGCCGGCGACGAGGCCGCCGAGTGCTAGCGAACCGGTATCGCCCATGAAGATCTTGGCCGGTGCAGCATTCCACCACAAAAAGCCCAAGCAACCGCCCAGGCCAGCTGCAGCCAGTACAGCCAAGTCGAGCGGATCGCGAACTTCATAGCACCCTGCCGCTGGCGAGACCGCACAAGAGTTGCGGAACTGCCAGAAGGAAATCAGTGCGTAGGCGCCCATCACCATCGCGGTGGTGCCTGCGGCCAAGCCGTCGAGTCCGTCGGTGAGGTTCACGGCGTTCGACCACGCAGCAATGAGTAGATAGAGAAAGACCAGGAAAACGATGGTGCCGATGATGGCGCCACCCACGGCGATGTCGAAGGTTTCAAAATCGCGAACGAAGGAAAGGTTAGTAGACGCTGGGGTCAATCCGTGCTCGTCTGGGAACTGCAGCGCCAGGATTCCGAAGATGAGCGCCACGGCCAGCTGACCTACCAGCTTGGCGGTCTTGTTCAGGCCGAGGTTGCGCTTTTTGAACAGCTTGATGAAGTCATCGGCAAAACCCAGACCGCCCAGGCCCATGGTGAGGAAGTAGACCAAAAGACCGGAGGGGCTAAAACCACCGTTACCGGTCACGCGGGCATAAGTTCCCACCACGAGGTAGGCCACGGTGATGGCCAGCAAAATCGCCAGTCCGCCCATGGTGGGGGTGCCGCGCTTGCGCAGGTGCAGCTGCGGTCCGTCCTCGCGGATTTCTTGCCCCTTGCCTACACCGGAAAAGTAGCGCACCAACATGGGAGTGGTAAAGATCGCGACGAGGAAGCTGAGGATGCCCGCGATAATGATCTGAGTCATTGCTAGAGGTCTTTCTCCTTGTACTGAGGACTAATGGCGATTGAGCTGTTCTGCCACGCGCCACAGGCGCTGGGCATTCGATGACTTGATGAGGACTACATCTTTGGCCTCGCGCCCCGTCCAATCTTCGATGCCGGCAGGCGCTACCCTAATGATGTCTTCGACCGCCGCCGCAGCGGCGTCAACATCCGGGCTGATAGTAGTATTTATACCCCGCGCCTGTGCGGCCTCAACCATGGCCCTCATATTATCGTTGTCTCCCACGGCCACGAGGTGGTCAACATGGTACTTGGAAAGCACCTCTCCCAATGCGCGGTGGGCGGCCACTGCTTCTCCGCCGAGCTCGCCCATCTCACCGAGCACGGCGATGGCGCGGGCATCCGGTCGGGCGGCCGAGGTATAGGCCAGCGCAGCAATGGCCGCGTGCATGGAATCGGGGTTGGCGTTATAGGAATCATCGATGGTGGTTACTCCATCGCGGCGGGTACGCACGTCCATGCGGTGTTCCGAGGCATTCTGGTGCCCGGATAGCGCGTTGGCTACCACCTGCGGGTCCATGCCCGATTCGATGGCCGCGGCGGCCGCTGCCAAAGCGTTAGAAACCTGGTGCTTGCCAAAGACCTGCAGCTTCACCGGAAGTGGGTCCGTTCCCGGCGCATGCAGCACAAACGAGGGGCGGGCGACGTCATCGAGCTGGATATCGCTGGCGTAGTACTGGGCGTCGGAAGCCGGCGGCTTATTGGCCGAGTAGTAGACGACCTTGGCCGAAGTGCGCGGCGCCATGCCGGCGACGAAGGGATCATCGGCATTGAGCACAGCGACGCCGCCCTCAGCGGCCGAGGGCAAGGCTTCCACGAGCTCGCCTTTGGCCTGGGCAATATTTTCCCGTGAGCCAAACTCACCCAAGTGCGCGGTACCAACGTTGAGTACCACGCCGACGGTGGGCGCGGTAATGGTGGTCAGGTGACGGATATGACCGATGCCGCGGGCAGACATTTCGGCAACCAGGAAGCGGGTATGCTCATCGCAGCGCAAAGCGGTATACGGCAGGCCGACCTCGTTATTAAAGGAGCCGGGAGGAGCGACGGTGTCGCCCTCAGCGCGGAAAATGGTAGCCAGTAGGTCCTTGGTGGAGGTCTTTCCGGCCGAGCCGGTTACGCCCACGATGTCTAGGCCCTGCTCGGCGGTCAGGCGGCGCGTGACTTCTCTCGCGATATCGGATAGCGCCTGCACCACCGCGGCGGCCGAGCCGTCCTCGTCGTGCGCATAGATATCCGCGTTGGCGGCATCACCGGTTACGCGGCCTTGGGGCTTGACGACGACCGCCGGAACCCCCACCGGCCGCGCCGCCAACACCGCCACTGCGCCCTGCTCGATGGCCTTTTCTGCATAGTCGTGGCCATCCACACGGGCACCGGGTAGGGCAAGGAAAAGCCCGCCCTTCGTTACCTTGCGGGAATCGAATTCGATGAACCCGGTAACGCGCTGGTCTGGGTCAGACACGCAATCGAGGTTGCCCCCGGTAATTTCGGCAATATCGGCAATAGAAAGTGGAATCATGTCTACTCCTTCGCATCCCCAAGGGTATCGCGGTGCGGGGTTCCGGCCAGCTTTTCCTCGATGGCGCGGGCCATTTCCTCGCGGTCATCAAAATGCAAGGTCTTTCCGTTCACGAGCTGTCCCACCTCGTGGCCCTTGCCCACGACGATGACAGCATCGCCCGGCTCGGCCCAATCGACGACCTCATCGATGGCACGGGCGCGGGAGCCTACCTCGCGGATATCGCCTTCTGGGGCGGCGTCACGTGCGCCCGCCATCACCGCCGCGCGAATGGTGGCGGGGTCCTCGGAGCGAGGGTTGTCATCGGTCACCACGGTGAGGTCTGCGCGGCTGGCTGCGGCTGCGCCCATGATGGGGCGCTTAGAGCTATCGCGGTCTCCGCCGGCGCCGACGACAATGCCGACGCGGCCTTTGGTTCCCTCCAGCTGGCCGCGCAAGGTGTCGAGCACCGCAGCGATGGCCGCCGGCTTATGTGCATAGTCCACTACGGCTACAAAGTCTTGGCCGCGGTCGATGCGCTCCATGCGGCCGGGGACTGCGACCTTCTCCACTCCCGATAGGAACTCCGCTGGGTCCTCTCCTACCGCGGTGGCCATGCCGAGTGCCAAGCAGGCATTGGCGATATTGAACTCACCAGGCAGCGGCAGCCGGAAGGTGAAATCGGCACCGTCATAATTCAGGGCTACCTCCTGGGCACCGGTGGCCTCAGCGGCGGTTTGGCGCGCGCTAATCGTGGCCGAAGCGCCCTGGGTGGCAACCGTAGTAACTGGGTGGCCGGCGCTCTTGGCGACGCCGCGCATGCGCTCGCCCCACTCATCATCGATGCAGAGGACGGCTCGTTCCGCCGCCTGTTCCCCGGCGAAAAGCTTCGCCTTAGCCTGGAAGTAGTCCTCCATGGTGGGGTGAAAATCAAGGTGGTCCTGGCTCAGGTTCGTGAACCCGCCTACCGCAAACCGAGTTCCGCGCACGCGTCCTAGCTCCAGCGCGTGCGAGGACACTTCCATCACCACGTGGGTAACGCCCTCGTTCTTCATGCGCGCGAAAAGCTCTTGTAGGGTCGGCGCCTCAGGCGTGGTGAGCGAGGTGGGAACCGGCGTGCGGTTGATACGGGTACCGGTGGTTCCGATAAGGCCCACAGAATGCCCGGCGTGGAGCAGGCCAGCCTCCAGCAGGTAGCTGGTGGTGGTCTTGCCGGAGGTGCCGGTAACGCCGATAACCGTCAGGTCGCGGGTGGGGTGGCCATAAATCTCGGCGGAGATTGGACCGAGCACGGCACGAATATCCTCTACCACCAAGATGGGGCGGGTCTCTTGGGCTTCGGTAAGCAGGTCGAGTCCGGCGGCGTCGGTAAGCACAGCTCCCGCCTTGGTATCGCGAGCGAACTGCGCGCCGTGTACGCGCGTGCCCGGCAGGGCGGCAAAGAGCGCGCCTTCCGGCAAACGGGAAGAATCCAGCCCGCACGCGGAAACCTCCACGGTGGCATCACCAATGACGCGCCCGCCAGAAAGCTGGGCGAGAGTATCCAAAGAAACGGTCATACTAAGCTCCTATTGTGCCCGCAGGGTCAGCCGCGGTGCTGGTTTCGAAGTCGGAATATTGTCACGATTAAGTAGCCACGAGGCGATATCGCGGAAGATAGGTGCCGCCGACTGGCCGCCGCCTCCATTGTCCTCCACGCCGGACTTAGGCTCATCCAGCATGACGGCAACAACGAAGCGCGGATCATCGGCCGGCGCAATGCCGGCAAAGGTGATCCTATAGGCGGAATTCGAATACGCCCAGGTATTTGGGTCCACCTTCTGGGCCGTACCGGTCTTGCCGGAAAGCTGATAGCCCTTAAGCTGCGCATTGCCGGCCGTACCGTTTTGCAGGCCGGCATCATCGTCCTGGAAGACGGCGCGGAACATATCCACGGTAGTCTTGGCCGTTTCAGGGCTTACCACCTGGTTCTTTTCCGGTTCCTCTAGCTTTTCGTCCTTGCCGTCTGGGCCCTTGACCGAGTCAATGATGCGCGGCTCGATACGCTCGCCGCCATTGGCCAACGCTTGGTAGACGCTGGCCATCTGCAAAGTGGTCCACGACTGGCCCTGGCCAATAGGCAGGTTAGCGAAGGTGCCGCCGGACCATTGCTCCAAGTCTGGGACGCTGCCGGCCGATTCGTTCGGCAGCTCAATACCGGTGGTATTGCCCAACCCAAACTTCTTGAGGTACTCGGCGTACTTCTCTTGGCCCAACTTATCGGCGATCATCAAGGTACCGACGTTGGAGGACTTACCAAAGATGCCGGTGGTGGTATACGGCTCGGTGCCGTGTTCCCAGGCATCATTGACCGTCACGCCCGCCATATCGATGGAACCGGGGACCTGGTGCACCTCATCCGGGGTGGTCACGCCCTCCTGCAATGCAGCAGCCGCGGTAACCACCTTGGCTACAGACCCCGGCTCATAAGGATGGGAGACGCTGCGGTTTTCAAAGTCCTTACCCTCATCAAGCTGATCCTCAACATTCTTATTGGGATCCACGGTATCGGTATTGGCCATGGCAAGGACCTGGCCGGTGGCAGCATCGAGAACTACTGCTTCCGCACCAGAAGCCTTGGAGTTGGCCTTGGCCTTTTCCAGCTTTTGCTGAACGTAGGTCTGCAGGTCCAGATCCAAAGTGAGGGTGACGTCGCGACCATCAACGGTATCCACGACGTCACGCAACGTGCCCGGGATCACCTGGCCATCTGCGGATACGTCCTCGGTGGACTGGCCGTCAATGCCAGTAAGTTCCGTATCCCGCGCGGCCTCGAAACCGAACTGTCCATGGCCATCCATCGACACCTTGCCCACAACGTTTTCACCAATGGCGCCGTTGGGGTACTGGCGGATGTCTTGGCGGTCCGCTGCCACTCCGTGGTACTTATTGGCGATCTCTACGGCAACATCCGGATCGACATTGCGCACTAGTACCTCATACTGGGTATCGGCTTTGAGCTTATTGAGGATGTCGTCCTTATCCACCTTGGAGGTCGAGGCGCCGGAATCCTCAATCAGCTTCGGGATTCCCTCAGACATGTCCTTGAGGGTCTGCTCCATCTTCTTGGTGAGGAAGCTATCCAGCTTCTTATCATCCATGCCCTCGGTCGAGCCATCGTTTTGGGCCTCGATCTCGGCCTTGTCCTTTAGCTCATCGCGAAGTCGGGTCGGCGAGACAGTCAAGGAACGAGACTTCATCGTGTAGGCGAGGCGCTGGCCATCACGGTCTAAGATCTCTCCCCTACGGGCCGGCTCAATATAGACGCGCTCGCGCTGCGTTACGGCCTTGGCGGAAAGGTCTGGGCCCCACACAAGCTGCACCCACGCCAAGCGCCCAGCGAGGACGACCATCGCCACGAGCACCACGGATACGATGATGCGCAGGCGTTTGCGCATCATTTTCTTTTGCGGCACCGCGGAGCTGGCAGAGCGGCGCGGGCGGCGCCTAGCCTTACTTGGCGTAGTCACAGTCCAGTGTCACCTTCCCTATTTCCGCCACAATTTCTTGCGTGTATTGATTGTGCCCTACAAAAGTGAGAATGCCCGCGCCACCACGCGCGAGCATCATCTTTTTCACCGATTATTCTTCTCTAGCTACTCGGCGCGGCTGGCATACGGCGCACGGGCAGGAAGGTTAGGTCGCGCATTGTCTTGGGAGGCACCGGCATCGCCGGTCTCGCGGTCCGAGTTGCGGTCGCCGGCATCGCCACCATTGCTGGTGCGCTGCTGTCCCTGTGGCACGGCATTGAGGGAATCCGACATCCCCTCAGTGTCCTTTGGGTCGCTAGAAGCCTGGCCCGGGCGGATTGGTTCACCGTTGACATCAATGAGCTTTTCGGTATCCGGGGTGCCTTCGCGCTTGTCGACGATCTTTCCATCGCCGCCGACTTCCGCAATGCCCGGCTGCTTGGGAATGGCCATTCCCATTTTGTCCGCGCGGCGCGCAATATCAGCAGAAGAGCTGAGGTTTTCTGCATCGCGGTTGAGGGTCTCAATCTGGTTATCCAGTTGGGAATCCTGCACGGTCAGCTGCTGGATGGCAAAGGTTTGCTTGGTAGACAGACCCGACAGCCACATGGCCAAGGCCACGCCGACGATAAGCAGCGTGAGGGAAATGACACCCAACCGGGTAAGGAGCCCGTTCTTCTTCGTCTGCGGCTGCAGTTGGCGCCCGCGGAAGCTAACCACCTGCTTCGAACCCAGTCGCTTAGTGCTGCGGTGCGGCACGCGAGTGCGGCTCGGGGCACGCTTAGTGCTGGGACGCTCGCGCAGCGCCGTCGGGGCTCCGGTATCGATTCCGGTGGTGAAGTCTCGGCTGGCGCCCATGGTGCGAGTGGCCTCTCTGTCGCGGCTGTCAGTCTTTAGGTGGTTGCGGCGTGGGATGGTGCTCATTGCCTGCCTCCCGGCGGTAGAAATTCTGGCATTCCCTCGAGTCTTTCGATGGCACGAACACGCACCGACGCGGCTCGCGAATTTTCCGCGACCTCCTCTTCAGAGGCCTTTTCCGCCCCGCGCGTAACGATCTTGAACTTCGGCGCGGTGCCCGGCAGATCCATCGGCAACCCAGCCGGCGTCTTGGACGTAGTCAGTTCTTTGAAGGCTGCTTTAACGATGCGGTCTTCCAAAGATTGGTAGCTCATGAATACGGCACGGCCGCCTTCTGAAAGCGCCTGGGTTATGACCGGCAGGACATTTTCGATAGCTTCCAACTCGCGATTGACCTCAACCCGCAGCGCTTGGAAGGTGCGCTTGGCGGGGTGCCCTCCGGTACGGCGGGTCGCAGCGGGAATGACATCATAAAGCAGCTCAACGAGCCGCGCGGAGTTCTCGAAAGGCTCCTTGTCGCGCTCTTTCAACACGGCAGAGGCAATTTTTCCCGCGAAACGCTCATCACCATAGGTTTTGAGGACGCGAGCCAAGTCACCGTGCGAATAGGTATTAAGCACATCCGCCGCAGTAATCCCCTGCGAAGGGTCCATGCGCATATCCAGCGGTGCATCCGCCTTATAAGCGAATCCGCGGTCAGCCTGGTCTAGCTGCATGGAGGAAACACCAAGGTCAAAAAGGGCGCCGGCAATGCCTACGGTGCGGGCCGAATCAAAGATGTCGCCGTCGCCTTCCGCGATGGCGCTGCCCAGCTCATCGAATCGTGCATTAACGCCGACAAAGCGATCGCCATAGGGCGCAAGACGTTCGGATGCATTGCGTAGCGCCTGCTTATCGCGGTCAACGCCTATGACTCGAGCCTCGGGGAAAGATTCCAGGAAGTAGCGAGTGTGGCCACCGGCGCCCAGGGTGGCGTCGACAAGCACTGCCTTATCCCCCGCCGCTTCTACCTGGGGGCGCAGGAGATCAGCCATGCGCTCGCGCATGACCGGCACGTGGCCGTGGTTTTCGGCCACATCATAATTTAGGTCTTTGGTAGCCATGTCTCCCCGCAACCCCCTTTCTCAAATTCCCTGACTTCCAGTGGTGGAAAGCATGCGAGTGCGTATAGGGCCCTGTCCGAGGCAGGTTTCTGATATCGGGGAAGTACACCAGAATCATCCGCCTCGGACAGAGTCCTTACACGCACTCTTGTGCAGGCTTAGAGCAAGCCCGCCAGCACGTCATCGGCATCTGCTGCCGAATAAGCATCTTCAGTTTGCGACTGGTACTCAGCCCACGCGGCTGCGTCCCAAATTTCGAGAAAGTCCACAGAGCCAACCACAACGCACTCCTTAGACAAGTTGGCATATTCCCGATGCCCCGCGGACAACGTAATGCGCCCATGCCCATCCGGCCGCTGTTCGTCCGCACTTGCTGCCAAGTTACGAATGAAAGCACGTGCTTCTGGGTTGGTTCGAGAAACCGCCGCAGCCTTCCGCGCACGTGCCGCAAATTCCTCCCGCGGGTACACGGCCAGCGAGTGGTCCTGCCCCTTGGTGACCATGAGGCCACCCGCGAGTTCATCGCGAAACTTTGCCGGAAGCGTAAGACGTCCCTTGTCATCGAGCTTCGGAGTGTAGGTTCCGAGAAACATCCCGGCGTCCACCTTCCTTACTCAAAAACTCCGGATTCTCTTACTTCAGAATCGAGACCCTTGAGCCCCTCTTTCCTCCGCTGCGCCCCACTCTACCCCACTTTCCCCCACCTAACCCACTTAAAGCGGCGTGTCCCTCGGATTACTTTCAATTACGTGCAGCTAGATAATGGTTTTTCCGGTGGGAAGAAATCCCGCGAAAGGCCTTGACAGCCCACTACAACCACCCCACTTACCCCACCCGTAACACCAATATCTGTCTCTTATACACATCTCCGAGCCCACG
>OJKS01000005.1_pt1 | contig 101532 bp, 87 predicted proteins | sample 1596761 | NCBI WGS metagenome assembly OJKS01 (sample SAMEA3904700, study PRJEB24821) | metagenome | biome: Builtin; feature: hospital; material: surface | place: USA | collected 2013-08-19 | reverse complement strand
GGACTTAACCCAACATCTCACGACACGAGCTGACGACAACCATGCACCACCTGTACACCAGCCACAAAGGGAAAGACTATCTCTAGCCCGATCCGGTGTATGTCAAGCCCAGGTAAGGTTCTTCGCGTTGCATCGAATTAATCCACATGCTCCGCCGCTTGTGCGGGCCCCCGTCAATTCCTTTGAGTTTTAGCCTTGCGGCCGTACTCCCCAGGCGGGGCGCTTAATGCGTTAGCTACGGCACGAAAGTCGTGAAAAGACCCTCACACCTAGCGCCCACCGTTTACGGCATGGACTACCAGGGTATCTAATCCTGTTCGCTACCCATGCTTTCGCTCCTCAGCGTCAGTAACTGCCCAGTAACCTGCCTTCGCCATCGGTGTTCCTCCTGATATCTGCGCATTTCACCGCTACACCAGGAATTCCAGTTACCCCTACAGTACTCAAGTTATGCCCGTATCGCCTGCACGCCCGGAGTTAAGCCCCGGAATTTCACAGACGACGCGACAAACCACCTACGAGCCCTTTACGCCCAGTAATTCCGGACAACGCTCGCACCCTACGTATTACCGCGGCTGCTGGCACGTAGTTAGCCGGTGCTTCTTATCTAGGTACCGTCACAAAAAGCTTCGTCCCTAGCGAAAGGAGTTTACAACCCGAAGGCCGTCATCCCCCACGCGGCGTCGCTGCATCAGGCTTGCGCCCATTGTGCAATATTCCCCACTGCTGCCTCCCGTAGGAGTCTGGGCCGTATCTCAGTCCCAATGTGGCCGTCCACCCTCTCAGGCCGGCTACCCGTCGCCGCCTTGGTAGGCCATTACCCCACCAACAAGCTGATAGGCCGCGAGCTCATCCTACACCGAAAAAACTTTCCAACCATCACACTAAAAATGGCTCCTATCCGGTATTAGACCCAGTTTCCCAGGCTTATCCCGAAGTGCAGGGCAGATCACCCACGTGTTACTCACCCGTTCGCCACTCGAGTACCCTGCAAGCAGGGCCTTTCCGTTCGACTTGCATGTGTTAAGCACGCCGCCAGCGTTCGTCCTGAGCCAGGATCAAACTCTCCACAAAAAAATTTCAGAACAAATCCGAAACAGGCCGTGAAAAGCCCGAAACCCAACAAAAGAACAAACCACCACAAACCACAAAAGCCTGTGCTGGCGTCCAAAAAATTACTACAAAGAAAAAATACAGTTCCCTCAACCCGACGGGGTCAAAAATAAGGAAACCAAAAAGTTGAACACAATCACATGCCAACCAATCCATCTCAATGCAGCCGAAACACCAAACAGCATTCAAAAAGGTACGTGTTCCACATACCCAACCGGCACACACCAACCAACAAACCACTAAGCCTGCTGGCAGACAAACCAATCAACACACAACCATGCACACAAAAAATAAAAAGTACATTGGCACACTATTGAGTTCTCAAACATCATCCGCACACCACAAGAAAATTAACCTACCGTTAACCTCTCGTTGGCGGCTCGTACAAACTTACTCAACTCAATGAACCCTGTCAAATCCTTGAACCAAGTCCGCACGAAATTCGCTCAGAAGTAACCTCCCGGCTACCTCGCGGCGACTTCGATTAATGTAGTCCACCACCACCAAACAACACAAACCCGCAGGACAGAAGAGAAAAATGAAAAAATGACGCCCTTCCAACAAATGGAACGGACGTCATCTACAGCTGTTTAGCTCAACTTAGCGCCAGCGAAGTTCTTCTTGCCTCGGCGCAGCACCAGCCAGCTGCCATGCAGGAGGTCTTCTGCAGACGGCTCCCATTCTGCCGATTCGATGCGCTGGTTATTGACGTAGGCGCCGCCTTCCTTGATGGTGCGGCGAGCAGCACCCTTGGAATCAGCCAAACCGCTGGCGACTAGTAGGTCAACAATGGTGCGCGGTTCGCCGGCAGCAATTTCCGCGACGGTGGTTTCAGAAAGTGCGCCGGCAAGGGTCTTTTCATCCAGCTCGGAGAGTTCGGCCTTGCCGAATAGCGCTTGAGCGGCAAGCTCGACAGCCTTGGTTGCCTCTTCACCGTGAACCAGATCGGTCATCTCTTGTGCCAAGCGGCGCTGAGCGGCGCGCTTATAAGGCTCTTCTTCTACCGCACGCTCGTATTCGGCGATTTCCTCCTGCGTCAGGAAGGTGAACCAGCGCAGGTAGTCAATAACTACAGAGTCTCCTGCATTGAGGAAGTACTGGTACCAGGAGTATGCGGAAGTCTTTTCCGGATCGAGCCATAGCTTTCCGCCGCCAGTAGACTTGCCGAACTTCTGTCCGGAGGCGTCGGTAACCAGCGGCACCGTAAGGCCATGTACCTTGGCGCCATCGATACGACGGTTAAGGTCCACGCCAGAGACGATGTTGCCCCACTGATCGCCGCCGCCGATCTGCAATACGCAATCGCGCTCGCGGCGAAGCTGCACGAAGTCATTGGACTGCAGGAGCATGTAGGAAAACTCGGTGTAGGAAATGCCGTCGCCCTCGAGGCGTCGCTTGACGGTATCGCGATCCAGCATCGTATTAAGGGAGAAGTTCTTACCTACGTCACGCAAAAAGTCGATGACGGACATGTTCATGGTCCAATCGGCGTTGTTGACCATGGTGGCAGCCTGCTCGCCGTCGAAATCGATGAAGCGACGCAGCTGCCCCTTGATGGCCTCGAGGTTATGGGCCAAGTCTTCCTCGCTCAGCATGGAGCGCTCGCCGACGTCGCGCGGATCACCAATAAAGCCAGTTGCGCCACCCGCCAATGCGATTGGGTGGTGGCCGGCGTTTTGGAAGCGGCGCAGCATGATAAGTGGGACCAAGTGGCCAGCATGGAGGGAGTCGCCCGTGGGGTCGAACCCACAGTACAGCGCGATGGGGTTCTCACATGCCTCGCGCAGGGCCTCAAGATCGGTGGACTGATTGATCAGTCCGCGCCATTGCAGTTCATCGATGATATTCATGGGGGTCTTTCTAAAAGTCGAAGTTAAGCTGGCCATTTCTGGGCGTGGTCTACAAGCATGACTGGGATGTCATCCTCAATGGGATAGGCAATGCCCAGCCGCTCGTTGACGAGGACCTGTTTATCTTCCAGATATGTCAAAGGGCCCTTGTCTTGCGGGCAGACAAGGACCTCTAGCAACTTCGGGTCAAGACTCATGCGTCTTATCTTAGCGGGTAGAGGAAGAAGTTGGATCCCTCTACCCCACCTTCGACTTAGAGCAGGGAGGGAACGTTTGCAACCAGGGAGAAGAGATCCTTCGGGTCATCCGGGTTGGCGATGATGTCGATCTCGGACTCCAGGTCGGTGCCCTTGACAGAATCGCGCAGGTAACGCAGGGCGGAGAAGTCGTTGATGGCGAATCCGACGTCGTCGAAGAGCGTGATCTGCTCATCGTCATCGCGGCCGGTGGCCTGACCGGTGAGCACCTGGTAGAACTCGACAACCGGGAAGTCTTCCGGCTTCTGCTGGATTTCACCTTCGATGCGGGTCTGCTCTGGGAACTCTACGAAGACCTTGGACTTGTCCAGGATGGAGCTCTCCAGCTCGGTCTTGCCCGGGCAGTCACCGCCAACGGCATTGAGGTGTACGCCTGGGGCGACGTGGCGCTCAGCCAGAATCTGGTTCTGAGCCTTGTCTGCGGTACAGGTGGTGATGATGTCTGCGCCCAATACCGCCTCGTCGACGCTGGAACAAGCAGTGATATTAAAGCCCAGTGGCTCCAAGTTGCGCTTGAACTTTTCTACCGCCTCAGGGTCGATGTCATAGATGGTAATGTACTCAATTCCCATAACGCCGCGGAAGCCAAGCGCCTGGAACTCGGACTGGGAGCCCGCACCAACCATGGCCATGCGCTTGGAATCCTTGCGTGCCAAGTGCTTTGCCACCATGGCGGAGGTCGCGGCGGTACGCAGTGCGGTAAGCAGCGTCATCTCGGCTTCGAAGGTGGGGTAACCATTGTCGACGTCGGCAAGCACGCCAAAGGCAGTAACGGTCTGGAAACCGCGAGCTGGGTTGGATGGGTGACCGTTGACGTACTTGAAGGAGTACTCCTTGCCATTGGAGGTAGGCATGAGCTCGATAACGCCGAACGGGGTGTGGGAAGCAACGCGCGGAATCTTGTCGAAGCGCTCCCATTCGCGGTAGTCGGCCTCGAGGTAGTCCACCATTCCGGTAATGATGTTTTCTACGCCTTCGCGCTGAATCCAGCGCGCCATATTCTCTACATCTACGAACTTAACTGCGTGGTTCATAAAAGTTCCTTTCTATTTCTTTGGGTGAAGGTCTGTTTGCGGTGCAGCCGGGAAGCTGGAGGTTGGCAGGTGCTTGGCCTTCCTCTCTTCCGCGATGGCGCGAATGCGGTCGCGCCATGCGTACCACATTGCCATAAAGACCGGAACGAGGAGCAGGGTCGATGCAAGTGCAAAGGTGCCGATTGGATAATCAAAGGCCATCAAGATAATGACTAGGCCAATGAAGATGAGCACTGCCCAGTCTCCGCCTTCGCCAAACGGCGAGCGGTATCCCGGTCGGGTGTAGCTTCCGCTCTTGGCCAGGCGCACAAACTTGAGGTGTGAGAGCGCAACTGCCGCCCAGGACGCCAATGTGCCCAAGGCTGCCAGGTTAAGCACGATTTCAAACGCCATCTCCGGCACCACATAGTTGAGGAAGACGCCTACCAAGCCCACCATGGCCGCCATGACGATGCCGCCGTAGGGCACGCCCGACTTGGACATGCGAGCGCCGAACTTCGGGCCGGAGCCGGAAGTGGACATGTTGTACATAATGCGGCCGGTGGAATACAGGCCGGCGTTGAGCGAGGAAATCGCAGCGGTGATAACGACAAGCTGGAAAATCGGGGCCGCCGCACCTACACCGAGGGACTCAAAGAAGGTCACGAATGGCGACACGTCAGCGACGTAATCGGTGTACGGCAGCACGAGCGTGAGCAGCAGCACGGAGCCGAAGTAGAAAATCAGGATGCGCAGCAGCACGTTGTTGACTGCACGCGGAATGTGCTTTTCTACATTCTTGGTCTCGCCGGAAGTGGTACCAACGAGCTCAATGCCGGCATAGGCAAAGACGACACCCTGGACGACGATCACGGCTGGCATCAAGCCATTAGGTAACCAGCCGCCGGTGTCAGAAATGAGACTAAAGCCGGTCGGGTCGCCACTCGGGTGGCCAAAGATGAGGACGCCGATGGCTACCAACATGAAGATGATCAGCGCGACGATCTTAATCAAGGAGAACCAGTATTCCAGCTCGCCGAAGATCTTCACCGAGAGCATATTGAACACGAGGATGCCGCAGATGACCACGAGCGCAAGTAGCCACTGCGGGACGGAATCGAGCCACGAGGTGTATTGGCTAAACCATTTGATGTAAATGGCGACGGCCGTGCCATCCGCCACTAGAGTCATGGCCCAGTTTCCCCAGTACAACCAACCGGTGACGAAAGCGGTCTTCTCGCCATAAAACTCGCGAGCATAAGACACGAAGGAGCCGGAGCTGGGGCGATAGACGATGAGCTCGCCAAGTGAGCGCAAGATGATGTAGCCGAAGAAGCCACATACGAGGTACAGCACGGCGAGGAAGGGGCCCGCGTCTTGCAGGCGGCCGCCGGTGCCCAGGAGAAGGCCGGTACCGATTGCGGAACCGATGGCAATCATCTGCAACTGGCGATTGCCCATTCCCTTTTGCAAGCCATGGTCTTCCGAGGCGTGGACCGCCTTTTCATTCTCGTGTGGCCCAGCTGGGGTGGGCGGAGAATTTACTGTCATAGGAGAGATCGTCCTTTCATTACGGTGAATGAGTCTGTTAGGTCACATTCCCTGCAAGAATACTAACGCACCACACTGTTACCCATGTCACCACTACCCCCACTGTGTTCAACAACCCAGTTGACAGGTTGGGAATGGGGGTCAATCTCCCACCCCCGCAGCGAGACAAAAAAGAACCGCATGGCCGTAGACCATGCGGTTCTTAAAGCGCACCGAGAACTAGCGCAGCGGCTTCTGCGCCCACGTGCGAGCAGCCGCGGCACGCTGGCGGACAGTCTCGCGCTGCTCAGCCACGCGGACACCAGCGGTGCCGCCCTTGGTGGCACGAGAGGCCACTGCCCCGTCGATAGTGAGCACTTCACGGACGCTAGGCTTCAGCCGCTTGTCGACGCCCGCCAACTCCTCATCGGTCAGCTCAACCAGGTCGACGCCTCGTTCCTCAGCGATGCGCACGCAGGCGCCGGACGCTTCGTGCGCCTCACGGAAAGGAACGCCTTGGCGAACCATCCATTCGGCCAAGTCGGTAGCCAGCGTGAACCCGCTCGGGGCAAGTTCGCGCATGCGGTCCTCGTGGAAAGTCAGCGTGGACACCAGACCGGTCATTGCCGGCAGCAGCAGGTTAAGCTGCGCCACCGAATCAACGATGGGCTCCTTATCTTCCTGCAGGTCGCGGTTATAGGCCAGCGGCTGTGCCTTCAGCGTAGACAGGAGGCCAGTGAGGTTACCGATAAGGCGGCCGGTCTTGCCGCGGGTAAGCTCCGGCACGTCCGGATTCTTCTTTTGCGGCATGATGGACGAGCCGGTCGACCATGCATCATCCAGGGTGACGTAGCCGTATTCCGGCGTGCACCAGTAGATAATTTCTTCCGAAAGTCGGGACATGTCGACGGCAATCTGCGCCAAGACGAAAGCCGTCTCGGAGGCGAAGTCACGAGCCGCAGTGCCATCCAGGGAGTTCTCCGCGGCGGCATCAAAGCCGAGTTCCTCCGCAATGGCTTCAGGATCTAGCTGCAAGGAGGAGCCGGCAAGAGCGCCGGAGCCGTAGGGCGATACCGCCAAGCGCTTATCCAGGTCCTGCAGACGCTCAATATCGCGCAGAAGTGGCTGCGCATGTCCCAAAAGCTCGTGCGCCAGCAGAATTGGCTGTGCCGCCTGCGAGTGAGTTTTGCCCGGCATAATGGCGTCCGGATGTGCTGCTGCCCGATCAGCCAAGGCATCCACCAAATCGCTCACCTGAGCCGCGGTATCGCGAATAGCATCGCGTACCCACATGCGAAACAGGGTCGCGACCTGGTCATTACGGGAACGACCAGCGCGCAGGCGACCGCCTACCTCTGGGCCCACAATCTCGATGAGCCCGCGCTCCATCGCACCATGGACGTCTTCGTCCGTGGGCGCTGGGTGGAACTCACCGGAGGCCACCTTCTCCCCTAGCTCGGTGAGGCCGGAGAGCATGGTGTTCAAGTCGACGTCGGAAAGCAGGCCCGCTTTGTGCAGCACCTTGGCATGGGCCTTGGAGGCTAGTACGTCATATGGCGCCAGCACCCAGTCAAAGTGAGTGGATACAGAGAGGGCAAACATCGCCTCAGACGGTCCGCCGGAGAAGCGGCCACCCCATAGGGCACCCTCATTAGTCTTATGCGGTTCCATGTGCTCCTACTTCTGCGCGCTGGTGGGGAAACCACCGTCGCGGTCACGCTGGTTGGAGATCTGGGTGGACAGGCCGTGCAGCTGCACAAAGCCCTTAGCTGCGGTCTGGTCGAAGGTATCGCCAGTGTCATAAGTAGCCAGGTCAAAGGAGTACAGGGACTGGCCGGAACGGCGACCGGTGACTGTGGCGGTACCGGCATGCATGCTCAGGCGGATATCACCGGTGACGTTTTCCTGGGACTCCTCAACGAAAGCATCCAAGGAACGCTTCAGCGGCGAGTGCCAGAGGCCGTCATAGACCTCCTCGGACCAGCGGGCATCGGTCAAGCGCTTGTAGCGAGCCAACTCGCGTTCCACGGTGACATCCTCCAGCGCCTCGTGGGCCTGGATGAGGACCATGGCGCCCGGAGCCTCATAGACCTCACGGGACTTAATGCCCACCAAGCGGTCCTCCACCATATCCAGACGGCCAATGCCCTGGGCACCAGCGCGGCGGTTGACCTCTTCAATAATCTGCAGCGGGGACATCTTCTGACCATCGACTGCGACCGGGATGCCCTTCTCAAAGGAGATGATAATTTCATCCGGGGCATTACCCAGGCCTGGATCCTCGGTATAGGCGTAGAGATCCTTTGTTGGCGGGTTCCACAGATCTTCAAGGAATCCGGTCTCTACCGCGCGGCCCCACAGGTTCTGATCGATAGAAAATGGCGAGGACGCGGACTGCTCAATCGGCAGGTTGATCTCTTCCGCGAAGGCGATGGCCTTATCGCGGGTCCACGCATAATCGCGTGCAGGGGCGATAATTTCGAGGGAAGGATCCTGGGCGCGGAAGGAAACCTCGAAGCGTACCTGGTCATTACCCTTGCCGGTGCAGCCGTGGGAGACGTGGGTGCCGCCGAATTCCTGCGCGGCCTTTACCAAGTGCTTGGTAATGAGGGGGCGGGAAATAGCCGATACCAGCGGGTACTGCTTCATGTACATGCCGTTTGCCTTGATGGTGGGAACGCAGTACTCCTCTGCGAACTCATCCTTGGCATCGATAACGATGGACTCTACGGCACCGCAGTCAAGTGCACGCTGGCGAACCGATTCCATATCTTCGCCGCCTTGGCCCAAGTCCAGGGAAACGGCGACTACGTCACCACCGGTCATTTTTGCCAGGTATGGGATGGCAACGGAAGTATCAAGGCCACCAGAGTAAGCCAATACTACGCGTGCGGACATGGTTAATCTCCTTGCTCTATTGGAAACAATTCATCTAAGTACATAATATACGCTGGTGGTGGGAATTGCCACCACCACCGTCTAAATATTCCGCGTGGTAAGTGTCACTGCCAGATCTGCACCCGTGACACCCTCGCGCGCCAAGACGAAGATGGTGTCATCGCCGGCGATGCAGCCAATGACATCGTGCAGCCCCACCCTGTCAATAAAGCTGGCAAGGTACTGGGCCGCACCGGCTGGGGTGCGCAACATGGCTATATTGCCGGAAGAATCATGGGATACCACCAGTTCATCGAGCATGCGGCGCAGCTTTTCACGGGGGCCGCCCACCTGGTCTTCAAATTGCTCCAGCTCACCGCCGACCACGTAGAAGGAACGGCCACCATCGCGCTTTACCTTCTTCGCCCCCAGCTCATCCAAGTCACGGGACAAAGTGGCTTGCGTGATGTCGATGCCGTCTGCGAGGAGAAGCTCGGATAGTTGCACCTGGCTGGTGACGCGATTGCGATCCAAAATCTCTAGGATCTTGGCCTGCCGAGCATTGCGGGTGGTCGGGGTGTTCATTACTTAGTTGATCTCCTTATTTATTTCGAGCAACCAGACAAGAAGCGCTTTCTGCGCATGCAGGCGGTTCTCCGCTTCATCAAAGACGCGCGACTGCGGTCCATCAATTACCTCAGCCGTGACCTCATTTCCACGGTACGCCGGCAAACAATGTAAGAATATTGCATCCTTATGCGCTTTGCTCATTATGGTCGAATCAACCTGATATGGCAGGAACGGCGTACGCCTATCGCGACCATCATTTTCCTGCCCCATAGAGGTCCAGGTATCGGTGATGACTACGTCTGCGCCTGCAACTTCATCTACGTCATCAGTGATGGTGATGTTGCCCCGCTTGCGCGCGCGGTCGACAAATTCCTGGCGCGGCTGGAATCCTTCGGGCGCGATAATGGAGACGTCCATGCCGGCCGTGGCGAAACCAATCATGTAGGAGTTAGCCATATTATTATCGCCATCGCCCAGGTAGACGGCCTTTTTGCCTTTGAGGTCTCCCAGATTCTCGCGACAGGTCAGCAGGTCAGCCAGAATCTGGCAGGGATGCAGGTCGTCGGAAAGCGCATTGACCAGAGGAACGGTAGTAGTCTCCGCCATCTGGAGGAGGTTGTCGTGGTCAAAGGTGCGCCACACGATTGCCTCCACGTACCGCGAAAGCACCTCGGCCGTGTCTTGGTAAGACTCCCCCTTGCCCATCTGAGTCGTAGAAGTATCGACGGTAATGGCCTTGCCGCCCATATTCGCTACTGCGGTTTCAAAAGAAAAGCGGGTACGGGTAGACGTTTTATCAAAGAGCACCGCCACGGTCTTAGGCCCCTCTAGTGGGCGCTCTGCGAAGGGATCCTTCTTGAGTCTTTCAGCTAGATCCAAAACGGTTGCTTGTTCTTGTGGGCTGAGATCGTCGTCAGCCAGAAAGTGTCGCAGGCTCATGCCAGTTCCTCCATTATCGTCCGAAGTGTTGTCAGTGCTGTGTCTAGTTCATCGTGGGAAATAACCAAGGGCGGGGTGAGGCGGAGTACATTCTCACTGGGTGCGTTGAGGATGAGCCCCTGTGCAAGCCCGTCGCGCACGGCCTGCTTAGCCACCGGTTGTGCTAAAACAATGCCGAGCATCAGGTCGCGGCCGCGTACGCGTTCTACAAGCGGCAATTTTTCAATCTCTTGCCGCAGATAGTCACCCTTATGGGTAACTTCCGCAAGAAATTCCGCATCCACGTATCCGGTGGCGCCTGCAATTGCTACTGAAATCGTCATAGGGGTGACTATAGCAATAAATACACTCGGCCGTATGTTATTCATACAATTTAGAAAAATGCCTGGTTAAAGCTTCGTCAGGAGCGGAAAAATGTATGAAAAAGGGGCGGTGAGCTAAATCTCACCGCCCCTTTTTTGGGAAAGCTATGCGCGCATCTCTGCGCCCAAGCGCTGCTTAGCCAGCTCCGCTGCCGCCGTACGGTGCTCGTTGACTTCCTCATCGGTCAACGTGCGGTCCGCTGCACGGAACAGAAGCTGGAAGGCCAAGGACTTCTTGCCCTCACCCAACTGCTCACCACGGAAAATGTCGAAGAGCTCGACGGACTCGATGAGCTCACCCGCCCCCTCTTCCACGGTGGCGCGCACGCGCTCTGCTGGGACATCTTCATCCACCACGAGCGCGATGTCCTGGTGCAATGCTGGGAAGGAGGATAGTACCGGTGCAGGAAACTTCTCTTCCAATGGCATAGCGGTAACGTCCAGCTCCATAGCGCAAGTACGCGCCGGCAGGTTCAGCGCTTCCAGAACCTGCGGGTGAAGCTCACCGGCATGGCCCAGAACCACATCGGTGCCAGCCACCTTCACGGCAGCACAACGACCTGGGTGCCAGGGAAGAACGTTCGCTGCCTCCAGCTCGATATCCACGCCGGCGGCGCGAGCGACCTGGCGGGCGGATTCGATAGCGTCGGCGTAGCTATATGCGCGACCCTCGCCCCACGGTCCCTCATGCTCAATATTGCCGGTGGCCACCGTTGCAACGTGCAGCGGCTGCTCAGGAAGGGTATCCAGAAGTTCGGAAACAACCTGCTCAGAAGGTCGCTGCTCTACAGAAGGCATGGGCGATGCCGCGGCGCGCTTGAATGCCACTTGCTGCAGGCCATACAGGGCGAGGTCGCTGCGGCCACGCGCAACATTGCGGCCGATGGCCTCCAGCATGTTCGGAAGCAGAGTCGTGGACAAGATGGCCTTATCTGCCTCAAGCGGATTCTGCACCTCTACGGTGCGGCGGCGAGCATCGTCATTGTCCAAGCCCCACACATCAAAGGTGTCGTTCGCCACGAACGGGGCCGGCAATACCTCTGCATAACCGGCATAGGCCAAGCCGTGACCAATAGCGCGGCGACGCTTCTGCGCTGGGGTCAGACCGCGACCGCCGGCCGGAGTAGGCAAGACGGTGGGAATGTCCTCCAAGCCCTCCAGACGTAGGACCTCCTCAATGAGGTCAACATCCATAGAGATATCGGTGCGCCATGTGGCGGGCGTTACCTGCAGCATTTCGCCCTCATCGGTAACAGTGCAGCCGACTTCCTCGAGGCGGGAAATAACGGTCTCACGGGAATAGTCAACGCCTGCATACTCGCTAGCCTTTGCGGTGCGCAGCGCAATTGGCTCGCGCTTGGCGACGTCCCCGATAAGCGTCCGGCTTTCCTCAATGGTGCCGCCCGCCAGCTGCTGCAAAAGCGCGCATGCGGTGTCTAGAGCGACCTCGACAATCGCAGGGTCCACGCCGCGCTCGAAGCGGCGGGAGGACTCGGACGACAACTTATGGCGGCGGGAGGTGCGCGCCACGGTGATCGGATCCCAGATAGCGGATTCGAAGACAACATCAGTGGTCTCTGCCGAGATTTCGGAGGTAGTACCGCCCATGACACCGGCCAGTGACTGGATGCCATTGTCATCGCAGATGACCACATCTTCTGCAGAAAGCTCACGCTTTACGTGATCCAGCGTCTCAAACTTCTCGCCTTCGTTGGCATTACGGACAACGAGATTTCCTTGGATAACGTTGGCGTCAAATGCATGCATCGGGGCGCCCAAAAGCAACATCACATAGTTAGTAATGTCCGTGGGCAGGTTCACGCTGCGCTGGCCGCAGAGCATGAGCTCACGCTCCAGCCAGAACGGGGTACGCGCCTGCGGGTCTATACCGCTGACTTTGCGGAGGCCGAAACGCTGCGCCTTGGTCGCGGGGTCTAGAGTGACGTCGATAAGCGAGCCCTGCGCCGCCGGAACAACAGAGGTATCAATTCCAGCAACCGACGGATCCTTGGCAATATCGGCAAATTCTAGATCGAAAGCGGAGGCAATCTCACGGCTCAAACCGCGCGCGGACAGGGCGTAGCCGCGATCCGGGGTGATGTTGACGTCAAAATCGGTATCGTGCAGCCCAATAATCGGGCGAGCATCCTCGCCCACCTTATCTGCGACGTCATCGCCCAAGACGATGATGCCGTTGGCCTGCGCGCCCAAACCGAGCTCAGCGCCGGAGCACAGCATGCCATTGGAGATATGGTCGTAAGTCTCGCGAGCCGCAATTTTAAAGCCACCTGGCAGTTCCGAGCCCGGAAGCGCGACGACGACATAGTCATTCAAACGGAAATTACGAGCACCGCAAATGATGCCCTGCAGCTCGCCCGTCCCATTAGCCTGGCCAACATTCACCTGGCAGTAGCGGATGGGCTTTTTGAACTGAGTAAGTTCCTCGATCTCTACCACCTGGCCGATGACCAGCGGACCGGTGCTCTCCGGAACGGCAGCATAACCTTCGGTTTCAAAACCGACGCGTACGAATCCAGAGTCCATATCAGCAGCGGAAACGTTCCAGCCAGGGTTCTTAGCGCCCAGGATGCGGGTGACCCAGTCTTGGGAAATAAGCATTAGTGTGTCTATCCTTTCTGGGTTTTAAGCCTGCACGCCAAACGGCAGGGTGAAGCGGACATCGCCTTCGACCATGTCGCGCATATCGGTCAAGCCATTGCGGAACTGCAGCGTGCGCTCGAGGCCCATGCCAAAGGCAAAGCCCGTGTATTCCTCTGGGTCAACACCTACGGCGCGCAGCACATTGGGATTCACCATGCCGCAGCCGCCCCACTCGATCCAACCGGCGCCGCCCTTCTTATTGGGGAACCACACATCAACCTCGGCAGAGGGCTCGGTGAATGGGAAGTAATTCACGCGCATGCGCGTCGTGGTCTCCGGACCGAACAACACCTTGGCCAAGTGCTCAAGGGTGCCGCGCAGGTGAGCCATGGTCAGGCCCTTATCCACGGCCAAACCTTCTACCTGGTGGAAAACCGGGGTGTGGGTGGCATCCAGCTCATCGGTGCGGAATACGCGACCTGGGCAAGCGATATACAGCGGCACATCGCGCTCCAGCATCGTGCGCACCTGAACTGGGGAGGTGTGCGTGCGTAGTACCTGCTTAGAGCCCTCGCCGGAGACGTGGAACGTATCCTGCAAGGTACGTGCTGGGTGATCCGGCTTAAAATTCAAAGCGTCGAAGTTAAAGTACTCTGCCTCAACCTCGGGGCCATCCGCGATTTCCCAGCCCATACCGACGAAAATATCCGCAATGCGCTCAGAGAGTGCGGTAATTGGGTGAAGAGCACCAGTCTGGGTGCGGGTGGTGGGAATGGTGACGTCAACGGTCTCTGCTCGCAACTGCTCCTCGCGAGCCTTTTGCTCCAAGACATCCTTAACCTGGGCAAAGCGCTTTTCCATCTTGCCGCGGGCCATGTTGACAGCCTTGCCAGCGCTCTTGCGCTGATCCTTGGGCAGCTGCCCCAAAGACTGGCGCGCCTGCGGAATATAGCCGCCATCTCCTAGGTGCTCGCGGCGGGCTGCAGCCAGCTCATCGAGCGTTTCGGCTGCGTCGAAGGCTGCGATAGCCTTATCGGCCGCGGCCCCAAGAGCCTCTTCGGTCAATTCGATCTGCGGTGTATCGGACACGTACTTCGTACCTTCTTCTCGCGCGAAAACTAACGCGTGCAATCTTACTCTGTCCCGGCTAGTCCGACCGCCCCAGGGACCCCCTTTTCATTCGGGGATCTGCTTAGCTGTGCTCTTGGGCTTTTGCTGACTCATAAAGACAGATACTCGCCGCGGTCGCTAGGTTGAGTGACTCTGCGCGCCCACGTAGCGGAATACGCACCCGCATATCGGCTTCTTCCAGTAGCTCGCCCAACCCGTGGGCCTCGTTGCCAAAAAGCCACGCCGTCGGTTGGGACAAATCTGCCTCTGCGAGGTCTACTTCCCCATCAGCGGCCGTCGCCACAATCTGCATGCCCGACTTGCGCAGCTGCCCCAAAACGTCTTTGATATTGGGATCCCTCGCTACCGGGACATGAAATAGCGAACCGGCCGAAGCGCGCGCTACCTTGCAGCTGAGGGGATCGACCGTCTCGCCCGCAAAAATTACTCCATCTGCGCCCATGGCGTCGGAAGTCCTAATCAACGTGCCTGCATTGCCCGGCTCCGAAGTGAGCACGGGAACAGAGACCAAACTCGGCTTGCCGTTAAGGATTTTGCCCGCGGACCACAGCACTGGCTTGCATAGCGCGAAAAGCCCCGTGGTGGTGGCGGTATCAGATAAATGCTTAGCCGCCTTATCGGTAATGGGATGGACGTACACCCCCATGTATCCACAGGCGGTAATAATGTCACCGAAGCGTTCTGCGGCCTTTTCAGTGACGAAAACATCGACAGCCGCGCCTGTAGACACCGCGGCATCGACGGCGTTTTCTCCCTCAATCAGGAATTGCTTCGCCTTCTTCCGGTTAGCCGCACGGTGCAGCTTGGCTGCATTAACAATGCGCGGGGTGCGTTCAGTAAAGGCAGAGTCAAAATCCAAATTCATGGCTCCTACCCTACCTACTAGTTGCCTAGCCCCAGACTCAGACCCAGCTGCGTATGCAAAACAAAAAATCCTGTTGCCGGTATGGCAACAGGATCACAATGTTGAGTGCTACTTAGCTAGTGGCACGCCGCGGGCGTCCTTGTCGTAATCACCGGCGCCGGCGATGATCATAATGAACTCAATGAAAACCCAGATTCCGACGATGGCCCAAAACGCGAACCCGAGCAAGAACCAGAAAGTAGCCCAGCCCAAGATATTAAGCACCAGCTGCGCTACACCGAAGGTCGTGCGGCCGGTATAGAAGTTATGTGCGCCGAAGGAGCCCAAGAAGAAGCACAGAAGCAAAGTCGCGATCCAAGACTTTTGCTGTCCTTGCGCCACATACTGCTGCTGCACTGGATAGGAACCCATATTCGGTTGTGGTGCATAGCCTTGGTTGTACTGCGGCTGGTAACCGGCTTGCTGGTTGTAGGGGTTGTACTGCTGGCCCTGGTTGTTGTCATAGGAGTGGCCAGAATACTCGCCGCTTTCTGGTTGGTAGCCACCATTTGGGTTTGTCACAGGGAATCTGCTCCTCGGTCTCGGGGTCACTCGTGGTCTGGACTCAATGTAGCATGCGAGACCGAGCTCATTAGACAGATAGAGTATAAAACGAACAAAGCCCGCTTCGCCCGGCACATAAACCGGAGAAACGGGCGTTGTGTCCCTAGTAACTAGGCAGCCTTAGGAGCGTTGACGTCCTCAGGCAGAGCAGCCTTAGCAGCCTCGCACAGTGCGGAGAATGCCTCGAAGTCATTGACAGCAAGCTCAGCTAGGATCTTGCGGTCAACCTCGATCTCAGCCAGGCGCAGGCCGTGGATGAGACGGTTGTAGGTGATGTCGTTCATGCGGGCAGCAGCGTTGATGCGCTGGATCCACAGCTTACGGAACTCAGACTTACGAGCGCGACGATCGCGGTAAGCGTAAGTCATGGAGTGCAGCCACTGCTCCTTCGCCTTACGGTACAGGCGGGAACGCTGGCCGCGGTAGCCCTTAGCGGACTTCAAAATCGCGCGACGCTTCTTCTTTGCGTTAACTGAGCGCTTTACTCGTGCCACAGTGATACTTCCTTAATTCAAATTGTGATGGCGGATGTGGGTTGATTCGGCGCTACTATGCGCGGCCGAGCAGGCGCTTGACGCGCTTGGTGTCAGGCTGTGCGACTGCCTCGGTGCCCTTCAGACGACGGGTACGCTTGGACGGCTTGCCCTCCAGCAGGTGGCGGCGGCCAGCCTGCTCACGGCGCAGCTTGCCGGAACCGGTCACCTTGATACGCTTTGCGGTGCCCTTGTGGGTCTTCTGCTTCATGAGTATTAAGTCCTTAAATCCTACGTGGAATCTGGTCTACTTCTTGCCCTTGCGAACCGGACCCAAGACCATGGTCATATTGCGACCATCCTGCTTGGGGCGGGACTCGACAACGCCAACCTCAGCGACGTCATCAGCCAAACGCTCCAAGAGGCGGAAACCCAGCTCCGGACGCGATTGCTCACGACCACGGAACATGATGGTCACCTTGACCTTGGATCCCTTCTCGAGGAAGCGAACTACGTTACCCTTCTTGGTCTCATAATCGTGATCATCGATCTTCGGGCGGAACTTCTGTTCCTTAACCACGGTCTGCTGCTGGTTCTTACGGGCTTCGCGAGCCTTCTGAGCCTGCTCGTACTTGAACTTGCCGTAGTCCATGATCTTGGCCACTGGGGGCTTTGCCTTCGGGGCTACCTCAACCAAGTCAAGGTCAGCCTCGTATGCAAGCTTGCGAGCATCATCGGTACGGACGATGCCCACCTGTTCACCACCGGGGCCTACCAAACGGACCTCGGGTACTCGGATACGCTCATTGATGCGAGCTTCAGCGCTGATTGTGGTTCTCCTCGATTAGGGGGTGTATGAGTAAGTAGTTCACCTACCGGGACCACAAACGAATCAAACCCGGTCTGCCAAAGACAGCCGGGAGTTCTCACAGTGCCAAGCACAAGTGCTTGGTTACCTTTACCTTTATCCTACGAAACATGTTCGCGGCATCGGGTGGGAGAGACTCCGCTTGCGACCCACGCACCTCGAAAAGGCGTCATGGGCGGTAGTGGCTTTGAGGATAGCAGCTTCTACCCTTTCCACCAAATCGCAACTCGCCTAGCTGTCCTTGCATTGGGCAGCTGGTTTGATATTGCCCTTCTCTACCCCTTTATCAACGATGTCCACTAACTCATGGGCGAGATAGTTTACCGCTGGCTCGGCTTTGGCATAATCCTCGCCATCTGTAACCACAGATAACGCGACGCCGACGCGCTTGCCGGCAACCTCATGAACTCCAAATTGGCGGTAGGTGTACTCATTGTCGTCCTCGTCCAAGCCCCAGCCGCTTTTAGCGCGGGTTCGTTTCTCTTTCGACAGGCCAATTTTCTGCCAGGACACAATGTCTTTGAGCACCTTGTGGACGTAGTCCGCCTCCTCAATGCAAGGCAATTCAGCACCGAAGACTGCTTGGTCTTTCAATGACCACGTGGAGTAGCCAAAAGCGGTGTCATGGATATCCGCGTGTGATCCATAGTCTTCGAGCAATTCCTCTACTGCCTTATCGGCGGAGCCTTCGCGCCATTTCACCTGCGACCATAGGGCGTAGGCGGCATCGTTATCGGATTCCTTGATTGCCAGGTCGACCAAACTCTTATTCGCGCCGTCTTTCAGTGCGGCGATGGCGATAGGGACCTTTACCGTGGACCAGACGGGACCCTTACCCTTATCGCCCACAGCAATAGTGTCATCGCCAGCCGAAATAGCAACCCCAACCTTGGCGTGGTATTTCTTTGCAGTCTTGTCTACTGCACGATCAAGCTGAGAGCGCACTAAGTCTGGGTCGGGCGCTGGAGAGGACGTCGCGGGTGCTGAGACGTTCTCGGACTCAGGATCACCAGAGCAAGCGCTCACCGTAAACAGAGCGAGCGCTGCCAACAGGCTGGCGCCGAGGCGGTAACTATTCACAGTGTCCCTACTTCAACATGTCCTTTAGGTAGCTACCGGTATAGGAGCCCTCCACCTGCGCGACATCTTCCGGGGTGCCCTGCGCGACTACGGTGCCACCGCCGGCACCGCCTTCCGGTCCCATATCCACGATCCAGTCCGCAGCCTTGATGACATCGAGGTTGTGCTCGATGACGAGCACCGAATTTCCCTTGTCTACAAGGCCCTGGATGACCAACATCAGCTTGCGGATGTCTTCAAAGTGCAGACCGGTGGTCGGCTCGTCCAGGATGTAGATAGTCCTACCGTTGGTGCGCTTTTGCAGCTCTGAGGCGAGCTTAACGCGTTGCGCCTCACCGCCAGACAGTGTGGTAGCGGCTTGGCCGAGGCGGACGTAGCCCAAGCCGACGTCGACAAGCGTGGCAAGGTAGCGGTGAATCGAGTTAATGGGTTCGAAGAAGTCCGCTGCCTCAGAAATTGGCATATCAAGAACCTCGGCGATGTTCTTTCCCTTGTAGTGCACTTCCAGGGTCTCGCGGTTATAGCGAGCGCCCTCACACACCTCACACGGAACATACACGTCCGGCAGGAAGTTCATCTCGATCTTGATGGTGCCATCGCCTTGGCATGCCTCGCAGCGCCCACCCTTGACGTTGAAGGAGAAGCGGCCGGCCTTGTAGCCGCGAACCTTGGCCTCCTGGGTTTCGGCAAAAAGGTTACGGATCTTGTCAAAGACGCCCGTGTAGGTCGCCGGGTTGGAACGCGGCGTACGGCCAATCGGGCTCTGGTCAACCTGGACCAGCTTATCCAGGTGCTCCACGCCCTCGACGCGCTTGGCGCGGCCGGGCACCTGGCGGGCGCGGTTGAGCTTATTGGCCAAGGTCTTGGCCAAAATCTCATTAACCACGGTGGACTTACCAGAACCAGAAACACCGGTAATGCATGCCAACACTCCCAGCGGGATTTCGACGTTAATGCCCTTCAGGTTATTCTCGCGTGCACCCACCACTTTCAGGGTGCGGCCCTTGTCGATCTCGCGGCGGTGATCCGGGACAGCGAGCACCTTCTTGCCAGAAAGGTACTGGCCAGTCAGGGACTCCTCTACCTTTTCAATTCCCGCCGGTTCGCCTTGATAGACCACCTCGCCACCATATTCACCGGCACGCGGGCCCACATCGACAAGCCAATCGGACTCTCGGATGGTGTCTTCGTCATGTTCGACCACGATGAGGGTATTGCCAATATCGCGCAAACGCTGCAGGGTCTTAATAAGGCGCTGGTTATCGCGTTGGTGCAAACCAATGGAAGGCTCATCGAGCACATAAAGTACGCCGGCCAAACCGGAACCAATCTGCGTGGCCAAACGGATGCGTTGTGCCTCGCCGCCCGAAAGCGTGGACGCACCGCGATCCAGGGTCAGGTAATTCAGACCGACGTCCAGAAGGAAGCGCAACCGAGCCTGGGTTTCCTTGAGTACCGCACCGGCAATGATTTCCTCGCGGTGCCCCAGCACCAAAGAGTCCAGGAATTCAGAGGCATCTTCGATCGAAAGCGCACACAGCCCCGCAATGGACTGCTCACCGTGAGTAGTAGAGGCCAAGCGGACAGCCAAGATCTCCGGCTTCAAGCGCGTGCCTTTACAGGTGCTGCACGGCACGCGGCGGGTGTACTGCAGCAGGCGATCCTTTTGGGACTGAGAATCGGTCGTTTCCAGTTTGCGGTGAATGAAACCGGTCGCGCCCTCAAACGGCGCGGTCCAATTGCGCTGGCGCCCGTAGCGGTTCTTGTACCGAACCTGCACCTCCTCGTCCGTGCCATAGATGAGCGCATGGCGCTGCTCCTTGGTCAATTCGCTCACTGGCGTCTTAGGGTCAAAGCCCATTGCCTTGCCCAGACCCTCCACTAGTTTGACAAAGTAGCGGGAGTTGGGAGAGGAGTGCCACGGCTGAATCGCATCAACCGCCGGGGCATCCGGATCCGGAATAAGCAGGTCAACATCGACTTCCAGCTTGGTACCCAAACCATCACACACCGGGCAAGAACCAAACGGAGCATTGAAGGAAAAGGCACGGGGCTCATACTCTTCAATGGTCAAGGTGTGGCCATTGGGGCAGGCGGCCTTTTCCGAGTACGTGTGGGTGAGCTCTTCCCTATCTACGAACTCGATGGTGACCAGACCATCGGCCAAGCGCAGGGCCGTTTCCACCGAATCCGTTAAGCGTTGCTTCTGCGAGGCCTTCACCTGCAGGCGGTCAACCACTACCTCAATATTGTGCTTGATCTGCTTCTTTAGCTTGGGAGGATCACTGAGCTGATGGGTCTCTCCATCCACTCGCACGCGGGAATAACCCTGCGCCGAAAGATCCTGAAAAAGATCTACAAACTCGCCCTTGCGCTTACGCACTACCGGTGCAAGCACCTGGAACTTCAGCTTTTCTTCCAGATCCAGCACCGCATCCACAATCTGCTGCGGCGTTTGGCGTTCAATCACCGCATCGCACTTAGGGCAGTGCGGCGTACCAGCACGGGAAAATAGCAAGCGCAGGTAGTCGTAGATCTCCGTGATCGTGCCCACCGTAGAGCGTGGATTATGGTTGGTGGATTTTTGATCAATGGACACCGCGGGTGACAGGCCATCAATAAATTCCACGTTGGGCTTATCCATCTGCCCTAAGAACATGCGGGCATAAGAACTCAAGGATTCCACGTAGCGGCGCTGGCCTTCAGCGAAGATGGTGTCAAAGGCCAGCGAAGATTTACCGGAGCCGGATAGGCCGGTAAAAACAACCATTTTATCGCGGGGGATATCGATATCCACGCCCTTGAGGTTGTGCTCGCGGGCACCGCGCACCACCAAACGATCAGCCACTGTGCTCAGACCTCCAGTACTAGGGATTGCAATCTTCCCTCGAATGTACCCGTAGGCTGGGACACATGACTAACGAGCTTCAGCTACATCAGATTTCCGTGTCCGAGATGGACAATAACTGCTACCTCCTTCAGGCGGGCGAAGAGGGCTTGCTTGTCGACGCCGCCGATGACGCGCCCGCAATCCTCGACATGGCCCGCAAGGCCGGAGTGAAAATTACCGCGGTGCTCACGACCCACCGCCACTGGGACCACGTGCGCGCACTCGAGGAGATTTTGTCCGAAACGGGTGCTACTCACTACGCCTCCTTCCTTGATTCCCCCGCCATCCCGGCTGAGGTAGACGTGGAGCTGCGCAAGGGCGATTCCATCGAGTTCGCGGGTCTTCAGCTGCCAGTCATCATCTTGCGCGGCCACACCCCCGGCGGTGCAGCCCTAGTTGCAAGCATCGATGGCGTCACCAATCTCTTCGTAGGCGATTCCCTCTTCCCCGGTGGCCTGGGCAAGACTACCTCTGAGGGAGACTTCGTCCGTCTATATAAGGACGTCACCGCGCGCATCTTTGATGAGTTCCCCGACAATACGATCGTGCGCCCGGGACACGGCAAGTCCACGACCTTGGGCGAGGAGCGACCCAAGCTTGGTGACTGGTGGGAACGCCGCTGGTGATCCAAAGGCGGTTTTCCGCGTACAATGGTCTAGCACACGATAGGTCTAGAACAACGAGCTAAGGAGCTTTAAGGACTATGATTCGCAAGCTTGCCCGCCCCATGCTGGCATCCGTATTTGTATGGGAAGGCGTAGACAACCTGCGCAACGCGTCCGAGCATGTCAAGGAGACCGAGGGTTTCCTCAAGACCGTGCGCAAGGCCGTTCCTTCTGAGTACCAGGGCTACATCCCCAATGACCCAGAACTAGTTACCCGCGCCATTGGCGGCGCTAAGGTAGGCGCCGGCTCCACCTTGGCTCTGGGCAAGGCACCGCGCACTTCCGCTGCGGTACTGGCCGCCGCAACCCTGCCTAACCTGATTGGCAAGAATAACTTCTGGGCAGCAGACAACAAGGAAGACAAGGAATCCCGCCGCAACGGATTCGTTACCAACACCGCTTTGCTCGGCGCCCTATTTATCGCTACCCAGGACACCGAGGGCAAGCCTTCCCTGCGTTGGCGCGCACAGAAGGCCGGCAAGCGCACGAATAAGAAGATTCAGCAGGCGCTGCCTACTAAATCTGAATCCGAGCAGAAACGCGAAGAGCTCTCTGCCCGTGCTAACGAGCTGTCTTCCAAGGCCGGCGACTGGATCAACGAGACCTCTGCCAAGGCACAGGCTTATGTAGACGACAACAAGGATGACTGGCAGTCCACCGGCCGCGGTCTGCTGGATACCGCCAAGTCCTATGTTGACGATGCGAAGACCTACGTAGAGGACAACAAGGACGATTGGCAGGAGTCTGGCCGCGGCTTGCTGGGCAACGCCAAGTCCTTCATCGAGGACTCGGTCGACAACGCCAAGACTTACGTTGAAGACAATAAGGGTGACTGGCTCGAGACCGCACAGGCTAATCGCGACATCGCCCGTACCCGTGCTGTGAAGGCAGCTACCAAGGCTCAGGCACGTGCCGACAAGGCCGTCGCCAAGCTGGATGGCGCCAAGTCCAAGCGCGCAAACAAGAAGGCTTCCAAGCACGCTGACAAGCTGCAGCAGGAGGCAAATAAGAAGATCGAGGCAGCTATCAAGAAGCTGGAAAAGCGCTCTAAGTAGCCACATCTTCTTCAGCCGAGCATCTCGGCGATGACTCAACGGCCCAGCCTTATGCTGGGCCGTTGTTCTTTGTCACAGCAGGGTCTAAACTCATCTCTCCCCCTCGCCGGACAGCGTGCCCGGTACCTTCCACCCCATCAACGTCCAAACACCAAGGAGTCACGTGAACTCAGCATCCAATAAGCACGCGGCGGCCGCAGGTTCCTCGGAGCGCGAAGCCATCGCAACGGAGCAAGATTATGTGGACGGCCTTTTCTCCCGCCTCGACGATGAGGTGGCTGCAGCAAATGAACGGCTCAATGAGGTGCAGGCGGACGTAGATCCCTCCACCCCGGACGCAGATGCCTTGGTACGCCGCGAAACGGAATACCACGGGCTCCAAGCCAAGCTGGATCGTCTCAATGTGGCCCAAATGGGATTGGTCTTTGGCCGCATCGATATTGACGCCCCCGGTGACAATCCCACCGCGGAAGGCCTAGATCGCCGCTACATCGGCCGCATGGGACTCGATGCGCGTGAAGAGGACTATCGCACGCTCCTTCTAGATTGGCGTGCCCCCATGGCACGGCCCTTCTATCTCGCTACCACCGCCCAACCAGAAGGCGTGCACACCCGCCGCCAAATCCGCACCAAGGGGCGCACCGTCACCGGCATTCATGATGAGGTCCTTGCCGGTCCCGGCGTGCGTGAAGAAGAGGCCGGCGTAGCGAGCGAATCCGCTCTCTATCACGCTATGCAGCGAGCCCGCACGGGCCACATGGCTTCCATTGTGGAGACCATTCAGCGGGAGCAGGACGAGATTATCCGCGATAACACCCGCGGCGTGATGGTGGTAGAAGGCGGCCCTGGCACCGGTAAGACCGCAGTTGCGCTGCACCGCGTTGCCTATCTGCTCTATACCCACCGCGAGCTGCTTTCTGCCACTGGCGTACTCATCGTTGGTCCCAATAGCAGCTTCTTGGACTATATTTCGCGCGTGCTCCCAGAACTAGGCGAGACCGGCGTGGTGCTCTCCACCATCGGCGGACTCTTCCCTGGAATCGAACCGGAACACAAAGAAGACCTCGTGGCTCGGGAAATCAAGGGCAGCGACGCCATGGTGGAAATCCTCTCCACCGCGGTCAAGGACTACCAGCTGCTTCCCGACGCCCCCCGTGAGCTAGCAGTCGACGGCCTTACCTTAAGCGTCACGCCAAGGATGGTGAAAAGCGCCCGCACACGTGCACGCCGCTCGCGCAAGCCACACAATGAAGCGCGTGGTGCCTTCATTGAGCACCTCGTAGAGGACCTAGCCCAGCAAATGGCAGAAAAGGTAGGTGCCGATCCGCTTGGCGGAAAGAATCTTCTTTCCCGCGCCGATATTGATCAATTCCACGATGACCTTGCTGAGGACGCGGCCGTTACAGCCTTGATCGATGAATTTTGGCCCGAACTACACCCCACCGATGTACTTGCTGCTCTAGTCTCCTCACGCGAGCGTATCGCTTCCGCCGCCCACGGGTATGACGAGGAAACCCAAGAAGCCCTCTACCGCGCAGAGGGGCGAGCATGGACGGATTCGGATGCGGCCTTGCTCGACGAGCTTGCCGTCCTCATCGGCCTACCCAACCCTGAAGAAAAGAAGGCAGCCGATGACGCCGCGTGGCGCGAGCAAGTGGCGGATGCGGAAGACGCATTGGATATTTTGTCCTCCTCCGAGTCCACAGATAATGACGATGACATGTTTGAAGCAGAAATCCTCTCTGCCCACGATGTCATCGACGCCGAAACCCTGGCGCACCGCCAGGAGGTACGCGATAAGCGCACCACTGCCCAACGCGCCCGCGAAGATCATACGTGGGCTTATGGTCACATCATCGTGGACGAAGCCCAGGAATTAACGCCTATGGAGTGGCGAATGCTCTTCCGCCGCTGCCCTTCGAGGTGGATGACTTTGGTGGGTGATACCTCCCAGACTGGTTCCCCGGCAGGTGTTGATGACTGGGGCGAAGCTTTGGAGCCGTTTGTGGCGCAGCGCTTCCGTCACCACTTCTTAACCGTCAACTATCGCACCCCGCAGCCCATTACGGAATTGGCCAATGGCCTGTTGGAAATGATTAACCCTGATGCCATCCCGGCGACAGCCATCCGTGATGGAGTGCAGGTGCGCCGGCTTGAGCAGGGCAACTACGTCCCTGGAGTACACAGCGAAGAGGACGGCAGGCTCACAGCGGTTATTGACGCCGGCACGGCGGAGCGCTACAAGGGCCTCGAGTTTGACCACGTGGTCGTGCTCGATCCGCAGCGCATCGTGGATGCCTCCCCACAGGGATTGCAGAACCTCTATGTCTGCATCACTCGTGCCACTCAATCCCTCACGCTCGTTGGTGACTGCGGCGAAGTTCTTTAGGCTCCCGTAAGCTTTATGCCATGGCCTTATCTGACATCATGCGCAAAGCTGAAAGCTCACTTAACTCCATTACTTTGAAGCGCTCCCAACGGCGTGGATGGCAGCCCCTGATTGTGGGATATACAGGCTATGGCACCACCGATCAGGTGAGAATCTTCGGCCGCGTACTCATGCACGATCCTGATGAAGGCAAGAAGGATACGTGGGGTCAGCGCGGCTACCAGCAGTTTCTTACCATTCAAGTAGGACACCACGATGTTTCGGTAACTATTGGGGAAAAGACTGTCACCGGCACCACCGATCGAAACGGATACATTGACTTACTAGTCCATGACCACGAACTAGAGCCCGGGTGGCATACGGCAACAATCGAGGCCGCAAACGCGAAAGCCGTAGAGGTTCAGCTGCTTATCGTTGATCCGGCAGCCAAGATCGGCATCATTAGCGATATCGATGACACGGTGCTTGTCACGTGGCTGCCGCGTGCGCTCACGGCGGCGTGGAATTCCTGGGCCAAGCGCCCTAGCAAGCGACAGGCCGTTCCCGGAATGGCTGAATTCTATGCTCAGCTACAGCAACGCTTCCCCCAAGCCCCAGTGTTTTATCTATCTACGGGCGCTTGGAATACCTTTGGCTCGCTCAAGAAATTCCTGTCCCACCATGGTTTCCCCGCGGGTCCCATGCTGCTGACGGACTGGGGCCCAACGGAAACGGGACTTTTCCGCAGCGGGCAGGAGCACAAGCGTGTTCAACTGCGCAATCTACTCATTGCCTACCCGGATATGCAATGGATTCTCATTGGCGATGACGGACAGCATGATCCGCTCACCTACGGCGATGTGGCTAACGAGCATCCGGACCGGATCCACTCTGTGCTCATCCGCAATCTGAGCCCGCAAGAGCAGTTGCTCTCTCACGGCTCCCTGAGCCCTTTGGCCGATGCAAATGAGGAGGGCCACTTCTCTATCCCTTTGATTCAGGGCGCGAACGGCGACGCCATTGCCGCCGCATTCAACGCTGCACACCCAGCGGAGTAAACAGCGCTTAACGACGAAACCCGCCTTGGCCTTCCAACAAGACCAAGGCGGGTTTTAATCACCGCATTTAGCTGACGGTGTGAACGATCATTACATCGCAGTCGGACTGGCGAGCAACGTCTGCCGGCACGGAGCCCAGCAGGCGACCGGTCAGGGAGTTGATGCCGCGGTTGCCCACGATAAGCAGGTCAGCATCGTTGTCGTTGACGATGGACATCAGGGCCTGCACTGGGGTGCCCGGGCGAACAGCGGTTTCGACCTTGGAAGCGCCGAACTTCTCAGCGTGTGCCTTAGCATCCTTGAGGTTTGCCTCCGCCTTCTCATCGCCCAAAATGGTTACGGAATCCTGGCGCAGGGTCTTGGAAGCCTGCTCCTGGTTTTCGTAGTAAGCACAACCAATAATCAGATTGGAATCGAATGCGGCGGCGATCTTAGCTGCTCGCTCTACAGCGAGGAGAGAAGACTTAGAACCGTCAGTACCGACAACGATCGAGTTGTAGTCGCTCATGATGACCTTTCTTTGTGGGTGTGTACCCGGAGTGTTTATTTAGCCTACAGAGGCATTACTGCCAGTGTAACAACGAAAAAAGATTAACGTTTCTCGCTGGTATTAACTACGACGACGTCTACCTTTGACTTGTGGGTTAGTTCCGTTGGGACAGAACCAAAGACTCGACCACGAACGGAATTCACGCCGCGGTTTCCCACCACGAACAGGTCCACGTCATAGTCCTGACCTACTTCCAACAAGGCTTTTACTGGGTCTCCAGATTTCCCTACGATTTCAATGTGTTCCGCACCCTCCGACTCGGCGATACGGGTGGCATTGGTTAGGTAGGTACCGGCCATGTCCTCACTTACAACGGGCAGACCGGCTTCGTCGCCCCTCGGAGCACCAAGCATGGATCCAGCGTGGTTATAAAAAGCTGAGATAATAATCAGCTTAGCGTCGTACGCCCGTGCCATGGACGCCGCAGCGCGGACCGCGCGCAGGGAGGTTTCAGAGCCATCGGTGCCGACGGCAATGTTTTTATAAGTAAGCATTATTCTCCTTGCAGTTGAACTATTTCACAGTGACAACTAAACGGCGCTTCTGGCACTTATCCAGTATAACTAGCGCAGCCCTTAAGAGAAGTACCCGCGGAGCCAATCATCACTTTCAGGGGGAGAAAACTAAATTCCCGCTTCCTTCAATCCACGCAATTCCTTCTTTAGATCAGCAATCTCATCGCGCAGACGACCAGCCAGCTCGAATTTGAGCTCGCGTGCGGCGGCCCCCATTTGGGCCGAGAGGTCGTCGATAAGCGCCTGCACCTCATCGGTAGCCATGCTGGAAATATCCCGCTTCTCCACCACTGCAGAGGGGTCGGAGTTGGCCTCCTCTTCCCCGCCGTCTTCATAGACTTGGTCAAGGATATCGGCAATCTTCTTCCGCAAAGGCTGCGGATCGATGCCGTGTTCCTTGTTATAAGCTATCTGCTTTTCGCGGCGTCGCTCCGTCTCCTCGATTGCCTCTTGCATCGAATCGGTGATTTTATCGGCATACATAATCACCTCGCCAGAGACGTTACGGGCAGCACGGCCGATGGTCTGGATGAGCGAGGTGGTAGAGCGCAAGAAACCTTCCTTGTCCGCATCCAAGATGGCAACGAGCGATACCTCGGGGAGGTCAAGTCCCTCACGCAGGAGGTTAATGCCCACCAGCACATCAAACTCGCCAAGGCGCAATTGCCGCAAAAGCTCGACGCGCTGCAAGGTATCGATATCCGAGTGCAAGTAGCGCACCTTAATCCCCTGCTCCAGCAGGTAATCGGTGAGGTCTTCTGCCATGCGCTTAGTCAGCGTCGTCACCAGCACTCGCTCTTGCTGCGAAATGCGGGTGCGTACCTCATCAATAAGGTCATCAATCTGGCCCTTAGTGGGTTTGACGGTAACCTTCGGATCCACCAGACCAGTCGGGCGAATAACCTGCTCCACGTACTCACCGTCCGAGGACGTGAGCTCAAAGTCGCCAGGGGTGGCGGACATGTAAACGGTTTGTCCCACGCGTTGTTCAAACTCATCGAAGGTCAGCGGGCGGTTATCCACTGCGGAGGGCAGCCGGAAACCGAATTCCACCAGGTTGCGCTTGCGGGACATATCGCCCTCGAACATGCCGCCAATCTGTGGAACCGTGACGTGAGACTCGTCAATGATGGTGAGAAAATCCTCGGGGAAGTAATCCAGCAGCGTTGCCGGTGCGGAGCCGGCCGGACGGCCATCGACGTGGCGGGAGTAGTTCTCGATGCCGGAGCAAAAACCTACCTGCTCGATCATTTCTAGATCGTATTCGGTGCGCATGCGAAGCCGTTGTGCCTCGAGCAACTTGCCGCGGTTTTCCAGATCTTCCAGGCGCTCGGCCAATTCCTCCTTGATGGCAGCCACAGCTTTTTCCATGCGTTCGGGTCCTGCCACGTAGTGAGTCGCGGGGAAGATGCGCACCTCGTCTACTTCCTCGATGACATCGCCAGTGACGGGGTGAATGTAGTAGAGAGAATCAATATCATCACCGAAGAATTCAATGCGTACCGCACGTTCCTCATAAGCCGGAATGATATCGACCGTGTCACCCTTGGCACGGAAGGTACCACGGGTAAATCCCACGTCGTTGCGTTCGTATTGGATATCCACCAGCAAACGGAGAAAGCGGTCCCGGTCCAGCTCCTCGTCCACGGAAATAATGACTGAGCGATCCAAATAGGATTGCGGGGTACCCAAGCCATAAATGCACGACACGGAGGAGACAACCACCACGTCCCGGCGGGACAGGAGGGCCGAGGTAGCCGAGTGGCGCAGGCGCTCTACGTCCTCGTTGATGGACGAGTCCTTTTCAATATAGGTATCCGTCTGCGCGATATATGCCTCTGGCTGGTAGTAGTCATAATAAGAGACGAAGTACTCCACTGCGTTATGCGGCAGGAGCTGGCGCAGCTCGTTCGCTAGCTGCGCCGCCAGGGTCTTATTTGGCGCCATCACCAGCGTGGGCCGCTGCTGTTTTTCGATCAACCACGCAGCTGTGGCGGACTTACCTGTACCGGTAGCACCCATGAGTACAACATCGCGCTCATCGCGGTTGAGGCGTTCATTGAGCTCTGCAATAGCGGCGGGCTGGTCGCCGGCCGGTTCGTATTCAGAGACAACCTGAAACTCACCTGGGGTGCGCTCGACCTCGCTGACGACGCGGTGCTCGGAATTTGGGATAAGAGGATGTTCAGCAGCAAAAGCCATGCCCACTACTCTACTGCTTATACGGCGCAGCTAGCTATGTTCACGGCAAGGAGTCCTGCGCGGTGCGCAGCCACTCTTCCAGCTCGCCGGTGGTCTCCCACAGCGCATAAACCGAGGAGGTCTCTGGGCGCATCGCACTATTGATGCGACGGCGCAACCACGCTTTAGACTGCGGCGTATACAGAGGCGCAAGATCCTCGCGGTGGATTCCTTCCGGCAGCGCATCAGCTTTCAGCTTCAATAAGGCGCCCAGTGCGATCATGGTTTCCGCGTCATCGGAGTCCATGGGCTCTTCGGCGCATGACTTCTGAAAGGCTTTGAGATCGAACGAGCCATCACGCAAGCTAGCGAGCAGTTCTCGCGCTGCATGATTATCAAAAGGCCCAGTATCCCACGTTCCCACGGCGAGTAGCTTAAGATGCGAAAGTTAACGCAACTTCGAAACTGCGTAAACTCTAACCGCCCAACGGTTAAAGTTTGGGTGACCCCGCGGCTAGGACTCCGCTTCTATGCGGTCCATAACTTCGGCCGCTCGCGCGCGTAGCTGCTCCAGCGTGCCGTTGTTGTCAATGACGTGCGTGGCTGCGGCTAGTCTCACCTCATCAGGTACCTGCGCTGCAATGCGACGGCGCGCATCGTCCTCTTCCAGCCCGCGTGAAGCTACGAGGCGGCGGACGCGCTCTTCTACGGCCACGTCGACCACGATGACGAAGTCCATGTCTTTGTCTAAACCGTTATCCACCAATAGCGGCATATCGTAAACGGCGAAGTCGGAGCCTTCCTCACGTGCCTCCGCGAACTGACGCTGCGTTTCCTCTTGGATGCGTGGATGGGTAATGGAGTTGAGCAACTCAGTGTGTTCCTTGTCCGCAAAGGCTCGCCGAGCCAATTCCTTGCGGTTGAGGCTGCCGTCCGGCAGCAAAATATCTTCTCCAAATGCTGCCGCCAGCTCCGCTAACGCAGGCCGCCCGGGCTTGACGACGTCGCGCGCAATGCCATCGGCGTCTACCACGCGCCACCCTCGTCCGCGGCAGATCCTCGCGACTGTTGACTTGCCACTGCCAATGCCGCCTGTAAGGCCAATGAGTTTCATGGCAGCCACCCTACGCGAAAAGGAACCCCGCCATACGCGATGGAGCGGGGTTCATCTGTCGCTATAGGTGTCAGCGTTTGTTTATTCCGCTGCTTCCTCTGGCTTCGGGGGAATGCGGAGCAAATCATCACTCGGGGTAACCTGGCCGGCTTCGCCAGAGACCGCGCCGAACTTGGCGGCGTTAGTGACCACAACCGGAGTAATCAGGTTATAGCCCTTGGACCGAATGAATTCCGGGTCAAAGCTAATCAACTTATCGCCCGCGGAAATGCGCTGTTTCTTTTCCACGTGCACGTCAAAGCCTTCGCCTCCCAGTTCCACCGTATCGAGGCCTACGTGGATGAGCAGCTGCACGCCATTGTCGAGGCTTAGGCCTACCGCATGGCCGGACTTTTGAACGGTGAGCACCTTGCCGTCGGCAGGCGCATAGACGGTATTGCCGGTTGGCTGGACTGCCATGCCAGGCCCCAGCTTTGCGCCTGCGAATATAGGATCCGGGACTTCCGAAAGGTCAACTGCCTCGCCCTCCAGGGGGGAATCTAACACGATGTCGTCCTTGCCACTCTGCTTGGCGGCAACACCAGTAGCAGCAGTGCCCGCAGCGCTGGCAGCAACGGCGCCACCCGCATTCGAGGGCTCTCCCTTCCCGGCCTTGGTGGGCTTGAACTCCGAACGAACAGCTACGTCATCCACAGATTCGCCCTGTTCACGGGCGATGCGCTCCAAGTCTGCCTGCTTTTCTTCTGCTGTGCGGTAGCCGAAGAACAAGGTCAGGAAGAAAGAGGTAAGGAATGCAGCCGTAATACCAAGGACGTAGCCCAGCTGCGGCGTCATAGCGCCAGTGGTCAACGCAGAGGTAAAGACAAAGGCCTCAGCGCGGACATCGAAGATACCGATGATTGCGCCGCCTACCGCACAACCTGGCAGCAACCGGTAGTAGCTGCGGCGGAAGCGCAACAAGATGCCATAGAGGGAAGGCTCAGACACGCCACCGAGGATGCCCGCTGCGAAGGCACCGATAGAAACCTGGCGCATGGCATTGTTCTTTTCCCTGAAGGAGATAACCATGACCGCGCCCACAACGCCGAAGCAGGCGAAGTTCCACGCACCCATCGGACCCTGAATGAAGTCGTAGCCGTAGGTCGCGATGTTCTGAATCATGATGACATTCAGCGGCCAATGCAGGCCCATCGGAACGAGGAACGGGTACAGCAGCGGAATGACGATAGCCAAGATGAACGGCGAGAAACCATTGATTTGGTACAGGACCCAGGAAATGCCATTGCCTACGCCAATGCCGAACGGGCCGAGCAGGAAGGCCGTTGCTGGAATCATGATGAGCAAGGAGAAGAACGGCACGAAGACCATATGAACTGCGCTCGGAATGATCTTCTTTAGCCCCTTTTCCACCCAGTACAGGCCGATTGCAGCCAAAATAGGCGGGAATACCTGGGAGCCGTAGGAGTTGATGACCAACGGCAGGCCAAACACGTTGACGGTATCGCCTTGCTCACCCAGCGACATGAATTCGGGGGTCAAAAGTGCCGCGGGAATAGCCGCGGAGACCCACATATTCGCACCCAGCTTCTGGGCCGCGGTTGCACCGACCATTACGGGCAAGAAATAGAAGACCGACTGGAACATGGCATGAGCCAGCCGGAAGCCCTCTGGCTGCTCCTCCAGCGGTGCGCGGAAATCCTGGATGTGCGCTGTGTCTGCCAGGATCAGCAACATGATGATGAGCGAGGCACCCAGCAACGCCCACAAGACAGGGCGGAAGGTATCAGAAAGGAACTCGAAGCAGTAATCCACCCAGTCGTACTTACCGCGAACCCCGTCATATTCCTTCTTGGAGGACGCCTCTTTGTCGCCGGAGGCATGCACACCGGGCTGTTTGATGATCTCGTTGTAGTAGTCAGCGACGCCGCCGCCCATTACTACCTGGTAGCCGTGAGCACCCTGGGGCACGGTACCAAGCACCGCTGGGTCGCTATCGAGATTTTCTTGGTCAACTTTCCCCGCATCGGCAAGTTGGAAGCGCAGGCGCGTTGCGCAGTGCGTCAGCGACGTGATGTTGTCGGCGCCGCCGATACTTTCAACGATGTGGGTGGAAGTGTCCTTGATAGATGCCACTTCTTACTCCTCAGTTCAAATACCACTTATAACCAGTACTGCACTGGCTATAACGTCAGGTTTGAGTATAAGAGGATTCCCACATGAACAAAAGCCCGTTTTGTTGGCCTTCCAGGGACTTTCTCTACCTGGGAATGCTTCACCGCTGGTCAACCACCTAGAGGCAACGATCATCCCGGCAAACGATTGCACAAACTGTCTAAAAGATCACAAAAGCCGCGCCCACCCCATCTAGGTGATGAAGTGGGCGCGGCCGTGAGCCAAGCCCTAAGGCCTAGCGGAAACTAAGCGGAAGCTTTAGTTGCCAGCGAGCTTGTCGCGCAGTGCAGCGAGCTGCTCGTCGGAAGCCAGGGAGCCGCCAACCTCTGCCTGAGTCTCGGATGCCGGAGCTGCATCGGAGGAATCAGAGGAGTAGTTGGAGGACTCTGTAGACTCAGCAGCCTCAGCGGCTGCGGCGCGGTTGCGCTCGATCTGAGCGGTGTGCAGGTTGAAGCGACGCTCGGACTCTGCGTAGCGTGCCTCCCAAGCCTGACGCTGCTCGTCGAAGCCTTCCTTCCACTCGTTGGTCTCAGGGTCGAAGCCCTCAGGGAAGACGTAGTTGCCCTGCTCGTCGTAGGAGTCAGCCATGCCGTACTTGGACGGATCGAACTCTTCGGTGTAGTCCTCGTCCGCCTGCTTAACGGACAGGGAGATACGACGACGCTCGAGATCGATGTCGATGACCTTGACCATAACCTCCTGGCCAACGGTGACAACCTGGTCCGGAACCTCGACGTGGCGCTGAGCCAGCTCGGAGATGTGAACCAGGCCCTCGATGCCCTCCTCGACGCGAACGAAGGCGCCGAACGGAACGAGCTTGGTGACCTTGCCCGGAACGATCTGGCCCACAGCGTGGGTGCGGGCGAATACGCGCCACGGATCTTCCTGGGTAGCCTTCAGGGACAGGGAAACGCGCTCGCGGTCCAGATCGACGTCCAGAACCTCAACGGTTACCTCGTCACCAACGGTAACAACCTCAGATGGGTGGTCGATGTGCTTCCAGGACAGCTCAGAAACGTGAACCAGGCCGTCGACACCGCCGAGATCGACGAAGGCGCCGAAGTTGACGATGGAGGAAACAACGCCCTTGCGGACCTGGCCCTTCTGCAGCTGGTGCAGGAACTCGGAGCGAACCTCGGACTGGGTCTGCTCGAGGTATGCACGGCGGGACAGGACAACATTGTTGCGCTGCTTGTCCAGCTCGATGATCTTTGCTTCCAGCTCCTGGCCGATGTACGGCTCCAGGTCACGGACGCGACGCATCTCAACGAGGGATGCAGGCAGGAAGCCACGCAGGCCGATATCCAGGATGAGGCCGCCCTTGACAACCTCGATAACGGTACCGGTAACAGGCTCTTCCTTGGCCTGCAGCTCCTCGATGGCGCCCCATGCGCGCTCGTACTGCGCACGCTTCTTGGACAGGATCAGGCGACCTTCCTTGTCCTCCTTGGTGAGAACAAGTGCGTCAACCTCATCGCCGACCTCAACAACCTCGTCCGGGTTGACGTCGTGCTTGATGGACAGCTCGCGGGAAGGGATAACGCCTTCGGTCTTGTATCCGATGTCCAGCAGTACCTCGTCGTGGTCAACCTTGACGACGGTACCCTCGACAATGTCACCATCGTTGAAGTACTTGATGGTGGCGTCTACAGCTGCGAGGAAGTCCTCTGCGGTTCCGATATCGTTAATCGCAACCTGCGGGGTGTTAGAAGATGGCATATTGAAAAAATGCTCCGAATAAATGTAGGAAATCGAAATTGGACAACTGCGCGTCTCTCGAAAAAAGCTTGCTAAGCTGCGCAAATGCAGCTAAAAAGAGAAATAATCGATCCCGCCTCGTGATTGCTTAAAGCCTTCCTACAGGGACTTAGAACAACCCGTGGCATAGACACGCCCGTTCAACACTACATCTGTCCAGCTAAAAGGGCAAATACACGGACCAACTATTTCGCAAAGGAATTTCTCCCACCGTGACTTCCCCCTCGCACGCAAACCAGGCCTATTGGGATAGCGACGCCGCCAACTACCACGCCGAGCACCCCGACTACCTATCTTCCTTTTACTGGTGCCCAGAAATGCTGCACGAAGACCAAGCACACTTGCTAGGCGACGTCTCGGCCTCCTCCGTCCTCGAGATTGGCTGCGGCTCCGCCCCGTGCACCGAATGGCTGCAGTCGCGCGCACACTTCGCCACCGGCTTCGATATCTCCCGCGGCATGCTTAACCACGCTGCACCCGGACTCCCCTTAACGCAGGCCGATGCACTGTCCCTCCCCTACGCCACGGACTCTTTCGACGTAGCCTTCTCGGCTTTCGGTGCCTTCCCTTTTATTGCACATCTCGGCCTAGCACTTAAGGAAATCTCCCGGGTCTTGAAACCTGGCGCCCGCTTTGTTTTTTCGGCCAACCACCCAATGCGCTGGATATTCCCTGATGACCCCACCGATCTCACCGCCGATATCAGCTATTTCGATCGCGCTTACCTGGAGCAAGACCGCGAGGGCAACCTCACCTATGCGGAGTTCCACCGCACCATCGCCGACTGGTTTCAGGCTTTACAGGGTGAAGGTCCGTACCTCATCGAGCGCATCATCGAGCCCGAATGGCCAAGGGAGCTCACCACTACATGGGGCCAATGGTCGCCAAAGCGTGGCGAAATCTTTCCCGGAACGATTATTTTCGTGTGCCGCAATTCCCGCTAACCTATTGACATGGTTTTAGACCGGATTGGCTTATTGATACGACGCGGCATTGCCTGGTGGATTGATAGTTTCCTAGCCGCTGCCATCGTCATGGTGGTGCGATGGGTAGTGAATGCGGTAGCCGACCATCCGCTCACTGGAGAGACTTTAGAACTCTATAATGCCATTGCCGCCGCCGTGGTCTTTTACGCCTATCGAGTATGGGTGGAAGCCACGAAATCCACCTCGCTAGGTAAATGGTCCCTGCAGCTAGAAATCATTGCTACCCGCCCGGGTTTCTTCACCGCTTGCCTGCGCAACTCCTGGTTATTGCTGACAATGCTTACGCTGACAGGCTGGCCCGGAGTCATGCCGCTACTTTTAGCAATTCTCAGCATAAGCATGATCGCTTTTGGTCAAACCCCCTTCGACATGCTGGCCAACTGCCTAGTCGAGCGCCGACCTCAGATAGATACTCCTTCTTTGCGTGGCCAGAGGTAATAAGCAAGTGCGAAAATAACCAACGCAGCAAACATCCACCCGGACGGAAAGAGAAACGCAAGCGCCGTGGATACGACCATCACCCCAACGGCCGTCAATCGCCTGACCTTAGGGTTTGGCGCCACGCGCGCCTTGATCATGGCCATCAAAAAGTAACACCCGGCTAAAACCGGGTACGAAATTGCAGAAACCTTATATTCTTCAAGATATTGGGCTAGCCCGAGGTCTTTTATATCGGCTGCAACATAATTCACTTGAATGGCCCAGAGGGTTTCAAAGAAGCGGAGTGTCCACTTATTCGTCTTCTCTTCTAACGTCACTGCTCGGCAATTCCCTTCTTGGCTTTTCGACTTACACTCATAACTTTTTCCGCACAGAAAAGGCTACCTAAAAACTTAGTGCGAATCCCGCCACAGCTTTTGAACTTTCCGCATTGCATAGCCGGGCATGCCCAAGTCCTCAATGTCTTGCTTATTCCACGTTCCGCGGACCTGGCCGTCCACCACGATGGCGCGGCGAAATACTCCACGATTTCCCGGTACCAGTGCTTCGTGGACCTCGTTTGTCATCGCAAATAGACGGTCTTGATAACCCAAGATGTACTCGTCAAATGCTCCCAGCAGCAACACCGATTGCTTCTTTCTTGCTTCGGCTATTTCCACTATCTCAGCCGAAACAAGGTCCTGGGATTCTTCTCCACAGCGCACAATGTCCGGCGCGAGGTTTTCGGCTGCGGGCCGTATCAGTTTTTGTGAGAGCTTTGCCCACCAGGCAAAGTCCCGCAACGTTGCGGGACCGTGAGTGCGAAAGTACCGAGTCATCAGCTCCGCGGTCGCCGCGACTTTATCGCCGTTGAAGGTCTCCTCTAGCCCCGGCAGATCCACCGGTGTGATGAGCTGATCGGCTCCTGAATAGACGGCGTGACCGCTTTCCATGGCTACACGCACAACATGCCAAAAGGGTACGTCGGGCAACGCTGTTACAGCCCGCTCCTTGAGTTCGGCGCGCGAAAGCGGATTCTCAATGAGCTTGTTTACCTCCGCCCGAAGCTCGCTTTCACCCTTGCGCCCTTTGGCGCAGAGTTCGGTTATCCAGCCTATGTCCTTGATAGAAGCCGCGAAAAGCGTATTGCGCATGGGATACCCACGCACAATGTTTCCAGCATCTGAATGGTCTTTCGCCCGCAAGGCCAGTGACCGGCGCACCGAATGCAAGTCTTGGCCTTGCATGACGCCAAAGGCGCGGGCTGTCTCCTCAGCGCTCTCCCACCGCCGCATGGTTAGGCCTTGCGAGGCGAGCCTCAAGCGCGCCTTTTCCCGGCGGGAGAATGTGACCGAGCTAGTGGGCTGCGGCATCCCAATCCTTGCCGGCTCCGGCGGAGACCTCTAGCGGCACGTTCAGCTCGATCGCTGAGTCCATCTCGCGCTCGAGAATCTCTCGAACTTCGTCCGCCTCACCGGGGGCGACTTCGACCACCAATTCATCGTGTACCTGAAGCAGCACGCGAGACTTCATCCCTTGCAGTGCGCGGTCTACGCGAATCATCGCCACCTTAATAATGTCAGCGGCAGTGCCCTGAATCGGTGCATTAAGCGCAGCGCGCTCCGCGTTCTCGCGTGCTAGGCGGTTATCGGAGTTGAGCTCTGGCAAGTAGCGGCGGCGGCCGAAAAGCGTTGCTGTGTACCCGTCCTTGCGGGCTTGGACCACGACTTCATCGAGGTACTTCTTCACGCCGCCAAAGCGCTCAAAGTAGCTTTCCATGATGGATTTTGCCTCCCCCGCCGGAATGCCCAATTGCTGGGATAGGCCGAATGCGGAAAGTCCGTATACCAACCCATAAGACATGGCCTTAACCCGGCGGCGCAGCTCCGGCGTGACTTGGTCGACGGGCACATCGAAGACTCGAGAGCCAACATAGTTGTGTAGGTCTTCGCCTTCCTTGTAGGCCTCGATGAGGCCCGGGTCAGCGGAGAGGTGCGCCATGACACGCATCTCAATCTGCGAGTAGTCCGCAGTCATAAGTTCTTCGTAGCGCTCGCCTACGACAAACGCGGAGCGAATCTGTCGCCCAGCTTCGGTGCGCACCGGGATATTCTGCAAATTTGGCTCGGTAGAAGACAGGCGGCCAGTCGATGTCACCGTCTGATTAAACGTGGTGTGAATGCGCCCATCCGGCTGCACGGTTTTGATTAGACCTTCGAGGGTGGTCTTCATCTTCTGGTACTCACGGTGAGCCAAGAGGTGGTCTAAGAACGGGTGGGGATTCTTAGCCGCAAGTTGTTCAATCTCCTTGGCCGCGGTGGAATAGCCCGTCTTCGTCTTCTTGGTCTTGGGCAGCTCAAAAGTCTCGAAGAGCACGGTTTGCAGCTGCTTCGGCGAGTTGAGGTTGAGTTTGTCATCGCCGGCAAGCTCGCGGGCGGCACGCTCTTGTTCGGCAACTTGCTCTACGAAGGCATCCTTTTGCGTTTCGAGAATGTCAACGTCAACGGCAATTCCGGTAGCCTCCATGCGCGCCAGGATGGTTACCAGCGGCAACTCGAGGTCGGTATAGAGCTCGAAAGAGTCAATCTCCTGTAGCTCCGCAGTGAGCCGTTCTGCAAGCTCCATGATTGCTGCGGCCTGGTCCACTAGGGAAGAATCATCCAGCAGGGAAAGCTGTTCCGTGGCGGCACCGAGGGTCTTTTGAAGGTGGCGCTGGTAGACGTCGGCAAGCGCGTAAGTGCGCTGACCTGGGCGAAGAAGGTAGGAGGCAAGGGCCGTGTCATGGGCGATGCCAGCCAGCTCAATCCCACGACCGGCAAGCATATGGAAGGCCGCCTTTGCCTCGTGGAAATATTTCGGCGTATCGGAGGCCAACCACTGAGCCAGGGCCTTATCGTCCTCGGCAGAAAGATCGCCCAGATCCACCTGCAGGCCGTGACGGTCTTGGTCCACGAAAGCAATTGCCGAAGCATCGCCCTGCCCAGGGGTTCCCTCGCCTTGGACATACACCGCGACATGCTCTCGGCCGGGCAGCCACTGGGACAAAGGCTCGTCATCGATGACCGTCTCTAGCTCCTGGACTTCCTCGGACTGCTCCGCTGCCTCAGCACCATCATTGGGAATGGCAGCCAGTACGCGATCGCGCAGGTTGGTACCAAACTCGAGGTCGTCGAACTTAGCGGCTACATCGGCGACCTTGGCTTCCTTAAACGCCAAGTCATCGGGGCCGACCTCTAGGTCCATGTCCGTAATCATCTGGGTGAGCTTGCGGTTCATCTGCACCTGTTCAATGCGCTCGCGGAAGTTATTGCCTACCACGCCCTTAATTTCCTCCGCATGCTCTACCAAGGAAGCCAAGTCCCCATACTTGACTATCCACTTGGTGGCGGTCTTCTCACCTACCTTTGGGATGCCCGGCAAATTATCGGAAGGATCGCCACGCAACGCGGCAAAGTCTGGGTACTGCGCGGGGGTGAGACCGTACTTCTCTTCTACCGCGGAAGGGGTAAAGCGGTGGAGCGTGGATACGCCCTTCATGGGATAGAGCACCGTCGTGGACTCATTAACCAACTGCAGGTAGTCACGGTCGCCGGTAACGATGAGAGTCTCATAGTCCTGTGCCCCGGTTGCGAGAGTAGCCAGAATGTCATCGGCCTCGAAGTTCTCACGAGAGAGGGTGGTAATGCCCAGTACCTCGAGTACCTCGCGAATGAGGTCTACCTGACCCTTGAATTCCTCCGGCGCGGCCTCGCGCTGGGCCTTATAGTCCGGGAACATCTCGGTGCGGAAGGTCTTGCGCCCCACGTCGAATGCCACCGCAATGGCGTCGGGGGTCTCTTCCGCCACGATATTAGAGAGCATCGATAAGAAGCCATACACGGCATTAGTGTGCTGACCTCCTGAGGTGGAGAAATTATCCACCGGCAGGGCATAGAAGGCACGAAAGGCCATAGAATGGCCGTCAATGAGCAGAAGTCGAGGCTGATTAGTAGTCACCTGCCCCATCCTAGAGAAGCACGCCGACATCCGAACACCCCGGTGCAGATTGTGTGGATGACGTGGGCATTCCCCCACCGACACTACCCAATTAGGAATTCGCCTAGTGCCTGCGCTACTATTTTCACAGTCAAAGGCAGCTAGCCTTTACACTGTGCGCCCCTGTAGCCCAATTGGCAGAGGCAACGGATTCAAAACCCGTCCAGTGTGAGTTCGAGTCTCACCAGGGGCACAAATGTATCAACCACAATTCGAGGCCAAGTGGCGAGCTTTTCGACGCGATCCTCAGCGGTGTCCGGAAGATTCGAGCCCACTCGCAGCAGGCGACCCAACGAACCAAAAGCGTTGTTCCCAGTGCAGCGACGGGTACCTCTCCTAGCACCGCGCGAAACCCCGTACTGTCCCCGTCATGCGGAGTAGGCACAACGAAACTTTGTATGCCCCCAGTTGAGCGCCCCTTCACTAAGTCGTTAGTTCCGGCAAACGGAAACAAGGTCAGCATAGAGTTTTTCCTCTCGACCACCGCAGCGAGATCCCGTCCGAAAACCGTCTTGAAAGGCACCCCGTCGGCGTACCCTGCGCCACGAAGACGCTTGACATGCACCCACGCGTGGCCCGTCGCCGACTCTGATGTGTGCGACAAGGAAGGTCTCCATACCCCCGTAAATCCCCGCACAAAAGCCCAGGGCGGGCATGGTGAACGCTTCCTGACGTGTGCCGTAGGTGAACCCCAACTGCACCCAGCGGCAAAGTGCCTATGAGGCCTGTTGCGTGTATGGCTTGCACGGCTCCTTCGCTTTGCGCGGTTGTGTGTTAGCGTCTCACTGGTGAGTGCCACCACGACCTTTTCAGGTATGTCCGAAGTACCGTGGTCTCCCAATGCGTTCATGCTAGGTCTTTTAGCACCACGCGGCAGATGTCCACATCGAGCGCCACCTCGCGGGCTACCAGCCGGCCGATGCGGTGGCAGTACGGGGAAGCATGGGTGATCGCTCTGAGATACTTCGGAACCTCGCTGTGGCGGGCCTGCCGTATCCAACCAAAGCATGTTCTCCGGGGTCGCATTTTTCGACACCTGTAATACCCTCCGGCTACCATAAAGTACGAATTCTTCGACAGCCCGGACAGACGAAACGAGGCAATGAAACGGTGGCCGACGCGAAGCAACTACTTGAATTGACGTGGTTCAACAAGGACAAGGCGCTTATTCCAAGTGAAGAGGGACGTTACGCATACCAGTGGGTTGATCCTAGAGACCCGCGGTACTGCGAAACTCGGGCGCTAGTTGTTGACGAAGTGGTCACCGGCAAGCAAACGCCGAAGGACGAGGACTGGCAGTACTCGGAGCGAGCAGACCTGGACCCTACCGAAGACAATTTGCTCATCTTGGGTGAGTCCGGTGACGTGCTTGAAGCTCTCACTCGCGTGCCGGAGTTGCGCGAAAAGTACCTCGGCAAGGTGAAGTGTATCTACATTGACCCGCCGTTTAACACCGCGCAAACCTTCGCCAACTACGAGGACAACCTCGAACACTCCGTATGGCTCACCATGATGCGTGACCGCCTGGTTCACCTGCGCAAGCTTCTCAGTGACGACGGGTCGATCTGGGTCCACCTGGACGATGTGGAAAACCATCGGATGCGAGTGCTCATGGACGAGGTCTTCGGAAGCGGAAACTACGTGACCGAAGTTAAATGGGAAAAGGCTTATGCAGCTTCAAATAATGCTTCAGGCATTCCAATGGTCACCGATACAATCCTTGTTTATCGAAAGACTACCGCATTCCAGAGAAACAAAGTCGCGCGCTCTTCAGCGATGAATGCTCGATACACCAATCCCGACCGAGCGGATAAGGGTCCGTGGAAACCATCCGACAAAAGTGCTCGTCATAACCTTGGTAGAAGACAACACCCAGGGGTGTACGGAATTCAGCATCCTGTAACGGGTGAGATGATGTATCCATCCTCCTCTTCAAATTGGCGCTTTGAACAACCCGAAATGCTTCGAATCATGCGAGAGTGGGGACGATATGAGCTAGGAGAATCCACGGATGAAGAATTGGCCCGACGGAAAAGTGTAGAGGGTCCGAATGTTGAATTGCGACCGGAAATTCGTCCAATCGTAATCCCACATTGGAACCAAGAAGATGCTAACCGCGCGATCGGTCGTTATGCGGAGGGAAACTGGCCCATTTATTACCCTAGTGAGGGTGGCCTAGGGGCATTTCAACGCAAGATTTACCTTTCCGAACTCGACGGGGCGGTTCCAAAGAATTTTTGGGCCCACAGTGACGTGGGACACAGTGACTCCGCGAAGAAGGAGATTCAGGCATTATTCCCTGGGCAGCTTCCTTTTACGACCCCTAAGCCTGAACGTCTGCTAGAGCGCGTCCTCCACATCGCCACAAACCCCGGCGACATCGTCATCGATGTTTTCGCCGGTTCGGGAACGACCGCCGCGGTGGCCCAGAAGATGGGACGCCGATGGGTCACCTGCGAGCTGGTGAAGGGCACCTTTAACCGCTTTACGCGGCCGCGCCTTGAGGCAGTGGTTAAAAACGATGACCCAGGCGGCGTGACTTTCACGAGCGACCGCGAACCCAAGCCAGGAGTCGAGGTTCCAGCGAAGTTCGATACGAAGAAGATGGAGGATGCAGCAAAACTACTGCGAGCGGTTCGCTCAGAGCAGGATCTCTCACCAGAGGAACAATCGGCAATCAAAACAGCCCTTAAGCTCATTGCCACTCGCCCAAGCACGGTTCGCAACTGGCAAGGCGGAGGTGGCTTCACCGTCGCCCACCTTGGACCACAGTGTTTCGATTATGACCCCGAATTGGGCCTCGTCACGCTTACTGAAGCGGCAATCGGTGCGACGCTCGTGAACTCTGTGGCCGCGAACCTGAATTTCTCACTCACCCCGCACAACCGCCATTTCGACGGTAAACGAGGCTCTATGTTCCTCAAAGTAGTCGTAGGCCGGCTCGATAAAGACAAGACCCAAGAGCTTCTCGCCCACCTCAATGAAGAGGAAGGCGTTACGCTCGCCGCAACGGAACTCGAACCGGGAATCAGGCAGTTCGCGAGGACAACGGACAAGCCGTGTCAGATTGTCCACATCCCCAACGACATCTTCACCTACTCGGCACCGCAGGAGGGCAAGTAGACATGGCACTTCCAATCGCACTTGACCAGGGACTCATCGACAGCATTGCGACTGAGTTCCAGCTACGAGACCCTAACAAGCGCGCGTTGCGCAAGCTCATCTACCACCTCACTGGTCACTTTGACCCGCTCGAGCCCATGGTCATGCACATGGCCACCGGCGCGGGCAAGACCTACCTCATGGCCGCGCTCATTGAGTACCTCTCGCGCTTTGGGGTGAAAAGCGTCATGGTGGTCGTCCCGCCCTCGACGGTGCTAGAGAACAAGACCGTTCAGAACTTCACCCAGGGTTCGCGTCGCTACGTCGACGGCTTCTCTGCTGCTCCCCAGGTAGTTTCGCCTGGCAACTACGGCGCGTGGCGTGCCGGCCAATCTGAGCTTTTCCGCAACGCCGCAGACGGTCCGATGGTCTACGTCTTTAACGTCTCGCAACTTATTGAGCCGAAGAGGGCCAACGCTCGCGCTGGCACCGAAGAGGGCATGCGCCGCAAGATTCGCGACCACCAGGAGGAGTCGGGCTCGCTCTACGATTATCTGGTCGATCTCGAGGATCTCGTGGTGATTGCTGACGAGTCCCACCTGTTCGGCACGTCGGCCAAGGCGTTTAACAAGGCACTAAAGGACTTGCGTCCCGCAGCGACGATTGGGCTGACCGCTTCGGCATCCGATACGGACCACGTCATCTTCCACTACCCGCTGTATAGCGCCATCGAGGACGGCTACGTGAAGTCGCCAATGCTGGTCTACCGCGAGAACGGCTACCCCAAGGACTCAGCAGAGGAAAGACAACTGCTCGACGCGGTTTCACTGCTGCGAAACAAAGAGGCAGCCTACGAGGCGTACGGCCAAGCGAATTTTCCTGGAGAATCAGGTGAGCGAAAGAGGACGAAGCCGCTCTTGTTTGTCGTGTGCGAAAGCGTCGCGCATGCCGGGGAAGTCACCAAGATCCTCCAGGGACCAGGCTATTTCGGCGACCCAGAAGCGGTGCTCCAATTCGACAACAAGCACAACGACGCAGTCACGCTGCGCCGCCTCGATGAGCTCGACAGTCCAACCTCGACGGTGCGCGCCATTGTTTCGGTGGACCGCCTCAAAGAGGGCTGGGACACCAAACGCGTCGCTGTGATGTGTGCGCTGCGCGCCATGTCGTCGGACATTCTCACCCAGCAGACCATGGGCCGCGGCCTGCGCCTGCCCTTCGGAGCGCGTACTGGCGTAGCCGAGCTCGACCAACTCGACATTTTGAGCCACAAGTCCTTCAAGTCCCTGCTCAAGGACGAGGATGTGCTTCGGTCCTTCGGTCTTGGCGACGCCGCCCAGGGCGCTATCTCGGGCATGGACGTCGAAGAAAGCTTCCGCCAGAGCGAAGGGCAGGTGCAACCAAACACGAACGGCCTAGCGCTTGAAACTCAAGCCGGGTCGGGCTACGGATCGACCGAGTGGCCTGGCACATCGGCAGGCGAAGCGACGGACGGCCCGGTCCACATCAGCACCAAGGCCGGCGAGACTACCCAGGTCACTGGTGGCAACAGTGGAGGTATCTCGTTCCGACGGGTCGGTGACAACGAGACCATGCAGCGTGCCGACTACATTCCGGCAACGGAAATCAGGGTTAACGAACATTTCGCTGGAAAGACCTTCCTGTTTCCGTCCACGGTCATGGCGAAATCAACCACGCCGTTTTTGCTCAGCCACATTGATGACGAGGATATTGTCCGGGCAGCACGCCGCGTCGCTGACTCAAAGGAGGCGCTCACGCGCGAAGAAATCGTGGTGCGCAAGTCCAAGCTCGACACGAAACGCACCACCGATGCGGAAGTCGAATCGACTCCCGTAGCGGAAGACGTTGTCATCGGCGAACTCACCCGCCGCGTATTCGGTCTCGGAGTAGTTACCCAGGACAAAAAGAACACGATCACATTGGCGCAGTACGTCCTTCCGACCTTCATGACGAACGCCGGTATCGACCATTGGACGGAGAAAGCAAAGCAGTCCGCGGTGGACGAGCTCGTCGCACTTGTAAACGACAAGGCACGACAGCACGCCAGCAGCCTGCAAACCGAAACGTCTATCGTTCCGGTGAAACTGCCTATCGACGAGGTCGTAACCTTGCCGTTTGGCAAAGAGGTGCTCCAGCAACTGTCCAAGGATCAACAGGCTAAGTTCAAGCCCCGCGAGTTCTACGACGGCTGGAACCGCGGACTGTTCCCCGCAGCGAGTTTCGATTCGTGGGGCGGCGAGTACCTGCTCGCGCTGCTACTGAACTACACCTCGGACATCGTGTGGTGGAAGCGCCTCTACTCCACTGACGGTGCGTCGATTATGTACACCACTCGAGACACCTACTACCCCGACTTCGTCGCCCAGGACTCCGACAGCACGATGTGGATTATCGAGGGCAAGTCCGACAAGGGACGAGACGACGAAACAGTACAAGCGAAACGAGCCGCAGCGCGGGTGCTCGTGAGGGAACTACTCGGCGAAGAGGACTTCGTCGGCCAGAAGTGGGGCTACGTCATCGCCTACGAGTCCGATATTCGAGCGTCTGAGTCGTGGGAAGACCTGAAGCGGAAGTCGAATCCCGGGGCATAAAATCACATAGAAAAGAGAGTTTCATGGCTAAGTCAGTTTTTTATAGCTTCCAGTACGAACCTGATAACTGGAGAGTTCAAAAGGTAATCCAGATGGGTGCAGTCACAGGAGGAGCGGCCTTCACTGCACAGGACTGGGAGCAGGTTCGCCTCCAGTCAGATGCAGCTATTGAAAAATGGATTCACGATCAGATGAAGTACACCAAGGCTGTCATAGTTCTGGTGGGTGAAACGACCGCTAATAGTCGTTGGGTTGACTACGAGATTCGAAAGGCCTGGGACGACGGCCGCCCATTACTTGGAGTCCGTATCCACGGCCTTTCAAACAACAGAGGTGAGACCAGCCTGGCTGGAGCTAACCCATTCTCCAATATTCGCCTCAAGGATGGGACTTACCTAGATCAACGAGTTCATCTAGTTGATCCGTTGGGATCGGATAGCCAATCGGTATACAATGACATCGCCAACAATCTGGAGACGTGGGTGGAGATCTATGCCACGAGTAGAAGCTGAATGCCCGTTCTGCGAGATTGTAGCCTTCGACGATCCTGACGTTCGCGAGATTTACCGAGATGATGACGTTGTAGCGTTCTTCCCAACTGAGCCGGCTGTGCTTGGACATGTACTCGTTGTTCCCAGAATGCACGTTCCCAACATTTGGGAGCTAGATAGTGCGACGACAAGCCAACTGGCCCACACCACTAAGAAACTTGCTGACCTCATCCACGAATCCCTCGATCCGGATGGCCTGAACATCATTCAGTCGAACGGACGGGCCGCTACCCAGACTGTGTTTCATCTTCATGTCCATCTCGTTCCTCGATACAAGGGGGATTCGATGGGGCAGATCTGGCCTGACGAGACGTCTTTCTCAGAGTCTGAGAAAGACGAGGCACAAGACTTACTCCGCCACAACGTAAGAAAGATCGTGTTGCCATGACGGAATCCACTTCAGAGGATAGGGAGGATAGACGCAAACACCTCGAGTTTATCCAGGCGATCATTACGCGAATGTCCTCGGCCTCTTCGAACACGAAGGCGTGGTTCCTGCCCGTGGCTACTGCGGCTTTCGGTTATGCGATAGCACAGGACAGCCCGTGGGTAGCACTGCTTGGAGTCGGGGCCACCATCCTTGCTGCGTACATAGATGCGAATTATCTGCGCCAGGAAAAGGCTTATCGGGCCATGTACCGAGTGGTAGCTAAGGATGATGAATCCTTCTCTTCTTTCTGCCTACAGCCCAACGAACTTCCAGATTGCGTTCCTCAATGTGAGCGTGGTTCGTGGTCGGCTTCAACGCCGGACTGGATTAATCGTCTTCTTCCCGGACCGAGCGTGTGGCTTTCGTGGTCAATACTTGCTTTCTATCTCCCCATCTTCATTACGGGCGCCGCGGTCTCCGGGCTGCTCTTCTGAAAGTAACTTACCCGTGACCGGCGCTTACACAATCTCCACGGGTCTCCTCGACCTCGGTGGAGGGTGATTATTTGGACTGGCGTGGATTCCACTACAGACTGACCTTCGATCCCTAGCCAAGGCTCCCTCGACAATTACCCCGACTCGCACCTCCGACTCGGTGTCCTTCGCGGGTTACGCTTCGACAAGCACTCTCGGCCTAGTCGGCGGTTCAACCGCGTCCTGGAGCTGACCGTCACACCCCTAGTAGAAGCAAAACCCACCTATTAGCAGGTACGTTCTAGTCCCTGCCCTCGCGTCGACACGTCATGCACACTGGCCGCATAATGACCACACCTCACGAACACGACGAACCCCCAAACGAGCCGGAGAACGGCGCCGACTTCCCCTCCGGCGCCTCAGACCAAGACAGCACCAAGGACACCAGCGCGTCCGCAGCAGACTTCCGCAACCGTCCACTCGCCGACTTCGAAAGCGAGAACCTCGGCGACATCTAGCGCAACAACGACTCGGAAGGCTAGGCAGCACTGCAACAAGCCATCCAACCCATCTTCGGAAAGGCTTGGGCGAAGACCCTGCCCTTTGCTCGCCAAGGCCCCCTGCCGTTCCTCGAGCGCTTCGACAACGACTCCCTCGTCTTCTACGCCTCGGTTGTCCTGTCCGCGTCCCGAGTCGAGAACCTTCTCGCGGACCTCGCCGATGTGCTGTTGCCCGACAAAGAACTCGCCGGCCTGTCAGCCGAGGCGCACTCCTTCGGCGACGGCCTTCACAAAAGCATTGCGAATAACGTCAGATGCGCCATACGCGCGGACATAGCGAAAGGACTTGCAGAGCCCTTCGACGCACACAATACCTACTTCCACGCCAAATGGACGAAAGTCGGCAAAGACGTGGCTAGCAAAGAAGAGAGAGCCCGCCGCGAACTCGAACTTGCTCTACTCCCGGACACCGTTTTCGTTCAGCAGAACCCATGGGCAAGAAAAACTCAAAGCGCTTGTCGCCAATTGGGAAAACGGCGTAAAGGACGCTTTCGACGCACTCTTTCACTCCGAGGTCGTTTCGTTAGGCCCCATCGCAGCGATCGCCGAAACGTTCACCAAAGCGGGTGACGCTTTGGAGCGGGAGCTGGAAGTCCATGAGCAGGTGCGTGCCGACGAGGACAACTAGAGCGGTTGACGTAGGACAGCTCCTCTCGGGCCGACTTCCGTTGCTCTTCGCGCTACGAGTGGTGTTTCGAAGCGGGGTTCCGAGACGGCACCCTTTTCGGTTTCCGCTGCGAGCGGACTACTTTCGGGCGCTGGCTCGGATGAATTCGGAACTAAATAAGCAAGCCCGTGGAACCAAGGATGGAACCGCAGCGCGTTGGTGGTGGTCACAGAGTTTTCCGACCCCCGAAAAGACCTCGGTCTCCACCGCACTAGTGGAGACCGAGGTTTTTGCTTTAGCCCAGCTCGGGCAGAGGCGGCAAATGATACCGGCGCAGAAGCGAGTTAATCTGCGGAATGGAAGCTCTCAGCTGCGGTAACGCTAGACCGATGAGTCCGGCCACGCCCGCGATGCCGAGGATTGCCCCCAAGACGGCGGGCTTGGAGCTCGCGTCAATGCTCGATGCGGAGCTGCCCGCGGCAGGCTGCGTAGTATCGACCGGTTTGCCGTCCTCGTGTGCACGGGCGGTAAGCCATTCCTCCTTGCCTAGGACGCCCTGGGTCAGTCGGGTTTCACCAATCCAGCCGTACCAGGGGTCCTGCGGGCGCTGGTTATCAAAGCCGCCGCCCATAACCCACTGCAGGTCACGCGGGAGAATGCCTTCGGCACCTACGGCATTGCGCAAGATAGGCGCGCCGTTGATGAACATCTCCACGCTATCGCGCTCCGGATCATTGACCACGGCGATGTGCATCCACTCGTCCTTGGGCACCTCGTGGGACCATACGGTAGAACCGCTTCCCTGCTTCGGCTCCGCCCACCAGCGCAGCTCGCGCAGGTTGGAGATGCCAAACATGACCGTGGGATCCGTGTCCTCAGAGCCGTCGACCAACTTATTGATGGCTGAGTCGCGGCTGAGCGCGCTTCCCCAACCATGCTGGGCACCATTGAAGTCTTTAGGAATCTTGACGAAGGATTCGAAGGTGTAGCCCTTGGTGGTATCGACGCTATTGGCCGCGGCGCCCTTGTCGGTGCGGAACTCGGCGTTGCCTACCTTGCCGGCAGGGTCGGACCAGAAGAGGGAGCCGGCATCAGAAGACAGCGGGTGGTGATCGGAGCTATAGGTCACCCGATCACCTAGCATGGCGCCAGAGCGGTGCAGGTCGCTGCCGGAATCGCTGGAAACGTCGGGGATGGTAGTGCCGCGGCCGGCAGGGGCGCCGTCGGCAAGCGCATGCCCGTCCTTGTCTTGGGCCTGGCCCGGGCGCCAGTGGAATACCGTGCGATCATTCTTGGCAAAGTCATCCGCGCCCTTGGGTAGCTCATCTTCTGCAATGGTATAGGGCCTATAGCCTTCCGCGGCGATGTCGCGCGCACGCTGCGCTAGGTCCGGCTGGTGGCCCTCGCCCACGGTGAAATCCGAGGAAAAGGAGGAAAAGCGCTGCTCAAAGTCGAACGGAATGGCGTAGCTATCGCCCTTATCATCCAGGGTGAGCTTGTCGAACTGTGTCAGCTCCTCGTGCGGCTTCTGCGCCACCCACGGCGAGAGCGCGGTCATCTCCAATTGCTTGCCGGAAAGGTCGAACTCGAGCACTCCTAGCAGACCATTTCCGCCCTGGTAAGCCATCTGATAGTCCTGCAAGATGGAGACGACGTCATGGCCGGCATCGTTCTTATCCACGCGGTAGCCCGCACCGTGGTGGTGGCCGCCCATCACCAGGAAGATCTGGTCGTTGCGCTTGACGAATTTATCCCACAAACCCTTGCCGTAGTCATCGGAGTAGAAGACGTCTCCTTCACCATCGATATTGAGGGCTTCGTGCGTCGTGACGATGACGGGGAGGTTGGGGTGCTTATCGATGATGCCTTGCGCCCACGTGAGGGCCTTATCATCGGCGCGCCAGCCCAGCGCAAGGTTGAGGTACTTCTGGCCCTCGGCTTCAAAGATGTGAGCCTCGGAGTCATTATTGACGGCCGTGTAGCGCTCTTGGAAGGTCTCCGGATTAGCAACCTTGGCACGATCGGCACTAAACCACTTGTCGTACGGGTGGGCCGCCGCACCCTCGACGTCCATGTCGTGATTGCCGGGCAGGATGGAGTAGTTCAGGTCAGAATCGTCGAGGACCTGCATGGCCTTATCAGCCACCTGCCATTCGCCCTCCACGTTCCACTGGTCTACAACGTCACCCAGATGGGTGACAAAGTCCATGTTCAGCTCGTCTTGGTGCTCCACCAACCATTGAGTTTGGGCCAAGTAGGGTTCGCTTCCGTAACGAGCTTGGGCCAAGTTGCCGGTCTCCGGGGTGGAATAGCGCGAGTAGAACTGGGTATCCGGCAAGACGCCGATGCTAAAGCGAGAGCCCTCGCTGGCCGATGCCCCCTCGGCCCCAACCTCTGCAGCGCTCGCTGCCGGTACAACAATGAGGTTTCCCACCACCGCGGTTGCAGTTAACGCAGGCAGGACGAAACGATTTTTCATAGAGAGTCCTTTATGACTGGAAAGGAATGCTTACACAGGGGAAATGGCGGGAATACGCGAGGGATTCTAGGGCGTGAATCTTTCAGCTAGTTGAAGCCTGCGTAAACATCAGACTGCATAATGGGAAACTTATGGTTTCTGCCAAAGAAAGCGTTTCCCCGTGTGGGATTCCGTATATCCTGTCCCAAACTGCATAGTTGCATTGGGGTGCATTAAACTGACAGAATACTCATGAATACGGTTTTACCTCTACGGTTAGGGAGAAGATCCTTCCCTACCGCGGTAGGTAGATCACCGCCCTCTAATGAAAGATATGCATTTCGCTTGACAGCGGTTCGCCTAGCGTCTCCCTCCGGCACTTTTCTGCCGCCGTGCTAGGCCAGTCGCCCTCAGCACCAGTCCCCTCCGAGGTAGATTTTTATTTTATGCAGTACATTTTGAACGCTATCCGCGGTGCCCTCATCGGCATGGCCGAGCTCGTACCGGGCATCTCCGGTGGCACCGTGGCGCTCATCGTGGGCATTTATGAACGCGCAGTCCACAACGCCAACGATCTCATTTCCGGCCGCTTCAAAAAGGTCGAATGGAGCTTTCTTCTCTCCATAGCTATCGGCATGTTTATCGCCGTCTTCGGAATGTCCACCGTGCTTTCTAACTTCGTAGAAAATCACGTATCGGCTTCCGGAGCGCTATTTTTGGGCATGGTGGCCGTGTCCATTTTTGTGCCAGTATCCATGCTCTCTAAGCAGGAGAGGCTGCGCCCCTCCTCTATCATCGCGTTTATAATCGCTGCGATTGCCATCTTCTTTATCACCGGATTCACCTCCGAACCGCACGAGAACCCCAGCCTTATTGTGGTCTTCTTTGCCGCCGCCATCGCGGTCTGCGCACTTATCCTGCCGGGTATTTCCGGCTCGCTCATCCTGTTGACCATGGGCCTCTACCAGCCCATTATTGGCGCCGTTTCAGATCGTGACTTGGGCACTATCGCCGTCTTCGCGCTGGGTGCCCTGTGTGGCCTTGCGGCGTTTATCAAGGCATTGAATTTTCTTCTGGATCACCACCGCGCCGCTACGCTGATGGCCATGGCCGGTTTCATGCTCGGTTCTCTGCGCGCACTGTGGCCCTGGGGAGCTGACCAAGATGCCTCTAGCGGCATCATCATCGGCATGTTCATCCTCGGTGCACTCATCGTCTCCGCATTCATCGTCGTAGATATGAAGAATGCCCGCGCTATAGATGAAAGGACGGCGCAAAAGTAATGCCGCGCTCGTTTTCTCGCCGCGCAACTATCGCCGCGGTCCTCGTCCCCACGCTGAGCCTAGGCGCCTGCGTCACCAACGAGGAAGATTCCACTCCGGAGGGCTGGGAGGAACCCCATTCCGCAATGGTGCCGGAAATTGCCGCCATGTATGACGACAACGATGGCGTCCTCACTGCCGGCACTAACCCACCCTATGCCCCATTTCAGCTCAAGGATTCCCACGGGGCGCTCCAGGGCGTTGAACTCGATCTTGCTCGCGCCGTTGCCGGAGTCTTGGGACTCGACTTCCAGCCCATGGAACAAGACTTCTCCATGATCTTGCCCGCCGTACAATCGGGCCAGATTGATATGGGCGCATCCGGGTTCACGGATAACCCCGAGCGCCGCAATGAATTCGACTTTGTAGATCACCTCTACGCCGGCATCCAGTGGGCCGAGCGAGTAAATGGACCTAAGAAGGTTGACCCGGATAATCCTTGCGGCTTGACGGTTGCGGTGCAGCGCACCACGGTATCTGAAACCGACGATGTGCGCCCCAAGAAGGATGCGTGCAATGGCGATCTGACTGTCTTGTCTTATGACACCGGTGACAACGCCGCGTTGGCGGTCCTCATGGGACGCGCAGATGCCCTGTCCGCAGACTCCCCAGTAACGGCGTGGGCTGTCAATCGCTCCGAAGGAAAAATGCGGCAGGTAGGCGATATGTTCCAAGCATCGCCCTATGGCTTTGCCGTACCCAAGGATTCCGATCTCGGCAAGGCCTCTGCCGCGGCACTGCAACACCTCATCGAAACCGGTGAGTATGCAGAAATCTTGTCCCGTTGGGGCATCGAGGATGGCTTAATAGACCAGGCAATGATTAATGAAAGGCCGATCAATGGTTAATGAAAATACGGCGACGCCAGCTACGGCAGAGCCTAAGGAAAAGCCCGCCAAGATCGAGGCGCGACCTCTACGCCACCCGTGGCGCTGGGTCTTCGCCGGCCTGCTTATCGTGCTCGGCGTGTGGTTCATCATCGCCTCCGCCCGCAACGAGGCTTTTGGCTGGGACACCTACTTCCAGTACCTGTTTGATAAGCGCATTGCACTTGCCTCCCTCCACACCATCGCCATCACCATTTTGTCCATGATCATCGGCGTTGTCGGTGGTGCCATACTTGCGGTTATGCGCATGTCCCCGAACCCGGTGCTGCGCAGCGTCTCCTGGGTATTCCTCTGGGTCTTCCGCGGAACGCCGATCTATGTGCAGCTGGTGTTTTGGGGTCTGCTCTCCGCCATCTACCAATCCATCAACCTGGGCTTTACCGAGGTATCCTTGCAGACGATCCTCACCAACGCCTTCTTCCTTGCGGTGATGGGCCTGGGGCTTAATGAAGCCGCCTATATGGCCGAGATTGTGCGCTCCGGTATCACCTCCGTTCCCGAGGGCCAGAAGGAAGCTTCCAAGGCACTCGGCATGTCCTGGTGGATGACCATGCGCCGCACCGTCCTTCCGCAGGCCATGCGCATTATCATTCCGCCCACAGGAAATGAGTTCATTTCCTTGCTCAAGACCTCTTCCCTCGTGGTGGCCATTCCTTATACCGAGGAAATCTTCGGCCGTTCCACGGATATTTCCGCCGCGCTCTTCCAGCCCATCCCGCTGTTGCTGGTCGCAGCGTCCTGGTACCTCGTGGTTACTTCCCTGCTGATGGTGGGACAGTACTTCCTGGAGCGCCGCTTTGAGCGCGGCGCCACCCGCGAACTCACTGGCCGCCAACTTGCTGCGCTGGCAGACGCTGAAGGAACCATCCCCCGCAACGTATCCGTGATTTCGGAGGCTAAAAACTAATGGCTACTCCCATGATTTCCGCCCAGAACGTCCATAAGTCCTTCGGACAGCTCGAGGTCCTCAAAGGCATTGACCTTGAGGTCCAGCCCGGCGAAGTGGCCTGCCTGTTAGGCCCCTCGGGCTCCGGCAAGTCCACCTTCCTGCGCTGCGTCAACCACCTTGATAAGGCAACGGCGGGCCGCCTCTACGTCGACGGCGAGCTGATTGGCTACCGCGAAAAGAACGGCACCCTGTATGAGATCAGCGAAAAGGAAGCCGCAGAGCAGCGCTCCGATATCGGAATGGTCTTTCAGTCTTTCAACCTTTTCCCCCACCGCACGGTGATTGAAAACATCATCGAGGCACCGGTGCAGGTGAAAAAGATTCCGGAAGAGACCGCCCGCGCCCGCGCTATGGAGCTGTTGGAGGACGTTGGACTTGCTTCCAAAGCCAATAACTACCCGGTACAGCTCTCCGGCGGCCAGCAACAGCGCGTTGCCATCGCTCGTGCGGTGGCCATGGATCCTAAGCTAATGCTTTTCGACGAACCTACGTCCGCCCTCGACCCCGAGCTCGTCGGCGAAGTGCTGCGCGTTATGAAGGACCTCGCAACCGAAGGCATGACCATGCTCGTAGTCACCCACGAGATGGGTTTTGCGCGCGAGGTAGCCGATAAGGTCTTCTTCATGGACGGCGGCGTGGTCATCGAGTCCGGCAGCCCAGCTGAGGTTTTGGATAACCCGCAACAACCACGCACCAAGGACTTTTTAGCTTCGCTGCTGTAGCCCCCCACTGCACTCAACAGAGTGCCTTCAGCCCGCCGCCTTTCAGCTAAAAGAGAGGACCGGCGGGCTTTGTCGTGACTCATTCCTCTACACCAGTGTTAAAAGACCCCGAGTCAATGCGCTGGCCGCACCCAAGCCGGCGACGCTCAGCGACAGCACACGGGCCTTTTCTCGTGGAACACGCTGGGCAATCCGGGTTCCGGCCCAAATTCCTACACACATGCCTAATACTCCCGCGGGCCACATCACCCAAGGCAGGCCATCAAAGTGGGCCGCACCAGTAAGCGTCTTGGTCATCACGGAAAAGAATCCGCCTACGACAAAAATCGGCTGCAGCGTAGCGGCGTAAACATGTTGGGGCCACTTTGCCGCCTGGGCGTAGACGGTAATAACCGGGCCGGCCACGCCGGCCAAAGTATTGGTAAAGCCGCCGAGAATACCGGCGGAGATGGCAGGGCCTTTGCCCTCCATCGGCGGGACAAACTTCTTTCCAAAAGTAACCACCGCCAGTGCGACCAGAAGCGCAGCGCCCACCACAATCATGAGCCCTGCGGTATCCATGCGCCTAATGAGCAGCGCCGCGGCCAAGGAACCTATCACCATGACTGGGGCTATTAGCCCGAACTTCTTCCAGCTCACATTTTCACGCACGGAATAGGTAGTCAACATCGCATTAACACAAGCCAAAACGTTAATGACTAGAATGCCTTCGACCGGACCCATAATCAGCATGAGGATGGGACCGCCGATGAGACCGAGCCCCATTCCAGATACCCGTTGCAGTGTCGAACCGACGACAACGACGAGGAAAATAACCAGTGCGAGGCTCACTGACGGTATTTCTCCTTTACCGCACGACCTACGGATTCGGGGAACATACCCGTTACGTCGCCGCCAAACTTTGCTACCTGCTTACACAGCGAGGAACTGATATATCCGTACTTCTCGTCCGTGAGTAGGAAGACGGTATCGATACCGGAAAGGCGCCGGTTCATCTGCGCCATGGGCAGCTCATATTCATAGTCGAGAGAGCTTCGCAGTCCCTTCACCAAGACGTCCGCCCCGTGCTCCGTGGTGTAATCCACCAACAGCCCGGAGCAATAATCCACCTTGATGGAAGAATCCACGCTCTGACGGATAAGTTCCATGCGCTCCTCCACGCTAAAAAGCCCGGAGGGCTTGTCAGGGTTACCGGTTACTAACACGGTGACCTCATCAAACATCTGATTAGCGCGGTTGATGATATCGACGTGGCCTAAGGTGACGGGGTCGAAGGATCCAGGGCAGACGGCCTTAGTCATGCTACTTTCGCTTTCTTTTCAGTGGTTTAGTCTTCGGTGTCCTCGCTGCCGGGGCGGGTATAAACCGCCATATCCATGCGTGCGATGCCAAAGGTGCGCTTCTTAAGCTTCTGGCCGGTGGGCTCAAAACCAGCAGGCCACTCAGTATCCGCGGAATCAACATGACGCTCAATTACTACCATTGCGCGATCGGTCAGCACTGGTTCGATAGCAGCAATGAGTTCATCCACCTCATCAAAAGCATAGGGCGGGTCCGCCAGCACCAAGTCAAAGTGTTTGCGCGGGGCACTAGCCAGGTAGGTGCCTACCTTCATCTCTTGCACGCGCACGCCGGGATGCTTGACGACGCCCATGTTGTGCCGGATGATTTTCACCGCATCGGCCGAAGATTCCACCAGTACTGCTTCATCTGCTCCACGGCTCGCCGCCTCTAGGCCCAGGGCACCAGAGCCAGCAAAAAGATCGAGCACCGAAGATCCAGCAAAGCCCCACCGTGCAGTGAGAGATGAAAACAGCCCTTCGCGGGCGCGGTCTGCGGTAGGCCGGGTTCCTTCTGCAGGCACTTTAATGGTGCGTCCGCGAGCTTCGCCGGCAATAATGCGCGTCATTTATGCTTCTCCAATCTCCATCAAAAGGTCTCCGCCCACCACATCACTAAAGTCAGAGACCACAATACGGTGGACCTTTCCTGGTCCCGGGCTTTCTACGGGAGCCTCGAGCTTCGTGGCTTCAACGGTCGCAAGCGGTACTCCGGTATCAACAGTGTCTCCCACATTCACATGGCAACGGACGATGCCCGCGAAAGGGGCGTAAATTTTCATGCTTCTAGGTTAACCCGTCTTAGTTCTTCTCCAAGTATTCCTGTTCGCTTTCGCTCAAATTGCGCGTGAGTTCCTCAGCCAGCTCGGGATTGCGCATCACCATGGCGCGCGCATCCGTGTGGGTGCGCTCCACAATGTCTTGGTCATCCGCCAAGTTCAGTAGCCGCAGTGTGCGGTGAGTTCCGGACTGCATGGTGCCCAAGATGTCGCCCTCTTGCCGCTGGCGCAAATCAAGCTCGGCCAGTTCAAAACCCGAGGACGTTTGGGCGATCTGAGTGATACGACGGAAGGACGGAGTGTTATCGGCTGCCGTCGTGTGCAAAAGGCAGACGGAGGCATTGCCGCCTCGTCCCACACGCCCACGCAACTGGTGCAACTGGGAAACGCCGAAATGCTCGGACTCGCGAATGAGCATTACCGTGGCATTGGGAACATCCACGCCCACCTCAATGACCGTGGTAGAGACCAGGATATCGATCTCTCCCCTGGCAAATGACGTCATTACCTCGTCTTTATTGGGCATCTTCCCATGCAAAATGGCGACCCGCAGTCCCTTGAAGGGACCGTTTTCTAACTGCTGTGCAAGCTCTAGAACTCCGCCTTTGCCTTCAATGCGTGGGCAAACGATATAGGCCTGATGGCCGTGGGCAACCTCCTCGCGTATGCGCTCGAGTGCGCGCAGCACCCAGGTCGGCCGCCACTCGGCCACCACTGCTGACTGAATAGGTTTGCGACCACCGGGCAGCTCGGTCAGCGTTGATACGGCGAGGTCGCCAAAGACGGTCATCGCAATGGTGCGCGGAATCGGTGTTGCTGTCATCACCAGCACGTGGGGGCTGAGGCCTTCACGTGCCTTTAACCGCAGGCTATCACGCTGCTCTACACCGAACCGGTGTTGCTCATCTACGACGACCAATCCCAAGTTAAAGAACTCCACGGTGTCTTGGATAATCGCATGGGTTCCAATGATGATGTCCGCGTCACCGGAGACAATATCCAATAAAGCCTGCCGCTTGTCCGCCGTACGCATGGAGGCGGTCAGGAGTACCACCTTGACCCCTTCGGGAACCGAGGTCCCGATGGAGGCAGCGTGTTGGGAGGCGAGTACTTCCGTAGGCGCCAGTAGACCCGCCTGCGTGCCTGCGTCGACAGCCTGCAGCATAGCGCAGGTAGCCACCATGGTTTTGCCCGAGCCAACCTCGCCTTGCAACAAGCGCATCATGGGCAGCGGACGAGCAAGATCGTCTTCGATCTCGCTAATGACGCGACGCTGCCCTTCAGTCAGATCAAAGGGCAGATGGCTCAGCAATTCTTCGCGATAGCCGCCTAAGGTAGCCGGCATGGTAGAAGCGGTGCGGGCTTCGGCATCGCGCTGGCGCAATGCCATCACCAAACCAATAGACAGAGCCTCGTTGTACTTCAGCCGCTGAATCGCACGGTACGGGCCCGCCTCCCCCGGCTCATGGATTTCCCGTACTGCCTTATCGAGGCTGATGATCATCTGATAATCCAGCGGTTCCTCAATCGGCGGGGTCTTAGATAAAACGTAGTGGATGGCACCCATGATGTACCACGAGGTCACCTTGGACGTGGCTGGGTACACCGGTATCCATTCGCGTTCCAAGAGGAGCTGGTCGAGCCTGCCAAACTGCGACAGGTTCCGCAGCGAGCCGGTGGCCTTTGGGCGGTGCTTCTTGCCGGATTCGGCCGCTGGCTGGCGGTAGTCATCCAGTTCGCCATCGGGGCGGCCGAAAGCATCGATCTCTACAAAGTCCGGCTGCTGCAACTGCGGCTGGTTGCGAAAGAACTTAAGCTTGCCGCTCATCATGACGCGCTGTCCGCGGTGCAACATCCGCATCACGTAATTGGCATTGAAAAAAGTCGCAATGATGCTGCCATCGAGCTGCACATTGATGATGGTGGTCTTGCCCGAGTCATGGCGGGTGAATCCGGTAATGGTTCCGGTAACCGTGACGATATCGCCCTCCGCAGCGTCTCCTAGGCCGACGTCCTTGTTGTGGCGGATATAGTCTCGCGGATAGTGAGCTAAGAGCTCACCGCAGGTCTCATACCCCAGCGCTTTGGTAATCTTCGCGGCATCTTTCGCCGCAAGCACCTCCGTCAAAGGGCGATTGTCCTGCCAGCCGAGCATTGCTATTCCACTCCGATTTCGGTTGCGATATCCGGTACATTCAGTGCCATAACGTCCACGCGAAGCTGTTGAGCTAGGTCCTCCTGGTCTAGATCAAGGGCGCTTAAGACTGTGACCTGCTCACCGCCTTCTGCTAAGAGATCGCGGCAAGTGGCAATGATTGATTGCGGGGTTTCCTGGCTCGGGTAAGCCACTCGCATGGACTTGGCAGCATCACGCATGGCAGCAACGACGACACCGGTATCTGGGTTATCCGGCTCATAGACGGAAATCGCCGCCAGAGCCGCAGCTAGCGATTGCGCGGGCACTACTCTCCCAGCGCCGGTCTCCGAGCTCAAGCCGGTAGCAAGGACGATGTCCTCGTCTTCCGCTGCAATGGGAGCATCCGGAGACACAACGCGAACCCCCGCCGATGCAAGAAGGTCAGTGATGGGCCCGGCTGGTGCGGCGGCAAACACTCTACGAGCAATCGGATCTTCGGAGGCAGGTTCGGCGTGAGGAGGCAACACCTCGAGGTGGAGGTTGGTTACCTTTCCTGTACCAAAGGCGGTTTCGATGACTCTGCCTGCCTGCCGGGAGTGGATATGTACATTAGCGCTGTCCTCGGTGGCGCGAGCGATGACGAGGCTATCTCCCATAAGAGAAATTGCTGTTTGCAGCTCGTCTATATCTCCCTCGAAGAAAAACACCACTTCCAGTTCAGTTTCCGGCTCCGGCTCGGGAATTCCTGTGTTCCCGGTGGATCCTTCGACTTCTGCGAGCAGAGACTCTAAGAGGATGACGAGGCCGGCGCCGCCAGCATCCACCACTCCTGCCTCGCGCAGGGCTGGTAGTTGCGAAGGAGTGCGCTCGAGGGCCGTTTCCGCGGCAGTGATTGCGGCGCTGACAATACTGTGCAAGGTTGCGCCTGACTGCGCTGCAGCGTCTTCGGCGGACTCGGCTGCTGCCTTCAGAACCGTAATAACTGTGCCTTCCACCGGATCGACAATGGCTCGCTCCACCAGCTCCACGGCCTGCTGCAGGGCGCGGGCAAAGACGGCACCGTCGATAACTGAGTCCACAGTTGACTCGGCCACGCCGCGCAGAACCTGGGACAGCACCATTCCCGAGTTTCCGCGGGCACCACGCACCGCCCCGAACGCGAGTAAATCGGCGACATCGCCGCCCTTGTCGAGCTCCGCTACCGCTGCCTCCATGGTGTGCGCCATATTCGATCCCGTATCGGAATCCGGTACGGGAAAGACATTGAGCGCGTTAATCTCATCGCGGCGATGGGCTAATTCCCCCACGGCGCGGGTGGCCCAATTACGCATTCCGTGGGAATCCAGCGTGCTGGGGTAGGACATGCGCAATAGTTTACAAGCGCCAGTCTATTTCCTGTGCGCCTTGGTCCCGCAAAAGGGCGTTTGCCCGGGAAAAGGGCTTCGATCCAAAGAAACCGCGGCTGGCAGAAAGCGGTGAGGGGTGTGGGGACTTGATACAGGGGACGTCGGGAAGAAAGCGCTCACACGCTTGTGCATCCCGGCCCCAGAGAATCGCGACCATGGGGCTGCGGTTGAGCGCGCGAATGGCAGCCTCGGTGATCTCTTCCCAACCGATGTGACGGTGCGAACCGGCTTGGCCTGGGGCTACGGTAAGCACCCTGTTAAGCAACAGCACTCCCTGGTCCGCCCAGGCGCTCAGGTCCCCGTCTTCCCGGCCGTCGATACCCAGATCATCGTGCAGCTCGCGGTAAATATTGACCAAGGAACGCGGCGGTTTCACACCCGGGCGAGTCGAGAAGGCCATGCCCATGGCGTGTCCTGGGGTGGGATAAGGGTCTTGGCCGACGATGAGCACGCGGACATCATCCAGCGGCATCTGCAACGCACGGCAGACATCCTCAGCCGGGGGCAAATAGTCCTGCCCCTCAAGAGCGTGAGAAATCTGTGGCCATTGCTTTTCAACTACCGGTGCCAGCATCGGCTCCCAAGAGGGGTGGTAGGTGGGGTGCATGGTTAAAAGCTCAACCAGCCTTTCTGATAGCTCGGTGTCGTGCCTCCCAGCGTAACCCCGCAGCCGCGGGTTACGGTGCCAATCTTTCGGAATCCGGAGGGGGCGTCCTTTGCCGTCGTGCCGATGAGGGTGTGGTCTTCGCCGCCGCTGAGTACCCATTCCCACGGGTCGCAGTCGAGTAGATCCGCGGCTTGGCACAGCAATTCTTCCGGTTGCAAGGCCTGCGGATCCAAGTCCATGTGCACGCAGGAATGCTCGGCCATCGTCGTGCAGTCTTGAATCAAACCGTCTGAGTTATCGGTCATGGCGGTGACCCCGGCGGCGCGGGCGATGACGCCACGGCCGGGGTTGAGCCAGGGGGCACAGTGGGCGTCGATAAGCGGCTGCAGGTGCTCATGCCCTGCAGGAAGGTTCCGGCCGAAGCGCTCCAACAAGGCCAAGCCGGCGGCCGAGTGGCCGATCTTGCCGTGCGCTACCACCTGCTGGCCGGCCCGCGCCCCGTCCAAAGTCAAGGCGGGAAGGCTGCCGCCCAGGAAGCCTACGGCCGTGATATTGATGACCAAGAGATCAGACTTCGTGAGGTCGCCGCCTACCAACTCGGCGTTATAGAAGGAGCTATGTTCCGCAATTCCCTCGGCAATGCCACGTACGAAGGGCACCGGGGTATCGCCTGGCGCGGCGATTGCAAGCAGGGCAGCAACCGGACGGGCACCCATAGCTTCCACATCGGCAAAATTGCGCAAGATGGCCTTCTTGCCAATCTCGCGCGGGGTAGACCACTCGCGCAGGAAATGACGTCCCTCCACCATCAAATCAGTGGCCGCCACGGTGCGGGAATTCGGCGGCGCGCTGGGCAGTACCGCGGCATCGTCTCCATTGAGCCTACTGGAGGCCACGGAGGTAATTTCCCGGATGGCGGCGCGTTCTCCCACATCTGCGAGAGTCTGAGTTAAGTTCACCAGCTTCCTTTCGATACTATGAGCCCTTATGACATCCCAATTTAACCGCACCGCGATCTTCATTTCACTTGGGTTGTCCATAGTGATGGTTCTGGCGGTCCTTTTCGGCGCAAAATACGTATTCAATAACGTCGCCAAAGCACCAGTGGCGGTCTCCCCCGTGGAGTCTAAGGAGGCAGACTCGCAAGCCTGCCGCAGCTTTATCGACGCCCTTCCGGATCAGGTCATGGATAGGCCACGTGCCGATATTGCCGAGCCCGTGCCTTCGGGCGTCGCGGCCTGGGCCACTACCTCAGAGGATAAGGTCACCGTGCGCTGTGGCGTAGATATGCCTTTCCAGTACACCGAGTACTCCCAGACCCAGGACGTAGAAGGCGAACAGTGGTTCCAGGTGCGCGATGCCACCCCCGGCTCCAACCTCACCACTTGGTATGCGCCGCAGCGCTTCCCCGTTGTCGCGGTCACTGCCTCCACTGACGCAGAGCCGGGCGAGCTGAACGACGCCCTCTCTTCCCTCGAAGAAAAGCCTGCCACTGCCCACGAGGCGCCACTTAAGGCTCTCAAGGCGGGGAATGACCAGATGTGCGCAGAAGTAGACAAGGCCCTGCCCGATTCGGTGGCTGAGGGATACAGCCGCCGCGAGGTTGAGGATAAGAATACCTATGTATGGAGTGCCGAAGGCCGCGAAGACATCGTTGCGCGATGCGGCGTAGCCAAGCCGGAGAACTATCGCGCCGGAGTCAAGCTCCAACAGGTCAACGATATTCCGTGGTTCGAGGACACCACCTTGGCCCATGGCACGACCGCGGGCACGTGGTTTGCCCTCGGCCGCGAGGACTACCTTGCGCTACACGCCCCACAAGATGCCGCGCAGGCGGCCCTGGTGGAAATTGGCGATGTGCTCGCAGAGCACACGGCCGAAAAATAAGCAGCGCTTGGGCCTACTTGGCTAGGGCCTGCTCGATAAGCGCCTCGAGCAGCGCCGGGTACTCAACGCCCGAGGCCGCGAGCACCTGCGGGTACATGGAGATCGGGGTAAAGCCCGGCAGGGTATTGATCTCGTTGATGTACACAGATTCCTCGGTGACGAAGAAGTCGACCCTAGACAAGCCCTCACAGTTGAGGGCCTCGAAGGCGCGGATTGCCATGTCGCGTAGCTTTTCGGTCAGCTCGGGTGCGAACGGCGCAGGGATTTCGGCGGTGACCACATTGTCGAGGTACTTGGTGTCGAAGCCATAAAAGCCCTCGTCGGAATCATCGATACCGGCGAGCAGCGCCGGGACGGAGGCCAGCAAGGTGCCATCGGCATAGTGCAGTACGCCGATTTCTACCTCTTTGCCTACGATTTCCGGCTCCACCAGGATCTTTTCGTCGTCTTCCAGTGCCAGGTCAACAGCTGCGGGGAATTCCTCCCAGGTGGTGACCTTGGATACGCCAATGGAGGATCCACCGCGAGCAGGCTTGACAAAGACGGGCAGGCCTAGCTGCTGCTTTTCGTCCTCGCTTAGCTCGGTGCGGCCTTTGAGGATGACCTCGGGCGCTACTGGCAGGTCTGCCGCCGCCAGCACCTTCTTGGTAAATTCCTTATCCATGCCCACCGAGGACGCCAAGACCCCTGGGCCTACATAGGGCAGGCCGGAAAGCTCAAAGAGTCCTTGGACTGTACCGTCCTCACCAAAGGGGCCGTGCAGAATGGGAAATACCACGTCGACCTCTGCAAAGAGCGTGCCGTCGGTGACGTTATGGAATTGGCCCTTCGCATTGGGATCAAGGGAAAGGGTCAGCTCCGCACCAGGGCTGACCTCCGGCATAACACCATCGACAATTTCTAAGCCGTCAGTGGTGCCGGGCGTCCACGTGCCCTCACGGGTGATACCGATGGGCACCACCTCGAACTTCTCTGGGTCGAGGTGGTTCATGATCGCGCCAGCGGATACGCAGGATACGGAATGCTCGGTGCTACGGCCGCCATAGATAACGGCCACGCGGGTCTTTTCAGTCATGCCCGCAGATTTTACCCTCGACCTACTCCGACTTCTTGGACCGACCCATCAAAGCGATGATCATATCTTCTACCGCCACACCCTCGTAGCACACGCCATAAACGGCGTGCGTGATAGGCATCTCTACCCCGGCCTGCTGGGCGAGGCGATAGATGGAGTCACAGGAGTAGACACCTTCGGCGACCTGTCCATTGGTCGCGGCCTTGGCCTCTTCAATCGTGCCGCCTTGGCCCAGGCGGTAGCCAAAGGTGCGGTTGCGCGACAATGTCGAGGTGCACGTTGCCACCAAGTCGCCCATGCCTGCGAGGCCGGAGAAAGTAAATGGATCCGCCCCCAGCTCCACGCCCAGGCGGGTAATTTCCGCCAGACCGCGGGTGATGATGGTGGCCATGGTGTTATTGCCCAGCCCCTTGCCGGAGGCGATACCACAGGCCAAGGCGATGACATTCTTGCAGGCGCCACCGATTTCCGCGCCGATGACATCGGTATTGGTGTAGGGCCGCAGGTACGGCGCGGCGACCGCTGCTTGCACGCGCTGAGCGCGGTCTTCATCGGAGCAGGCAATCACCGTGGCGGCCACTTGGCCGGCAGCAATCTCCTTGGCCAAGTTCGGGCCAGACAGTACCGCCACGCGGTCTGCTGGCACGCCCGCCGCATCCATAATGACCTCACTCATGCGCTTGAGCGTGGCAGTCTCTACGCCTTTAGAAATAGACACCAGGGTCGCGTCCTCTGGCAGGTGCGGCGCCCACTTTTCCACGTTGGCGCGCAAGGTTTGGGAGGGAACGCCGAACACGACGACGTCGGCAAGCGCCAGCGCTTCGACATCATCATGGGTGGCCCGCACCACGGCCGGCAGGCGGGTATCCGGCAAATAGTCCGGATTGGTGTGGGTCTCGTTGATGGCCTGCGCCAATTCCGCGCGGCGCGCCCACAGGCGAACGTCATTTCCGGCGTCCGCAAAGACCTTGGCCAAGGTAGTGCCCCAAGAACCAGCACCCATCACGGCAACATTAACCATGGTGTCTCCTCCAAACGTGCAAATCTATAACCCCAACCTTAAAGCATGCCCGTCCCCCGTGGGGCAAGGATGCACAACGCGCCTAACCCGTGGGACAATGGGCCCTTAGACGTTGTTCTTATAAACCCAATTACTGTGGAAAGGCCCTGTGGAGGCAGACGATGCCCAATATTAAAAAGATGCACGAAACCGACAAGGATCAGCAGCACGAGGAGTTTATTTCCGGCCGCCACCAGGAAATCCCGGTGGACCCCGCCAAGGAATTCCACCGCACTACCCTTGCCGCCGGCGCCGTAATCTGGCGCGGCTCCCCGCAGGACCCAGAAATCGCGCTCATCCACCGCCCCCATTACGATGATTGGTCCCTGCCCAAGGGCAAGGTCGATCCCGGCGAATCCCTGCCCACTACCGCGGCCCGGGAAATCCTGGAGGAGACCGGCTTTAGCGTGCGTCTAGGCAAGCTCATCGGCAAGGTAACGTACCCAGTCCAAGGCCGCACTAAGGTGGTCTACTACTGGGTGGCCAAGTACCTGGGCGGAACCTATTCCGCCAATAGTGAAACCGATGAGCTGCGGTGGCTGCCCATCGACGAGGCACAGGACCTCCTGTCCTACGACGTTGATACCGCGGTAGTGGCCAAGGCGGCCAAGCGCCTGCGCATCGCGCCCGCTACCCGCGTGCTCTATGTGCGCCACGCACGCGCGCATGAAAGCGGTAGCTGGCAAGGCGATGACAACCTGCGACCACTGGATAAAAAGGGCCGCCGCCAAGCAGAGATGCTGGTGCCGATGCTGAGTGCCTTCCAGCCCACCGCCATTTACTCTGCCCTGCCCCAGCGCTGCCAGCAGACGGCTGCCCCGCTTGCCGACGAACTGGGCAAGGACATTTCCATCAACAAAAACTTTGGCGATGAGGCCTGGGAGAACGACCCAGAAGCAGCCAAGAAAGCTTTCCGCCGGGTGGTCAACGAAGGCGGCGTTCCTGTCATCGTAAGCCAGGGGACCACCATTCCTGGCATCATCGAGGACCTCGCCCCAAAGTTCCTGAAAAAGCCGGTGGACAAGCTGAAGTTTAAGAAGGCTTCTGTGTGGGTCTTGTCTTTCAACAATGGCGAGCTCACCGGTGCCGATTACCTGGCTAGCCCACTGCCGGTGCGCTAGTTTCCTGGTTCCTCGCCGACCAACAATTAAGGCCCTGCCTGCCACCTGATTCGGTGGAACGGCAGGGCCTTCTGTGCACTCCTATTGTGCGACTGCGCAGCTTTCTAGCCGCGCAGTTCAAGGGTGCGGCGGACAAAGAGAACCATAATGAGTGTATTCAGCGCCGGGAACAAAATAGCGCCGACGATGGTAAAGCTCAGCACGGCGTACAGGACGGCAATTAGGACGAGCACCAAGATGGTCACTCCAACGTTCTTCTTTGCGACCTCGATGGATGCACCAAAGGTTTCGCCCACAGATAGCTCAGGGCGTGCAGCCTTGACGGCCGGCATCCAAGTGAAGAAGAAGGCGGCGAAGAGTCCCGGAATAACCAGGAGGAAAAAGCCTAGAAGGACAACCACGATCGACAGCGCATAGACCGCCATGAGTCCGGCGATATTCTTAAAGCTGAGGAAGTCCGTTATCTGCAGCGTGCCGGTATCCACCTGCTTATTGGCGGCCTGGTACCAGGTGCTATATGCCCAAATCATCACGAGGAACATCGCAATAAAGACAAGAACCATCACTGCGACCAGCCCGCCAGTAAGAGCAGCATCAGACCCCGAGCTACTGTTGGCTAGGGCATCAATGGATGATCCGCTGCCCGCTAGGACAGCAATCAACACTAAATAGAGGATGAACATCACTACGCCCTGGATCAGTGGGCCGAAAATCCACTGCGCCCAATTGCGGCCGAAATAGCGGAAGCTATCGCCGATTACCTGAATGGCATCTACATCCCGGCCAAACAGGGAATCGTTTTCCGGATACGGGCTTCCGGCGTATCCAGGCTGGCCGTACTGCTGTTGTCCATACTGTTGCTGGCCAAATTGCTGTTGACCAAATTGCTGTTGGCCGTAGCCAGACTGGCCATTCGCATCATTTCCATGAGATGCAGACTCATGGCCGGCTCCGGGATACTCTGCCCCGTTGTTTCCTGAATTGAAGGAATCATTATTCGAATAAGGATTGCTCATAAGTCTAAAGCTAGGGTGATACTTTGTTGCGGGAAACTGGAGCAAACAATTGTTACCTATACGTTACCGAGTTGTACCCCCATTTACCCCAAGGCAGAAGTTTAAAGTTCACGTGTGAGCGCACGGCGCCCCTACGGCTTCTTCGCGTAGCAGGACTGTAGGGGCACTGCTGGCCCGCCGATCGCCATCGATTCTTCTGCTATTGGGCGTGAACAGCAGGCTTGAAGCTGGGGCGACGCGATTCGTACGCAGCGATTGCATCCTCGTTGCGGAACGTAATGCCGATGTCATCCAGCCCTTCCATCAACCGCCAACGGGTGTAGTCATCAATATCGAAGCGGTAGGTATTTTCACCCACTGTGACTGTTCGAGCCTCCAGGTCCACGGTGACCTGGGTTTCTCCTGCTTCCAGCTGTTTCCAGATGAGCTCAATATCTTCTTGCTCCATCAATCCAGTAAGCAGTCCGGATTTTCCAGCGTTGCCGCGGAAAATATCAGCAAAGCGGGAAGAAAATACCGCGCGGAAACCGTATTCACTCAACGCCCACACTGCGTGCTCACGGGAGGATCCGGTGCCAAAATCACTGCCCGCGAAAAGCACCGAGCCATCCTTGAATTGCGCCTGATTGAGTACAAAGTTGTCATCGGAGCGCCAATTTGAAAATAGGCCATCTGAAAAGCCGGTACGCTTGACCGACTTCAAGTAGCGCGCGGGGATGATCTGGTCAGTATCCACGTTGGAAGCGCGCAGGGGCACGCCCGTTCCCGTATGCGTAATAAATTTCTCCATTGTCAATGCCTTTCTAAGCGCTTAATCCAGATCTGCCGGGCTAGACAGGTAACCGGTCACGGCAGTCGCGGCAGCCACCTGCGGGGAGACAAGGTGCGTGCGCCCGCCAGGGCCTTGCCGCCCCTCGAAGTTGCGGTTGGAGGTGGAGGCGGATCGCTCGCCCGGAGCCAGTTGATCTGGATTCATACCCAAGCACATCGAGCAACCGGCGGTACGCCACTCCGCGCCGAACTCTCGGAAGACTTCGTCGAGGCCCTCCTCCTCCGCTTGGGCCTTGACCACGGCGGAGGACGGCACGACCATCATCCGCGTATTGGCAGCGATGGTGCGCCCCTTGACCACGTCGGCCGCAGCGCGCAGGTCTTCGATGCGGGCATTGGTACAGGAACCGACGAAGACGGTATCGATCTTGATATCGCGCAGCGGAGTACCTGGCTGCAGGTCCATATACTGCAAAGCCTTTTCCACAGTGGCCTTTTCATTATCGTCACCACAATCTTCCGGCTCTGGCACCTTCTCCCCTAACGGAAGGCCCTGTCCAGGATTGGTTCCCCACGTAACAAATGGGATCAGCGAGGAGCCATCAATTTCCACGACAGTATCGAATTCTGCCCCTTCGTCCGTGGGAAGTGTCTTCCAATACTCGACTGCAGCATCCCAGTCTGCTCCTGTAGGAGCGAACTCGCGGCCCTTGACATACTCGAAGGTCGTCTCATCGGGAGCGACCATGCCGGCGCGGGCTCCTGCCTCAATAGACATATTGCACATCGTCATGCGCGCTTCCATGGACATCTTGCGGATGGCCTCACCGCGATATTCAATGATGTGGCCCTGCCCGCCACCGGTACCGATTTTCGCGATTATGGCCAAGATGAGGTCCTTGGCAGATACCCCTTCTTGCAGCTCGCCAGTCACCTCAATAGCCATGGTTTTGAATGGCTTTAAAGAAAGCGTCTGCGTAGCCATGACGTGTTCTACCTCAGAGGTGCCAATACCCATGGCGATAGAACCAAAGGCGCCGTGCGTGGAGGTATGCGAGTCGCCACACACGATGGTCATACCCGGCTGGGTGATTCCCAGCTGCGGGCCAACTGTGTGGACAATGCCCTGCTGGGCATCACCCATAGAGTGCAAGCGCACTCCAAAATCCTCGCAATTCTTGCGCAGGGTCGATACCTGGGTGCGTGAAACCTCATCCTTGATTTCCAAGAGATTGCCGGACTTGATGCCTTGCGTGGGAACGTTATGATCCTCGGTGGCCAAGTGCAGCTCAGGGTGACGCAACGTGCGGCCGGCCAGCCGCAAGCCATCAAATGCCTGCGGACTGGTAACTTCATGTAGTAGCTGAAAGTCGATAAAGATAAGGTCTGGCGCCCCAGCATCGCCGTGTTGGACGACGTGATCGCGCCACACTTTTTCTGCCAATGTCAGCTTCTGGTTCATAAACATCTCTCCACACTTGAAATCTCATAAGTTGGGACGTAGATTTCATTGTATGGGAGAGTATAGCGCAGTTTCCGGAATTAAGGTGCTGGATCGAGCAATGGCCATAATGATGGCCGCCGCCAACCGCCCCTCCACCCTCAATGAATTATGCGAAACCACGGGGCTACCTCGGGCGACAGCACACCGATTGGCCACCGCACTCGAAGCACACCGCATCCTCGTTCGCACCCCCGATGGAAAGTGGAAGGCCGGCCCAGCCCTTCCCGGCAACCGTGATCACCTCCTCGAGGCAGCCGGGCCAATCATGGAGAAACTGCGCGAACATACCGGAGAATCCATCCAGCTCTACGAGGTCACTGGAAATACCCGCACCTGCATTGCCACCAGGGAGCCGGAATCCGGCCTCCACAACGTCGTGCCAGTCGGGCGCCAGCTACCGCTTAGCTCCGGCTCTGCCGCACGCATCATTGCCGCATATGTAGACATCAATACCGAAGACGCCTCGTTTACCCAAGAAGACATTGAGGCGGCCCGAAACCAAGGCTATTCCGAGTCTATTGAGGAACGCGAAGCCGGCTTAGCCTCCATTTCCGCGCCGGTTGTCGATGGTTCCGGAACTTTCCTCGCAGTACTGTCAATCTCCGGATCGGTCGAGCGCTTCCAACCTTCCCCGGCCCAGAAATACGCCGACATTCTCACTTCCGCCGCTCGCGAATTGAGCAATCTCCTCTAAGACCCTCCCCAGCTTTTCGACGCCCGCCTCCACCTAGCCCCAAGGAGGCGGGTCCTTTTATTTCCCAAACCAGAATATTAGAGAAACGCGCCTACACCTATTGAAACTCAAATGAAAATACGGTTTAATGAAAACACACTGAAAACAATGGGGAACGTCCCCTACAAGAGAGGATCAGGCATCATGACCCACAACACCCACGAAGACCATACCCACACCCATGGCGCCGATTGCGGCCACGTTTCCTTCCCGCACGGTGACCACACCGACTATCTCCACGAGGGCCACATTCACCGTGAGCATGATGGCCACTGGGATGAGTGCGAGACCACCGAGCACGTTGAAGCCGAGGCGCACGCCGACCACACCCATGGTGAAGGCTGCGGCCACGTAGCGATCCCGCACGGCGACCACGTGGACTACCTGCATGACGGTCACCGCCACGCCGCCCACGGTGATCACTACGACGAGCACTAAACGCCACCCCGGGGCCTAGCCCCATATCGCTTGCCGCCTAGGCCCTTTGAACTGTGGGCCTAGGCGGCCTTTTCTATGCCCACGACTGCTGCTGAAATCGTCTTCGAAATTCACACCAGAAACATATCTGCAAGCTCGACAGGACGCGCTCTCTCATTTCTGTTAAAACTGACAGTCAGACTATTAGTTCTTTCCGGTTGGGTGCTACGGTTCTTCGAGTGATTACTAGTTGGAAGATTTTTCTCCAAGATTTTGTCCGCTTGTGGCGGACCCCTCAGGTCTGGGTGATCCTCATTGGTTTGATGATCACCCCAGCCCTGTATTCCTGGGTAAACATCTCCGGTTTCTGGGATCCATACGGAAACACAGAACACCTCAAAGTCGCCGTAGTTAATGAGGACAAAGGCGCATCCTCGGAGATGACCGGCCACTTAGACGTCGGCGGGCAGATGATTGACAAGCTGCATGACAATGACAAGCTGGGCTGGCAGTTCATGGACCGCCAGGAAGCCGAAGACGCCGTTAAGAAGGGTGACGTCTTCGCCTCGGTAATCGTCCCCGAGGACTTCTCGGCCGATTTCGTTAGCCTTTTTAAAGGTACCTATTCTCAGCCCACGCTGGAATATCACGTCAATGAAAAGCTGAATGCCATTGCACCGAAGATTACTGATACTGGCGCTTCGACCCTAGACACCACCATTAGCTCTACCTTTAATGAGCAGGTAGCGGATTCGGTGGCCACTGAGCTAAAGAACTCCGGTGGCGATTTGAGCCAGAAGATTAACAGTACCGCAAGCAAGACCGCGGATTCGTTTTCAGAGACTGCAGATACGGTAGCTAACTCCCGCAGCCAGCTTGCTGACGTGCATTCCACCATCGAAGACGCGCGCCCTACCATCGCGCAAGCCCGCGAGTCTTTGGGCACGGTGCAAAAGACCGTCGATGATGCCCAGACCGCCCTGGATGAACTTAACTCCATTACTGCAGAGGTCCAGCGGGAAGTCACTTCTTTCTCGGACGATGCCACCGCTGCCTATGTAGAAGGCACTACCGCCATGGCGGACGGAACCGCCTCCGCCAATGCCACCGTAGGCTCAGTCTCCGGCAAACTACGCGGCGCACTCAATCGCGTCGGTGCCGCATCTGCGGGCGCGTCAGGAATCGTCGGTGAGGCTGACCGGGCTATCGATCAGCTTGAAAAGCTTGCGTCTTCACCGGCCCTGCCCCCACAGGTTTCCCAACAGATTAAGGATCAGGTAGGAGACCTCCGCGAACGCAATGACCAGAATAAGGCCGTTCTCGGTGACTTAGATACTCTCAACGGCGATACGAACGACACCATCGATTCGCTCAATAAGACCACGGGCATGTTGGAAAAGATGGCCGCCCAAACGCGCGATGATTCCCACGCGCTGCGCGATAATGTGGCCGAAGGCCTGCCCAAGCTCAATGCTGCGCTTTCCGACGTCACCGCTACCACCGGCAAACTTTCCGCCTCACTCGAAAGCCAGCAGGCACTGGTAGGGCAAACCGATGGGCTCTTGGGCGGCGTCGATGAGCAGCTAAGCCAGGCCCAGCAAGTAGTGGAGCGCTTTTCTGTGGACCTCGACGGTATTGAGGAGGGGCTTCGCGCCTCCCGCAGCGACGTGATTGCGCTGAGCAATACCGCCAATAACAATTCCATCCTGCAGTCTGTCAAGGGTCTGAACCCCGATGAGGTGTCTTCCTTCCTTGCCTCCCCTGCAGAGATGGAAAGCCACGCCGTATTCCCTGTAAAGCACTACGGTTCCGGCATGTCCTCGCTCTTTATCAACCTCACGCTGTGGATTGGCGCGTTCATGCTGCTCATCATCTTCCGCGCTGAGGTAGACCCGCAGGGCCGCAAGAACCTCACCATTACCAAGGCTTACCTTGCCCGCTTCCTTTTGCTTTCCTTCTTTGCCATCGCGCAGGCACTCATCGTGTCCATCGGCAACCTGGCCATTGGAGTTGAACATGCCAATGCATTGGCCTACGTCGCTACCGCAGTCATCGTAGGCCTGTGCTACCTGAGCATTACCTATAGCTTGGTTTCTACGTTTGGACACGTAGGCCGCGGCATCGCGGTGGTCTTCGCCTTCATCCAGATTCCGGGCGCATCCGGCCTCTACCCCATTGAAATGACGCCAGACTTCTTCCGCGCGGTACATCCATTCCTGCCCTTTACCTATGGCATCGATGCCATGCGCGAGACGGTTGGTGGTTTCTACGGCAACCACTATGCACGCGACCTTGCCGCGCTCATCGGCATGGCCGCGATCGCTTACCTCATCGGTACTGTGATGCGCCGCGGCCTGTCCAACGTCAATATGCTGGTCAACGACGAACTGCATAAGGGCGGTTTGGTTATCAACGAGCAGGTCCATCTGGTCGGCAGCCGTTACCGCTTTACCGACCTCCTCTATGCCTTGAATGACCGCGAGGCGTATCAACAAAGCTTGGAGGATAAATGGAGCATGGCGCGCAGGAATTACTCCCAGCTGATGAAGATTACCGTCGCGGTAGGCCTAGCGTTAGTCGTCGCTTTAGGCATCTACTCACGCATTAATCCTGAAGAAAAGGCCATCATTTTCGGCCTGGCCTGCCTGGTTACACTCATTGCGGTGGGTGTTATCTGCTCCCTTGAGTACGTCAAGCAGAGCATCGCGCACGATAACCGCCTGGCGGATCTCAGCGATGAGGAAATCCAGGAGCACCTCGTGCACCAACAGGAACACCCAAACCGCTACCTCCTAGAGGACTTAGACGAGGAATCCACACCTTCTAATACCAGCGAGACCAAGGAAATGCCCGCCGTTGATGCTGATGACTCAGGAAAGGGAGGCGAGTAAGTCATGAAAAACATTCTGACCATTCTCCGCGATGACCTCCACGCCATTCGCACCAATGTAATGACCGCGGTCATCATCTTTGGCCTTGCCATCATCCCGTTGCTTTTCACGTCCTTCAACGTGCTGGCTAGCTGGGATCCTTTTGCTAATACCAACCAGCTCAAGATTGCTGTGGCCAGCGAGGATGAAGGCCACGAAAGCGACCTCGCCTCCCTGAAGCTTAATCTGGGCGATGAGGTGCTCTCGCAGCTCAGCCGCAATCACGATATCGATTGGGTCATTACTGATAGCGCCGATGCAGTTGAAGGAACAAAGTCCGGCGAATACTATGCCGGCATTGTCCTTCCCAAAGACTTCAGCGCGGACCTTCTCACGTTCTATGTAGAAGGAACCGAACCAAGCAAGCTCAACCTCTATACCAATGAGAAGAAGAATGCGCTGTCTACCACCATCACGCAAAAGAGTGCGGACGGCGTCATCCAGAAAATCGACGAGTCCTTCACCCGCGTGGTATCCAATGTCGGCCTTGGCGTCGTCTCGGATTTTGATAAATACCTCAATGAGGACGATACCCAGACTGCACTCAATAACCTGCACAATCGCGTCAATAACGTCAGCACTCGCCTCGATGCTGCGGCTGGCACCGTAGGTGCACTAAGCAATCTGGTCGACTCCACGCTGCCGCTTACGCAGGCTGCGGACAATATTCTCGCCGAGGCTGGCCGCCAAGCTACGGAGACAGACAATGACCAAGGCGAAAACCCCATCGACGTTCTGCGCTCTACCCTCAATGACTCGGCTGGTTCGCTCGACGCTTCCTTGGCTGCTACAACACAAAGCTACGATGCTCTTTCTGCCCAGGTCGATGAGTTGCTCAATAATGCAAGCAACACCAGCGCACAAACGGCGCAGACCTACCGCACCGCCGCTGAACGGGTGAATGAGCAAACTCAGGCCTTTGAGGGAGTTCGCACTGCCATCAAGGACCAAGCCGATAAAGTAGCTCTACCTGCCGCGGTCGCGGGTGGATATAAGGCGATGATGGGCCAGATTGATGCCTCCATTGCCCAGAGCAACGCTCTGCATGATTCGCTCGTATCTACCGCCAATGACCTTGAGCAAGGCCGTGGCACCTCCCAAGACTCCCGACAGCGCACCAAGGATGCCATCGCCAATGCCAAGCAGGCTGCTGAAAAGGCACGCAATTCCTATAACGAGAACCTCAAACCGCAGCTAGATCAGCTCAACCAGAGCGTCTCGGTTGTCGCGGACGATATTGATGCTGTCAAGCAGGACATCGCAGGCATTCGCTCCTCGGTTTCCCAGGATGACGAGTCGCCACAGCAAAGCCTGGCGCGCGCCCGCGATACCACTGCCGGCCTTGCCGGCACCCTGCGGGAGCAAAGCGGCCGTTTTGCGGACATGGGCCGCAAGATCGACGAGGTGCGCCGTGGCGGCGATTTGGACAAGCTGGCGGATATCGTCGGCAACGATCCAGAACTGCTTGCCTCTCGCATCGCCGCTCCCGTGGCTGTAGACCGCCAGCCGGTCTACCCTGTCGCTGCCTTTGGCGTGGGTATGACGCCGTTCTACCTCACCTTGTCGCTATGGGTAGGCGCCCTTCTGGCATGCGTGCTGGTGCATACCAACGCCGAGCGTAAATACTTGCGCAAGGACGAGAACGGGAAGTACGACGAGAGCGAATTCACCCGTGGTCAAGCGTTCTTCGGCCGCTTTGCCACACTCGGCCTGGTCGGCCTCGCGCAGGCCACCTTGGTGGTTCTCAGCCTCATCTTCTTCGTCCAGATCGAGCCTGCTCACCCATTCATGCTCATGTTTGCCGCATGGATAGTCTCGCTGGTGTTTATGTTGATCATCTATTCACTAGTCATCACACTCGATAGTGCCGGCAAGGCTTTAGCGGTGTTGTTGCTCGTGATACAAGTCTCCGGCTCCGGCGGCGCATACCCGCTGCCTTTGCTACCTGAATGGTTCCAGAACGTGAGCCCGTGGCTACCAGCAACGTACGCCATTGATGCTTTCCGCAGCGCCATTGCGGGCACCTATCACGGTGATATTTGGCGCGAGTTGGGCATGCTACTGCTATTTACCATCCCTGCACTCATCGTCGGCCTCGTTCTCCGCCGCGCAATGGATTCCTATCACAAGCGCCTGCAGAAAGCGATTAAGAAGACGAAGGTTATGGCGTAGCCGCGTTTGGCGACGTCTCCCCTCCCGACCTTCCTATACCGCCCACCAAGCCCTTTTCACGGCTTGGTGGGCTTTTTCTTGGTCGGGGGTCCCACGCTAGTGCCCGAAAGACCTAGAAGGGGCTGAGAAAGCCGCATACGCATCCGCTAGGAAGGACTCGGATACCCTTTAACGCTAGGTCTAGCTCCTTCTTAAGGGATTCCCTCGAACGCAGCTATCAGGCAGGTAACCACTTACAGCCCACCTGAGTCCCTACTGAAGGACCGCTACGGGAATCTGTGCCCCCGCTCTTTACCTCAGCTCCTATACCGTCCCGCGGGCAGGACGGTTAGCCCTTGGACATCGAGGCCTGCCCTACATGCCGCTAGACCGGACAGGTCTTAGGTAAAGAAAAAGCTGCGAGCCATGTGGCTCGCAGCTTTCCGTTGGTACCCCGTACGGGATTTGAACCCGTGTTACCGGCGTGAGAGGCCGGCGTCCTAGGCCGCTAGACGAACGGGGCGCGTTCGCAGCAATCGCACATCGTGCGTTGCGGACTTGTTAAGAGTAAACGATGGGTTAATTCAGCACAAATCGCGCGGTCAAGGACGGTTTTAAGGGCAGGCGAAGGAAAACGCAAAAATTCCCGAGTCCGGTACTGCAGTGAGGGTTCTTCGTGGCCGAGGTGCGGATCGAATCAGTGGTTATTCCGCAAGCAATCTGTGGATAGTCCGTGGCCGAGAACGCTGTGCTAGTAGGACTCGGGATGGCGCTGTGCGTCGAAGTGCATATGCTGCAGGCTCCTATACTTCATACAAACGTTGGTGGGAAGGAAGTTGTGGATTATAGCGTTACTACCTGGCTGTGCTTTCGGGCTGTGCGCCTTGGCTGTGGTGCGTTTCGCTTTCTGTCACCCGCTCTCCCTTCTGTCTGTTTTCTGCTGTACCTGCAGTCTATGCCTGCACGTGCAGAACAGGAAGGGGTTTGCACAACTTCGCGGTGGTCTTAACCCTGGTGTCATTGGCAGCAGGCTGCTGCCTGCGCGGATGAGTCCAATGGTCCGGGGTAGGTTATAACCAGTTTTACTTGCGCCGTGGTCACACCCCAGACTGACGCTAGACAAAGACATTGTCCCGGATATGGAAAATCCTCCAGCCTTTAGGCTGGAGGTCTTTGTACCCCGTACGGGATTTGAACCCGTGTTACCGGCGTGAGAGGCCGGCGTCCTAGGCCGCTAGACGAACGGGGCATAGAACTAGTGAGCCTGCCGTTTAAAGCATTTTCACTGCTGGCCTACCAGGACTCGAACCTAGAATGGCGGTACCAGAAACCGCTGTGTTGCCAATTACACCATAGGCCATTTGCTAACTTGCGTTGGAAGCTTACTGCCTTCCGGCTGCGCTCCCTTGCTCGCTGCAACGTGTAATAACTATAATGATCAACGCGTAAACTGCCAAATCGCCAGCACACACGCCATTTTCAGGCCAGTAGAATGGTTAATAAAATGCGGCGAATGACAGCGCTGTAGTTCAGCTGTCATTCGCCGCATCAAAGGGCGGAATTAGATATCTACCGCCGCCTTACGGGAGGCGCTCCTCCTACTGTGCCGCCGGCACATAAGGAGTCACTTCACGGGCCGCACGAAGGCGGGCCAGGGTGGACTCCTTACCCAGTAGCTCCATGGACTCAAAGAGCGGTGGGGAAACCTGGGCGCCGGAAATAGCTACACGCAGTGCACCGTAAGCCTTACGAGGCTTCAACTCAAGGTCTTCAATAAGAGCCTTGGATAGTGCCGCCTCGATATTCTCGGTTTTCCACTCCGCAACACCCTCGAGGGTCTCGAGGCCGACCTCGAGTGGCTGAATGGCCTCTTCCTTGAGGTTCTTCTTCGCCGCCTTCTCATCGAGCTTTAGGTCGGCATCCGGGGTAACCAAGAAGCTCATGAGCCCATAAGCATCAGACAGGGTCTTGATACGGGTCTGCACAAGATCTGCGGCGAAGGCGAATTTCTCGCCGTCATAGTCGGCCGGGAAATCCGTGTATTCGGTCAGGTAGTTGCGCAGACGGAAGGCAAACTCTTCTGGGTCTAGCTGGCGGATGTGATCCGCGTTGATAGCCTCGAGCTTCTTCTGGTCAAAACGGGCCGGGTTACCCAGTACATCGTGGACGTCGAAGTTTTCTACCAAGTCATCCATGCTGAAGATGTCCTGGTCCGCGGACAGGGACCAGCCCAACAGGGACAGGTAGTTGAGCATACCCTCAGGGATAATGCCGTTATCGCGGTGATTAAACAGGTTGGACTGCGGGTCGCGCTTAGACAGTTTCTTATTACCCTCGCCCATCACGAAGGGTAGGTGGCCAAACTCTGGGGTGAACTCAGCGATGCCGATCTTCTGCAGGGCGTCGTAAAGCGCGAGCTGACGCGGAGTAGAAGACAGCAGGTCCTCACCGCGCAGCACGTGGGTGATACGCATCAGGGCATCATCAACCGGGTTAACCAGGGTGTAGAGGGGCGCACCATTGGAACGAGCAACCACATAGTCCGGCTGGGTTTCAGATTTGAAGGTCATTTCCCCGCGCACCAGGTCAGTCCAGGTCCAATCCTGCTCCGGCATGCGCAGGCGCCAGACAGGCTTGCGACCTTCGGCCTCAAAAGCATCGATCTGCTCCTGGGTGAGATCACGGTCAAAGTTGTCATAGCCCAGCTTCGGGTCACGGCCGGCCGCCTTGTGGCGCTCCTCTACCTCTTGGGCAGTGGAATATGCCGGGTAGACAAAGCCACCTTCGATGAGCTTGTCCAAAACTTCCTTATAGATGTCCATGCGCTGGGACTGACGGTAAGGCTCGTGCGGGCCACCGACATCGATGCCTTCATCCCAGCCCAGCCCAAGCCAGGTCAGGGAATCAATGATGGCCTGGTAGGACTCTTCAGAGTCACGGGCGGCATCGGTGTCCTCGATGCGAAAAACCAGCTTGCCACCGGTATGGCGGGCATAGGCCCAGTTGAATAGTGCGGTGCGCACCATGCCTACGTGCGGTGTGCCGGTTGGGGACGGACAGAATCTAACGCGTACTTCAGTCATGCCCACCATCGTAGTGGAGGCGCCGATTCCAGTCCGCACCAGCCCAAGCGCCCCTGAAACCTGCCCGGCGCGCGGCAATTTGCAGTCTATCCCTACACACAAATTGGGGTAATTGGAAACGGGTTTCACTACAAAGCCACTGGTCAGTGAAATCGGTTTCCATTACGGCTAACGGGTTATGGGAATCATTTTCTATAGTTTCTGGTGAACTTGTGAGAACTGTAGAAAGGCCTTCCCAACTGTGGCTTCCCCACGCATCCGTTTCCTTGCCACGCTGAGCACTTTGGCACTTATCACTCCCGCCACGGCTGCCGCAGGCCCCGATGATGGCAAGCACATCGCTACCAATACCCACGTTGACTCCCCCAAGTCTTTCTGGGAGAACAACGATTTCGTCCTAAAGTCCGAGTTTGGTGGTCAAGAGCCCCCGATTGCAGACACTGTTGCCTGGGTGGGCAAGGGCTACAGCGCTACGGATAACAGCAACCAGTATCTCTATACGCTTCCGGCAAACGGGACCCAAGACTACATTGGGGCCCCTGGCACGACTTACTACACAGCGCCGCACCAAGTATCCGGTAATACTTCGCCCATTTGGCTGGGCTTTGGCGCAGATGCTTCCCTGCCCACTGACAAATTTCGGGATGGCGTAGCCTTCCTTGACTTGCTCAGCGTCGATGGCCCCGGCGAGGTGGAGCTTTTTACCAATAAAGATGAAGATGAGGACGGCACCCAGCTGCACCGCATGCTCGGTTCCTTCCCGGATTCGCCGCACTCTGCCTACATTGTTGCCGGCACGCATACGCACAACTCCACTCTGTTTACCAAGCCCGGACGATACCGCCTGACCTACCGCACCAGTGCGCGCGGAAAGGATGGCCAGCTCATAGCCAATGAGCCACAGACCACCACCATCCAAGTTGGTGGGCAAAAGCCCAAAGAGGAAAAAACGCCGAGCCTCAAGGAGCGCTTCGCACAGTCCGCGGCTGGCAACGCCGCTGCTGCAGGCTACAGCCTGCGCATGGCCCCCAAGTCCAATCCCGAAAAAGACGGTGACGACAAGCTCACCACCATTTCCTTCGACGCCAAGAACAAGGCACAAGGCACCCTCACACTGCTTATCGACGGCTACTTCCTCACCGACCTCCCCGTTGAGGACGGGCATGCTCAGTGGGACGAATATATGGGCCCCGACCCGTCCCAGGTACAGGCCATCTTTACCCCTGAGGGCGATGCCCCACGCTGGATATCCCACCCCCTTGACTTCCACCCCGGTAAATCCAGCCACACCGATTCTTCTGCCGCCGCTGATACGTGGCAGCAAACCTCCCAGCCGCGCCAGCTGGCCCCCACCGAGGAAACCGAGCTAAAAGAGCTGGGCTACACCATCCGCATGCGCAAGCAGGGCAATGGTGGCACCAAGATTGTGGTGGATACTGACGATAAAAACTTCAACGGCCTTCTCACCGGCGGGCTCTATGACACGAAGGGGGCTAAATACCCCACTGTGGATCTGGAAACCCCTATTACTAACGGCCACGGCGAGGTCGCCTTTGATGAGGGCGAGTACTTCGAAGGCTATTTTGCCAAGGTTAACCTCTTCCCCCATTCCACTGTTAAGGCCGGACACGCTAGCAGCGTTATTACGGAGTCTTTTGCTTTTGGTGAAAACTATGAAGTCAGTGGGAAGTTCTCCACTTCCAATGAGGAACCGGAGGCTACCCCAGGCAAGGAAGACACTCCGTCTTCCGCGCCGCAGCCAGGCACCGAAGAACCGCAAGCCGGCAATGCACAATGCAGCGAAAAGTACCTACTAGACCGTGGTCATGTAGACATCAAAGCCCAGCCTGCCGAGGGAGGCTTTGCAACGGTTCTGCGCGATGACACGGCACAGGTGGACAAGAAATCTGTTGACCGCAAACTCGATGACGTGGTGCTCGGCGTACACGATAATGCACTCACCCCGCGCAATAAGAAGCTCGCGGGCAAAGAGTTCGACTTCCTAGGAAAGCCCGGTGAGCGCTTCTATCACCTGCCACAAACCCAGGATCAAAACATCATTTGGCCCGGTTATAACACCCAGGACCTGGATTATTCCTTAACCAAGGACAATGCTGTCAACCTCAACTTGAAGCCCACCTCCACGCCGGACGGTGCCGAGTGGGGCGCATTCATCGATGGCACCCATGGCAAAGGTTTTTCGGTCCTCGCCAATTCTGCGGCTAAGGACTACACCATCGAAACCAACTTTCCGGCCCACACCCACACGCACTGGGCCTTTTCCAAGCCTGGACTCTATACCTTCGAGGCCACCTATACGGCCACGGGGAAAGACGGCAAGGAACTAAAGTCCGCGCCCCAAACCCTCACCTTTGCCGTAGGCGATAAGACATTGGATTCCTGTTCCTTCCGCGCGCCGGGTACGGCCGGGAGCGGAAAGCCCAGCGAGAGTCCAACAGACAAGCCTTCTGCGGAGCCTTCCCAGGAGCCTTCCACGCAACCGTCCGCCCCAGATACCCCGGACACACCAGACCACCCCGGCCGGCCAGAAGAGCCCACAGGGTCCTCATTTAGCCCATGGAGTTTGGTCCTACCAGCGGTCCTCGTGGTGATTTTCAAGGCCTTTTATAACTTCTTCCGAGATAACGAGGACCTCATCCGCAAACGCTTCGGCCTCAACTTCTAAGCCTCTTCTACCCCACCAACTAGACGGGAAACACAATGCATCATTCACCATCTTTTTCCTCCCGGCGCGTCCCGTTGCGGCGCCGATTTATTCACGTATTCGCCGCCGTCTTTGCGGCAGCATTGGCCTTCTTCTCCCCCGCCGCGGCACTTGCCTTTGATGAGGTCTTCGACTCTGGGCATGTAGACGCCTTCTATGTCACGGCCCCAGATGGTCAGCTACACCTGTCGATGAAGGAAGACATCACTGGATCGGGCGTTCCACGCTCCGGCGATGATGTGGTGCTCAAGGTTGTCGAGGATGCCTGGTCGGATGCCACCGAGGCCGTGCCGGAGATAGGCCAGCCCACCTACTTCCTGCCACAATCGCAAGACCAGCGCATCATTTGGCCGGGCTGGGATACCCAGCCTGCACGCGATGGCGGCTTTGACAACGTTGACCTAGAATTCGCCGAAGTTTCCGGCCCGGGTTCTGTATATGTCTTTGAGACCAGCGGTTTCGGAGACATACAGTCGGTTACTGATTCCGGTTCAATGGAGCTGACCAGCGGCGAGGTCATCAACCAACCCACTCCTGCTCACAAGCACGTCAACTGGGCCTTTAGCGAGGCTGGCACCTACACCATGACGGTGCGGGCCCACTCCAACGGCGAAACCAGCAATGCTGTGACCTACACCTGGGAGGTGGGCGACGGCGGTGATGCGTCCACAGCGGATCGATCGGCTGACACGGGCGAGGTTAGCAATGATCAAGAAGCTTCGAGCACCCAACGATCAGCAGACAAGGGCGGCGCTGCAGCTGCCGATAAGTCCAGCGCCTCCGAGGACGAAGAGTGTACCCCGGGCATGACGCCGCAAATCAAGGACGATACGGTCTCCCCCTCCCAGTGGCGCGATGCCGATGGCGCTACCTTTTATCTCTCCGATAAATCCAGTGTTGAACTCCCGCAAGAGGTAGGCCCAGTGCCAGCTGGTCAGGCGTGGATGATTGGTTCTACCCAGGTCGATGGTGTGCCGTGGCTCGGCGCTAATACCCAAAGTCCGACCATGCGCGAGAATATCCCTGGCGATGTCACCTGGGAGTTAGTAGGCTTCAAGGGACCCGGCCCGATGATGGTCTACTCCCAGGGCGGATTGGGAAAGATCGTGGGCGATGAGTGGTTCCGCGGCAATGCAGATGCGGCGGAGGGTACCTATTCGATTGCCCCCAATACGCACGTGCACCCCAACTGGGTCTTTGGTGCGCAGGGCACCTATGACGTCACCATCCGCCAGGTGGCCAAGACCAATGAGGGCAAGCAAGTTGCCGGTGAAGCGACACTTCACTTCGTGGTCGGCGGCGACAAACCGGCTGAAGCCTTTGACAACGGGCACTTCGACTTGGGCGCTGCGGTAAATCCGGAGGGCGGCGACTGCGGGCATGGTGCTGCGGCAGGTGGGGCGTCGGCAAGCGCTAGTGGCTCTACCGCAAATACCGGATCAAACACTGGCCAGTCCGGGCAGGCATACAGCAAGGGCGGTTCTTTAGCCAATACGGGGACTCCTATTGTTCCCTTTGGCATCGGAGCGTTGGGCTTGGGCATGCTCTTTCTCGGCCTAGGCATTGCCCGTCTAGCTGTAGCTAAGGCAGCGGACTAATGGCGCGTGCGCTTTCTCATAAACGCAGGCTTCGGACCATAGGCGCGCTGCTGGGCTCCTGCCTGCTGGCTACTGGTTGTGCCCCTTCGGCTGCGTTGGATACCGGAAGCGGAGAAAAATTCGCCGTGGTGGCCACCACCCCGATCCTCGCGGATCTTGCGCGCAACGTCGCGGGAGAAGATGCCCGGGTACAAGGCCTTATCCCTAGCGGAAAAGATCCGCATACCTTTGAGCCAACGCTGCGCACGGTGCGCGATGTTGCCAATGCCGATTTGGCACTGAGCAATGGCTACTTGCTGGAGCCACAGTCTCTCATCGATACGCTGCACGAATCCACCGATGCTCCCGTGGTGGAAGTCGCCGATGCTGCCTCCACCCGCGGTGCCACTCTGGTGCCGCTGGTAGAAGATGTCTCGCTCGAGGCAATTTGGCTGGGCCTGCGCATCAGCGGCGCACAGCAGCGCTCTTCCGGAGTGGACTTCCGCATGGTCTCTGCCGATGGGCCAGGTAACGTCGCGGCCTATGTGGTCTCTACCTTCGGCACCCCGGAGGTCCTTTTTAACTCGGCCGATGGCATCGATGGAAAAGACTCAGTGACCTTGCCGGCCAACGCCCACACGCACGTGTCCTGGGGATTTTCCCAGCCGGGAATCTACCGCCTCGGGTTCCAAGCAGAGGGCACCGACGTCCAACACCTCACTGTGGCCGTGGGAGTAAACCCACCTAAAGGCATGCACGTGATAGATTCCGGACACCTGGATATTGCAGGTGACCTAGCCAAGCACAGCATTGACTTGCGCGATCAGGACAAGCGTTTCGACCCTGCCACCACCGTGGTGTCCATCCCCTCTTCGGTGCTGCAGCCCATACCGCCGGATCCGGCCTACCGCTTCCTGGGCAGGCCGGGCGCGGATACCTACCTATTGCCGCAGGCGGTCCTAGGAAAGCACATCCACGGCGAGGTAGACCCGCACCTATGGCACAACGTGGACAACGCCATCGCCTACGTCGATGTCATTGCCGAGGAAATGGCGCAAGCAGATCCTTCCCACGGGGCGTCCTACCGCCAACGGGCGGAGGCCTACACCCAGCGCCTGCGGAATACGGATACCTATGTTGACCGCGCCATTTCTTCTATCCCTAAAGAAAACCGACACCTCGTGACCACCCACCACGGCTACGCCTATCTGGAGCAAGGATATGACATGTCGGTGGCCGGCTTCGTCACCCCCAATCCGGCCATCGAGCCTTCCCCACGCGAGGTCATTTCCTTGCGCCGCACGCTGGAGAACCTCCATCTACCAGCCGTGTTTGTAGAGCCCGTGCAGCAGGCAAGCACCGAGACCCTGAAGCAGGCTGCCGCGGAGCAAGGCGTGGAGCTGTGCCCCATCTACGGCGACACGTTCGATGACACCGTCAGCTCTTACATCGACCTTATGAAATTTAACGCTGATTCCCTGCAGCGTTGCCTGAACCCCAACCCCACCCATGGAGATAAAAATGCTTAAATTCGCTACTCGTACCGCCACCCGCACCGCCGCCTGCGTCCTTGCTGCAGGTCTGGCACTTTCTACCAGCCCTGCTTGGGCGGGCGACCTCGCCCAGGTGGTCGGTGCCGATGAAGACGTTGCCCCGCAGGGCGAAGAAAAGGTCATCGACACCGGTCACGTAGACGTTGGCGCCCTGCTTGATGGCACGGATTCTGAGCTTATGGCCCGCGATGATGCCGGCGATAAGCCAGTCTGGCGTCACTTGGACGACCTCGTGTTTTCCGTGGGCGATAAAGCACAGCAAGCCCTTCCCGATACGGATGATTTTGGCTTCGTTGGAGCTGAGTCCGGCGATAAGGTCTGGGTGGTTCCTCAAACCGAGCAAGTCGGCGTTCCCTGGCTGGGGTGGAATACCCAGGCGCCCTCCCTTGTCGACGCCGCCGACCGCGGCGTCACCATGGAATTCCTCGGCCACTCCGGCCCGGGCGATTTCTCCCTCTTCTTACAAAACGGCGGCTTTGAAGCGCCACAGCTCTTGTGGTCCACCGCGCAGAAGAGCGACGAGAACTTCTGGGTAGACCTCAATACCCACACCCACGCCAACTGGACGTTTACGGAGCCAGGTACTCACCAGGTAGGCATCAGGGTGAAGGGCAAGACCAAGGACGGTGCCGATTTCAGCACCGATGGCGTACTCACCTTCGCCGTGGGCGATGATGCCGACGTCCAAGCGGCCCAAGACACTACCTGGAATCCAGACAACGCTCAGACCGCAGGCTCGTCTATTCCCACCTGGGTCTTTGTCCTCGCCGGCGTTGGCGTCGTAGTACTTCTGCTGGCCCTAGGGCTCGCCCTGCGTTCAACCAAGCGGGGCGATAGCCGTGGCTAAACCGCTCATTTCCGTTGCTGATCTAAACGTCTCGCTCTCGCACCGCAGCGTTATCACCGCTGCCAATTTAGAGGTCCACCCCGGCGAATTCATCGGGCTCCTCGGGCCCAATGGTGCTGGTAAGACCACCCTCATGCGCGCCATTTTAGGGCTCATCCCCTCCTCCGGTACCCGAGAGATCACGGGAACCGTAGGCTACGTTCCCCAGCGTCACGAAGTGGAATGGGGCTTTCCCATCAATGTCTATCGCACCGTGCTCAGCGGCCGTACCGGCCTTATCGGCTGGCTGAAGCGACCGCGCGCCACGGATCACGCCGCGGCGGCAGAGGCGCTTCGACTGGTTCACATGGAAGAATTTTCTACCCGCCCCATCGAAGAACTCTCCGGTGGTCAACGCCAGCGCGTGCTCATCGCCCGGGCCCTCGCCACACAACCACACGTGCTGTTGCTCGATGAGCCCTTTACCGGACTAGATGCGCCCAATACCGAATCATTGCTGGAGCTTTTTGAAGAGCTTTCCCACCGCGGTACATCCATCATTATGTCCACTCATAACCTTTCTGAAGCCGCACATTCTTGCCACCGCCTCATTCTCTTTAACGGCACCGTGGTAGCCGATGATTCCGCCTCGAACCTTCTTCACCAGACGGATCCGTGGACGCACACCTTTGGCGTGCGTGCCGGTTCCCCTTTGCTTTCTGCCATTGGAGTCACCGCATGATAGAAATTTCTTTCCTCGATTTCCTGCGCGACCTAGTCAATCCCCACCTTGATTTTCTCGCCCGCGCAGTAGGCATCTCCTTGCTTGCGGCCATCGTATGCGGCGTCATCGGCTGCTATGTCGTACTACGCGGCATGGCTTTTATTGGCGACGCCGTCTCCCACGCCGTATTCCCGGGCCTAGCCATTGCCTTCGCCCTGCAAACCTCGGTGCTCGTGGGTGGCGCAGTCGCCGGTGCAGTTGTGGCCTTGCTCATCGCCGCTTTTTCGCAGCGTCGCCACGTGCGAGCGGATTCCATCATCGGTATCTTCTTCGCCGCGGCCTTCGCTTTGGGCATGGTGATAATCTCGCGCACCGATGGTTATAGTGCCTCGCTGACAAGCTTCCTCTTCGGCTCACTCACCGGCGTTTCCCGCACCGATATTATCGTCGCGGGCTGCGTATGCACCGTAGTTGTCGCCATCGTTATTGCCTTTGGCCCCCAGCTCAACGCCACGTGCTTGGACCGGGAAACTGCCCGCGCAATGGGTTTGCCCGTATTTGTGCTGGACATCATTTTGTACCTGTGTGTCACGGCTGCAGTGGTCATTTCCGTGAGCACCATCGGCAATATCTTGGTCCTCGCGCTGCTCATCACTCCGGCCGCGACGGCACGCCTGCTTAGCACAAATCTAAAGACCATGATGTGCCTTTCTGCCCTCATTGGTGCGCTGTCGAGCTTCCTCGGCATCTACCTGGCGTGGGCCATTGACCTGCCGGCCGGCGCCACCATCGTGCTCACCCTCACCGCCATTTTCTTGGTTGTATGGGCCATCCATCCACTTCTCGGCGCCCGCAAGCACGCAGGTGCCTCGCTTTCCGACGCCCCACACCCCACCCCACGAAAGGAATCCGTCTCCTCATGAAACCTGTCTGCCGCACCGCGGTGGCCCTTGGTGCCGCCGGACTTTTAAGCTTCGGTTCCCTTCCTACGGTCGTCGGGGCTCCCTTCACCCCCGCCACCGCATATGCAGAAGAATCCACCGAAGCATGCACTTCCAGCGACTTCGACCTCATCGCCAAGGGACACCAAGACATGGCGCTCAGCGGCGATTCCGGCGATCTCAGCTTCAAGGTCAAAGATGATGATAAAGGCATCGAGCATGACTCTGAGTCCTTTGCCATTGAGGTAACTGATGACCTTAAGCAACCGCTTTCCGAGCTCAGCGATAGTTCCCTGCCCGATGAAGGCTGGGTACTGCCGCAAACGCAAGATCCCAACGCCCCCTGGCTAGGCTTTAATACCCAAGAGCTATCTCAGGATCTCCTCGCCGCCGGAGACACCGCTACTTTGAGCATGGCTATCGCACAGGGCCCCGAGGATGGCCGTATCGTGGCCTACCAGATGGAGCTTGGTGGCCCCAAGGTACTTATGGATACTGCCGATGGCTCTGCCTGGGACTACCCCGGCAACTCCCATTCCCACCCAGCCTTTGTCTTTACCGAGCCGGGAACCTACGCAGTGAGCTTTACCTTTGAGCTTCCCGACGGCTCCCGGCACCACCTCCATGCCGGTTTCCTCGTCGGCGAGCAGGCCACGGCGACAGACCTGTGTGGCGTGGACTATACCGATGCTGACGCTGCTACCGGCAACGAAGGCAACTCAAATAGCCGCCCCAAGCAACTGGAAAAAGACGTCAAAGACGTAGACAAAGCCATCGCTGGCTTGGACAAAGAGCTCGACAAGACCCTGCAGGAGGGTCAGAAATTCCTAGAAGGTGGTAAGCCGCAGCAAGGCGGTAAGGACTCTGGCGAGGATAGCGCGGGCAAGCGCAAGCAGGCCACCCGCACCACGGCAAAAGACGCTGGGAAGGATGGAGCGCCGCATAACACGCCCTCCACGGGCTCAGCTCAAACCTCTGGTACTCCACGAAAGTCCGGTTCTGGTTCTGGGGCTACGACCCACCACTCCGCTAGCCGTGTGAATGATTCCGCCTCCACTGCGAAAACCGGAAAAAGCGCGGCCACTGGCACAAGCTCGCACCGTTCTGCTTCCACCAGCGGTTCTTCCCACTCGACGGCCAAAAAGCCCACCGGCTCCCGGGGCGCAAAGTCTGCTAAGCGTACTAAGGGCAAGGCTGCGGGCTCCGCTAGTGCACAGCAGGTTCCGGATGCCGGCGCTGCGGAAGGCAGCGACTCTGAGAATGTACTGACTAATGCCGCTGCGTATACCGCTACCCTGGCAAAAAGCAGCTTCTGGGCGGGCCTTCTAGCGGGACTAGGCGCATTCGCGCTGGTGCTCGGCATTGGCCTGTTGGTCTATGTCCAGTTCTTCCGCAAGAAGAAGGCCCCAACCCAGCAGCTTGCCGATGATGCTACGACCCGCCTGCCGCGCGTCGACTAGCACAGTGCTCTTGAGCAGCAAACAATAAAACTAGGCCCAGAGGATCTCTCCTCTGGGCCTTATCCGTGGCTAAGCGCCGCTGTTTTATACCCTGGTCTTGGACGAGAGGAAGTCCCAGACCACCCGTGGAGTATCTGGCTGCCAGAACCAGGTGTGGTCCTGTGGAACCTTGACCAGCTGTACCTCCTTCTGGCAGCCGTTGAAGCTCAGGCGTTCCGAGCCGCCTGCTGCCGGAGTGGATTGGAAGGTCATATCGCAGCGATTGCGCTTCAGGTAGCCGCCGAGCACCGTGCGCACAGGGAGGTATCCAGCCTCGTGCCGGTCACCGCCTTCATAGGTCATCATCTTGTCATTGACACCATGCATGATGAGGGTATTCATCGGCGCATCGGCACAGTTGACCTCAACTGGCTTGTAGAAGGCGCCCGAAACCATAGCTACAGCGGCGAAGGTATCTTGGGCGTGGCAGCCCAGCACAGAGGTAAACCCGCCGCCGTTGGACATGCCCATGGCATATACGCGGTTTCGATCAACGTGGTAGTCCTTGTCCACAGAGTCAAGAATGCGCTTGATGAAGCGGATGTCCTCCCCATCGCGGGTCTTGGCATAGGGCGCTGCCTCCCAAGCTCGCTCAAATCCCTCTGGATAGACGATGATGGCCTCGTTATTGGCCTCGGTGGTCTGCATGCGCGCGTAGCTGGAGTAGTTCTCCGGGGAATCTCCCCACCCACCGAAGCCGAAGAGAACGGGGGCCGCCTTTTCGGGCGAATAGTGGTTAGGAATGCGCAACAAGTACCTGCGGGTCTTACCCTCGTGCTCCATCTCTAGGGACTGCATGGAACCCGGCGTAAACGGCGGGTTCGGATTGATGCTGGTATCTACCAATGCCGGCCGCGGCGCTGGCTCGGGAAGAGATGATCCCTCAGGAACAGGCGCTGCATTATTATCGCTGCTGCCGTTTTCTACTGGTGCCGGGGTTGATTCCTTAACACCTTCTGGGACTAGGTGGGACCCATCGGGCTGCGGGGTAACGGGCTGTGCATTTTTGGGAGCAGGTGCTGGAGCCGGGGCCGGTGCAGGCGCGGGTGCGGGTGCGGGTGCGGGAGCTGGCCTTTCTTGTGCATGGGCAGGCGCAGCACACACAAGCGCAGCGCTAGCCAGCGCAGCAGCGAGGATCAGGTAGAGGGAACGATATAGGAACTTAGTCACATTAGCCACAAGGTTAAAATTAACCACATCATTCACTTGATTCACTGTTTACACGCCCAGTGCACACTCAATTCTGTAAGAAAAGCCCAAGGCACTAAGCTAGATCCCCATGCACGAAGACAGACCAAGCACCGCCCCCGATTTTTTGCTTTCGCGAGCAACGGGGTCTGTCCGTACCCAAGGTGCGCGCCACACTTTCAATGACACCGACGCGGCGATTTCCGCCCTGCGCAGCAAGGATGTTGACATGGTCGTCGGTGCGATTCCGTTCGACTCTGACACGCCCGCCGCGCTAACGGTGCCGGAGGCCATCATCCGCGAAGAGGGCCCTTTGGAGCCGCACGCCTACTACCGCAATAAGAACCTAAACTCGCGAGTGGTCGGATTCGATCCGGAACCCGAAGAGCACCTGCGCCGCGTAGAGGCAGCCATCGGTACCATTGAGACCTCCAAACTGGACAAGGTGGTTTTGGCCCGCGCCGTAGATATCGAATTCCCTGAGGCTATTGATCCGCGCCTCGTGGCGGCGCGCCTTATCGACCTTTCCGCCAACCGCGATGGTTTCATTGCCGATCTCTCCCCTGCTGGGCGGCCGGGCGCGATGCTGGTTGGTTCTTCTCCAGAGGTTTTGGTCAAGCGTCAGGGCTCGACTGTTTCTGCTTTCCCCTTGGCAGGCTCGTCTCCGCGGCGCGCGTCGGCAGCCGAGGACCACATTGCAGGTCAAGATCTCTTGCATTCTGCCAAGGATCTCCACGAGCATTCCTTCGTAGTGGAACACCTGCGCCGGGTGCTTAGCCCACTGTGCGAAAGGCTAGATATTCCGGATACCCCGCAACTTATTAGCACCAATGAGATGTGGCACCTTGGCACGCCAATTTCCGGAACGCTCAAGGATAAAGACTTGACTGCTCTTGAGCTTGCCCTGGCAGCACACCCCACACCAGCCATCTGTGGCACCCCTGCAGAGGCCGCCCAAGCCCTCATTGAGACTGCAGAAACGGACCGTGGATTCTATGCCGGAGCGGTCGGCTGGTGCGATAGCTCCGGCGACGGCGAGTACATGGTAGCCATCCGCTGCGCAGAAGTGGCCGGCGATGGGCTATCGGCGCGTGCTTGGGCCGGCGGTGGCATTGTGGGCGATTCCGACGCCCAGGCCGAACTGGAAGAAACCACGGCCAAGCTACGCACCATTTTGAAGGCGCTCAGCCTCTAGCCCACACGCTTGGCGACGAGCACGACGTCGCTTTGGTGGTGTGAACCCGCGCCTTCCGTCAGATGGCGCTCACGACGAGTTAGCTCGACCGTCTCCAGCTCGCGCAGGTTTTCCGCTAACCATTCCGGCATCGCTACCTCTGCCGACTCCATATCGTGATGGACAAAGAGCAGTGTTCCGCCTGGAGCCACCAATCGCTCTAGCTTTTCCGCCTCTTCTGGCGTGGCGCGTACCCCGCCATAGTGGACGCTGACCAAGTCAAAGGGCTCATGGCTAAAGTCACTAAACGTGGCAACCTGCGCCGTGACACCGCGGGCTTTGGTGCGTGCGACGGCAGTCGGGGCGAAATCAATTCCCAACACATCCCAACCGTGGTTCTTTAACCAGAGCGCATCCGCGCCTTCCCCGCACCCAATGTCGAGGGCGGTTCCGGGATTAAGCCCCGCGGCGTAATCGACAAGGGTCGCATTGGGATTGCCCGACCACACCTGCTCAGAACCCTGATAGCGTTCCTCCATTTCCTCGGAGGTGGGTACGTAGCCGCGGTGTTCTTGGTGGCTTGGGTTATGCACGGTGGATGGTATTGCGCAGGGTGCCGAGGCCCGGGATCTCGATTTCGATGGTGTCACCTGGGACCATAGGAGCGGTGCCAGCCGGGGAGCCGGTGGTGATGACATCGCCGGGCAGCAAGGTGTAGGCAGCGGAGATCTCCTCCAAAATGCCGCCCATCTTCACGATCATCTGGTCCGTATTGGAATCCTGCTTTTGCTCGCGAGAGCCCTCGTGCGTCAGATACGCATTAATCTTCTGATCGTCTAGATTCAAGCTATCCAGATCGGTTTCGATCCACGGGCCGAGCGGGCAGAAGGTGTCAATGCCCTTGGCACGAGCCCATTGGCCATCCGTAAACTGCAGGTCACGGGAGGAAACGTCGTTACAGATGGTGTATCCCAGCACGTGGTCTTTCCAGTTCTCGGCCTTGATGTTTTTCGACGGCTTAGAAATGACCACGGCAAGCTCGCCCTCAAACTCGACGTTGGTGGCGTAGTCCGGAATCTTGATTGCAGCATCCGGGCCAATGACCGCGGTAGATGGCTTGATGAAGATGGTGGGAGGAAGGCTATCAGCAGACTTTTTGAAAACCTCGGCAACGTGGTCCGCATAGTTGCGTCCAAGCGCTACCACCTTGGTGGGAAGGGTCGGTGCCAAGAGGCGAACCTCGTTAAGCTTCCACTCACGGCCGGTTGGCTCCGGCGGGGTGAAGGGCGTGCCGGCGATTTCCTTGGCTACTAGCTCTTCCAGTGGGGCGTCTTTTGGCCCATCGATAATGGCGAAACAGATTCCTTCTGGGTGTGCAATTCGTCCTAAACGCATAGCGGCAATCCTACTCAATCGCTTCCTTCACATGTGTGCAAAGGGTACGGTGTTAATTAGTTAATTTGAGTAAATTCCCATTGTCCTTTAATCACCGTTGCTAACCCCAGTGCGGACTACGCCAGGAAACACTGGAGGTTTCAGGACGTCGGCAAGCGCCCAGCGCAAGAAGCCAGTCTCTATGCGACGAGAAGCTGGGCGATTCGGTCACCGACTTCGACGGTGTCTATTGGTTTGGCACCGCGGCGCGCAACGTCTTGTGCCACCGCATCCTCAATCCGCTGGGCGTTGGACTCATCACCCACGTGGCGAAGCAGCATGGCGGCGGACAAGATTGCCGCCGTTGGATCTGCAATCCCCTTTCCCGCAATATCTGGCGCAGAACCGTGCACCGGCTCGAACATGGAAGGATTCGCGCCAGAGGCATCGATGTTTCCGGAGGCAGCAAGGCCGATACCGCCGGTTACCGCGCCCGCCAAATCGGTGAGAATATCTCCGAAAAGGTTATCGGTCACGATGACGTCATAGCGCGCCGGATCGGTCACCATATAAATAGTTGCAGCATCAATATGCTGATAATCCACTTCAACCTCTGGAAACTCGGCGGCGACTTCATTAACAGTGCGTTGCCACAAACCACCAGCATTGACCAAGACATTTTTCTTGTGCACCAAGGTCAGATGCTTATGGCGCTGCGCTGCTCGCGCAAACGCATCGCGCACTACACGCTCCACGCCGAAGCGGGTATTTTGCGATACCTCACTGGCTACCTCATGCTCAGTACCTTCCCGCAAAGTGCCGCCGTTTCCGCAGTACAAACCCTCGGTACCTTCGCGCACCACAACGAAATCGATATCGCCCGGTTCAGCGAGCGGCGAGGAAGCGGTGGGATAGAGCTTAGAGGGACGCAGGTTCACGTGATGATCCAGCGCAAACCGCATCTTAAGCAACAGCCCCCGCTCCAGCACGCCCGGCGGCACCTCACCTGGGGCGCCGATCGCCCCCAACAGGATCGCATCGTGTTCGCGCAGGCTCTTCAAGTCTGCATCCGTGAGAAGTTCTCCGTTACGCAGATAACGTCGCACGCCCAGGTCATACTCAGTGGTTTCAATATCGGAGCGAACGGCGCGAAGAACCTTGAGCGCCTCGGCCGTCACTTCTGGTCCAATTCCGTCGCCGCCAATCACCGCAAGTTTCATTATGTAGGATTCCTTTCTCACAGAGTGGATATCAAGTTACCTTAGCAAAAGAAACCCGCGCGGCGCAGGAAGTTACCTAGCACCACGCGGGGTGAGATTCTGTTGCAGTCCGCAGCCTTATGCATCCATGTTCAGCTGTTCGCATTCAGCGCCCAAGGCCGCATTAATTTCGGCGATGAGCTCCTCTGGCACCTCGGCTTCGACGCGCAGAATTAGCACAGCATCAGATTCCTGTTTACCGTGCGTAAGTGCGGCCGCGACGATATTGATTCCCACAGCACCCAACTTGGTGCCCACCGTTCCTAGTGCACCTGGGGCGTCCGCGTAACGGAAAAAGAGATTGCGGCCGGTAGCACGCATATCTACGCCACGGCCGTTGATGCGAATGAACTTTTCGGTTCCATCGATGCCGATAAGCGCGCCGGTGAGCGAGGACGTCTCGCCATCGGCACCAATAACCTTCACCTGCAGGGAAGAGCGGTGCCCCTTGGACTCCGCATTGGTAGACACCTCCACCTCTACCCCGCGACTATTAGCGATCTGCATTGCATTGACAAAGGTCACCGGTTCCGAAGTCACAGCGCTAAACAGTCCCCGGACGGCAGAAAGTCCTAGCACTTCCACGTCTTCGGTAGACAACTCGCCACAGGCCTCCACCTCGACGGCAACGGGGGCTTGTCCCAAAAGGCGGCCAGCAGTGAGTCCTAGCTTGCGGGCGAGGTCCAACCAACCAGCAACCTCTTCTCTCACTGGCCCGCCGGAGACGTTGACCGCATCCGGGACGAACTCTCCCGCGAGTGCCTTTAGCACAGACTCCGCGACATCCGTTCCCGCACGATCCTGCGCTTCTACAGTGGAGGCTCCTAGGTGCGGGGAAACGGTAACCTGCGGCAACTTAAAGAGCGGAGAATCAGTGCACGGTTCCGTGGCATAAACGTCAAAGCCCGCACCTCGATGATGTCCCGACTCGATAGACTCAGCCAGAGCCGCTTCATCTACCAAACCGCCTCGCGCTGCGTTAATGAGAAACTGTCCTGGCTTCGCCTTGGCCAAAAGTTCCTTATCAAACATTCCGGTTGTCTCCGGAGTCTTTGGCAGGTGAATGGTCACGAAATCCGAACGCGACATCAGCTCTTCTAGCTCAACTAATTCCACGCCCAACGCTGCCGCGCGAGCCGGGTTGGCGTACGGATCGTGCGCGATAATAGTTGTCTCAAAGGACTTCAGACGCTGGGCAAAGAGCTGGCCGATGTGTCCAAAGCCAACAATGCCGATGGTCTTTCCGTAGACCTCTACGCCCTTGAAAGAAGAGCGCTTCCACTCCCCTTCGCGCAGGGACTGGTCGGCCGCTGGTATCTGGCGCGCCGTCGCTAAGAGCAGTGCAATTGCCTGTTCACACGCAGAGTGAATATTCGATGTTGGCGCATTGACCACCATGACACCCTTGTCGGTGGCCGCCGGAATATCGACATTATCCAGTCCCACCCCGGCACGGCCCACAATCTTGAGCTTTGTGGCCGCCTCCAATACCTCTGCATCAACGGTTGTGGCAGAGCGCACCAGCAAAGCCTCTGCCTCCGGAACCGCGGCGAGGAGCTCGGCACGATTCGGCCCATCCACCCAACGGACCTCAACAAAATCCCCCAAGGCCGTAACCGTGGACTGGGCTAATTTATCGGCAATAAGGACTACCGGCTTCGACATATCTTCCTTCGCTTAAGTGAAATGCGGTGCACGCGAGTCGCCCGCGTGTCAAGGAAGTGTAGTTCAGTCAGGAGTGCCCTGCTTGATTTTTGCCTTAAATTCTTTCACTCGACCGAATTCCGGCCCCAAAGCTACTAAGGCGCCGTCCTCAAGGCCCGCTACAGCAGCCATACTGTGCTTATCCGCTAGCGGATCGGCAGTCGGCACGACCAAAACTCTTCCACCGTAGGCTGCCGCAGTAATAACGTTCGCGATGGGACTATCCTTAGTGGCAACGATATTTGGCGCCATCTGGCCGTCCCTGCGGGACTGTGCTGGGATGGGTTGGTTCTTTTCCTCTCCGGCATCAAGTTCGCCTTCATACGGCACCCAGGCAGGACGCAGCTCCATATGGGGAGTCTTATCCAGCCGTGCAATATCCTTTACCATCTGCTCCGGCGAGGCTACCACCTTGGAACCATATTGGAATGCCGTGAACTCCCCTAGTGCCTTATGCGTTCCTGGATCCTTGATCACGCTGAATTCACCAGAGGTTTTCGTCCACGGCACGTCACCTACTACCACCAAGCGACTTACTCCCAAGTCCGTGAGCAACTTATGGATCTCCAAACGCCTAGCATCGTCATACTGCACCGCTGGCAAATGCTGGTTTACCGCCAAGGTTGCTGCACGAAGAATAGACTTATCGTCCGGGGCAAAAAGGACAAGCGAATCCGAATCTTCAAAAAATAGTCGGCTGGCTTCAATTCCAATGGGGTCATTAACAATGACCAACTTGCCATCAAATTTCGGATCAATAAGACGGTTTTGGTTTTCCGCCTTGGCCTTGCTGAGATCGATTTCGGACTCATCCAGATCGGACAGACCACGCCTGACCAGCTTGGATTCTGTGACCGGAGTGCCACAGGCTGCTAGTGCAAGAGAAGCAACAAGCACTGTAGCGGCCAAGCGCACAGATTTAGCGATCAAAAGCTTGCGGACCTTCCTCTCCACCAAAAAGGTTTGCTTCATCCACATCGCGGATAACGGGTTTACCTAAAGCATATTCCACAATGCCCAAGAATCGGTGACGGCGGTCCGCAAGGAATTCACGCGGCTGCGATGCGCGCAGATATTCCAGGTTCATTTCGTGGGATGCTAGCACCTCATCAAATTGCGCATCTTCCATGATGGACTTGGACTGAACGCGAGGTAGGTAGCGGTTGGGAGCGAAACCGTCGAGCACTACCTCGGTTCGTTTGCCCATCGGGGTGTAGTTCATCACCGACTCAGCCAAGACGGGATCAACTCCGTGACGCTTGCACCAATTTAGCGGGAACACAGGGAAAAAGCCTGGCTTGAGCTCTTCAAAGGTATGCCGAGTGAAGGCCTTTCCAGTGCGCCAGTCCTTCGCGCCGCGCGCCATAAGGAGGGCATAGAGTCCGTGCCATACGCCATCTTTGCCATCTACGGAAAGCAGCCGGGATTCACGGAAGTTGGCATCAGCGACGGTCTTCGGCGTCTCGTCCGTTGCACCGGCTACCCATTCGGTGACCTCATCTACGTCGCGAGCTGCACGCAGCTGCACTGCAGAAGAGCCGTAGAGCTCGCCAAAGACGCCACACCAGAACCATTGGTTGATACGGTTCCAGGACTGCTCGGTAGAAAGCGCTCCCCCGCGCTTGGCCAAGCGGGCGATAATGACTGCCAGGGGAACAATCTGCTCATTAAACGGAACCTGATCCATGCTGAGGATGCACCGCTCCGCCAAGAACTCTGATACCTCACGGAAGGTAATGCGCAGATCGTTGGCTGCCGACTTGTACTCCGCCAATGACAACTTCAAAATATCCTCGCGCTGGCCACCTGCACAGCCCTTTTCACCGGAGACCAGAAGCGATACTGCAGAGAGGAACTCGGTGCGCCCAATTCCATCCAAGGCTGGGGACTTACGCAGATCCTTTTCCACTTCTTGCCAATCAGCGGCCAAGTGGAAGCTGGGGTCCTCAGAGGCAAAGACGGCAGTGAGCAGATCGAATACGTCCATCTGCAAGCCGGCCGAGTTCGCTTGGGCAAAAATCGAGCCGATGCCGGCTCGCTCCGTCTCGCGGGAAAGTCGAATCATTGGCAGGTCATAACCGGACAATGGCCGAATGATGCGATTATTAAAGGCCGCCAGTTCCGCGCTGTATTCCTGCTTGGTCGCCGCAAGTTCAAAAAGCATACCGACGCCGTCTTCACTGAGCAGAGAAGCCACGGGAATGCACATATTCTCTAGCGCATCTTCGCGCGTTAGGATTTCGCTCTCGATTGCCGGTGCGAAGTGCGAGCAAATCTTGCCGTCTTGATTGACCGCGAAGATGGCATCATCCGGCAAAAGATTGCCGCGTACGGCTGCGCGAATATCGATAAAGAAGCGGCGGTGAATCTTCTTCTTGCGGAAGTCAGTGGTATCTACAAAGCCCTCGCCGTTGAAGCAGTGATACAGGGTGGTCAGGCGCTGCTGCCCGTCTAAAAGGAGCAAGCCGGGGTCGACGCCAGTGTCAGGTGCGCCCGCAAGGGCACGGGGACGAAAGCGCATCTTTTCGTTTCGGGTGTCAAGAGCCATGAGCGCGCCGATGGGATAACCGCGCAGCACGGAAACAATAAGAGATCGAATACGATCTTCATCCCAGGCATAGCTGCGCTGGAAGTCAGGTAACTGGATATCCCCGCGATCAATTCGTGCAAAAAGGTCTTTGAGATCATAGCTTGGCGTCGTAAAGCCCATGGCCCTCATCCTACTCCCCGCACCGGAGTTTTACCTGACACAAATAAGGCAAACCCACGGTAAACATGCCTGTTCACCGTGGGTGTGCGCTGGTTTGCACTATAGACGCCGCCTTTTATTTCTAGGCAGTAGCATCCAGCGGGTTCTTGACCCAGCTCATCAAATCGCGCAGCTTGGTGCCGGTCTTTTCAATCTCGTGCTGCGCAAATTCCTCACGTAGACTCTCCAGCTCCTTGTTGCCGCCCTCAATATTGGCCAGCAGGCGCTTGGTGAAGGTGCCATCCTGGATATCGGACAAGATATCCTTCATGCGCTGCTTGGCATCGGCATCAATAACGCGAGGGCCAGAAATGTAGCCGCCAAATTCGGCGGTATCAGATACCGAGTAGTTCATGTTGGCGATGCCGCCCTCAAACATCAGGTCCACGATGAGCTTCATCTCGTGCAGCACCTCAAAGTAGGCCATTTCTGGCTCGTAGCCAGCCTCAGTCAGAACCTCGAAGCCGGTACGAATCAGGAACTCTACGCCACCGCACAGGACAGCCTGCTCGCCAAAGAGGTCAGTAACCGTCTCTGCTTCGAAGGTCGTCGGGATAACGCCGGCACGCGCACCGCCGATGGCTGCAGCATAAGACAGAGTCAGATCATGGCCTTCGCTTTTAGGATCCTGTTCGGTAGCGATGAGGCACGGAACGCCCTTGCCGTCAACGAACTGGCGGCGAACCAGATGGCCAGGCCCCTTAGGGGCAACCATGCCGACGGTGACATTGGCCTGTGGTTCAATCAGCTTAAAGTGGATATTCAAGCCGTGCCCAAACAGCAGCGCATTGCCGTCTTCCAAGTTGGGGGCAATTTCATCTTCAAAGATCTGCTTCTGAGAGGTATCTGGTGCCAGCAGCATGATTACGTCTGCCCACTTGGCAGCTTCTGCTACGGTCTTGACTTCAAAGCCGGCTTCCTCGGCCTTGGCTGCCGACTTGGAGCCTTCACGCAGACCAATAACAACCTCGACGCCGGAATCGCGCAGGTTCTGCGAGTGCGCGTGCCCCTGGGAGCCGTAGCCAATAACGGCTACCTTGCGGCCTTGAATGATAGACAGATCCGCATCATCGTCGTAGAAGGTTTCAATAGCCATGTTGTAGTCCTCAATTCTGTAGTGATTGTAAGTTTAATGAATCAACGTCCCACCTAGCACTATACCACTACATGAGACGGAGTGACCATATAGTGAGATTTAATTTCGCGGGGGCGCCATCGCCTTGGGTCCACGCCCCAAGGCCACGTCACCAGACTGCACCAGCTCGAGCACACCGAATGGCTCCAGGACTTCGAGAAGCGCCGCCAGCTTCCCTGGGGTACCGGTAGCCTCCACCACCACTGATTCTTGTGCCACGTCTACCACGCGGGCACGGAAGATATTAACGGCATCGACCACCTGCGGCCGGTTGGCATTATTCGCAGCCACCTTGACCAGCATCAGGGCTCGCGCCACGGTCGAGTCCGCTTCGAGCTCCACCACCTTGATGACCGGCACAATCTTGTTGAGCTGCTTGGTCACCTGTTCCATAATCCTTTCGGAAGCATCGACCACGATGGTCAGCCGGTTAATTCCTGGATTTTCCGTTTGGGCCGAAACCAGCGAAATGATGCTGTATCCACGCCGGGAAAACATGCCGGTCACGCGCGACAAAATTCCCTCTACGTCTTCTACCAAGACCGACAAGGTATGCCGGGAAACGTCACTGGGGGCCACGCCTATCCCTCCTGGATAGTCTCGTCGATATCGGCAGGAGCTTCTGCCGCCGATTCATTTTCATCAAACAGCGGGCATAAGCCGCGGGCATATTGAAGTTCTTCGTTAGAAGCCCCACCGCCAATCATTGGCCAGACTTGGGCATCTTCACCAACGATGAAGTCAATGACCACCGGGCGGTCATTGATTGCGCGGGCCCGTTCAATGGCCGGCACCACTTCTTCCTCACAGGTGACGCGGATGGCCTCGCATCCCAACGCCTCTGCTAGGCGTACGAAGTCCGGGGTATAGACATCTCGTTCTCGCAGCTTGGTATTGGAGTAGTTCTCATTAAAGAACAGTGTCTGCCACTGACGGACCATGCCGAGGTTGCCGTTATTAATGACGGCAACCTTAAACGGAAAGCCCTCCAATGCCGCGGTGGTGAGCTCCTGGTTGGTCATTTGGAAGCAACCGTCACCGTCAATCGCCCACACCTCCTTATCCGGGCATGCCGCCTTGGCGCCGAGGGCCGCCGGGACGGCATAGCCCATAGTTCCGGCACCACCGGAGTTGATCCAGGAGCGTGGGTGTTCAAAGTCAATGAACTGTGCCGACCACATCTGGTGCTGTCCCACACCGGCACAGTAGATAGCCTCAGGACCTACGGTTTCACTCAGCTTTTCCAACACAAATTGGGGATTGAGCTGCCCATCTGGAGTGGGATCATAGCCACGGGGGAACCGTTCCTTGAGCCCATCGAGGTAATCCCGCCATGGGCCTAATTCCGGAGATTTCACCGCGGAGTCCTTGCGGTACTCCTTTAAGAGGCCTGCCAACACGTTGCGCGCATCGCCCACGATTGGCACGGCAACGTCGCGGATTTTCCCAATTTCAGCCGGGTCAATATCAGCATGAATCACTTGGGCCTCAGGGGCAAAAGTGGAGGTATCACCGGTTACTCGATCATCGAATCGCGCGCCGATAGTAATCAACAGGTCAGCTCGCTGCATGGCCGCAACTGCAGGGACGGTGCCATGCATGCCCGGCATGCCCATGTGCAGCGGATGAGACTCTGGAAAAGCGCCCAAGGCCATGAGCGTGGTCACCACAGGAATTCCGGTAAATTCCGCAAACTCGCGCAGTCCCTTTGCCGCCTCGGCCTTGATGACACCGCCACCGGCATAGATGACCGGCTTTTCTGCCTGCGAAATGAGCTCAACCGCTTGCGCGATCTGGCGATGGTGCGGCTTGGCCGTCGGTTTATATCCAGGCAGATCAAACGTAGCCGGGAAGGAATATTCCAATTCACCGTTTTGCACGTCCTTTGGGATGTCCACCAAGACCGGCCCCGGACGGCCCGTAGCAGCCAGATGGAATGCGGCTGCAATGGCAGCTGGAATCTGGCTCGGTTCCGTCACGATGTAGTTGTGCTTGGTAATCGGCATCGTCACGCCGCGGATATCGGCCTCTTGGAAAGCATCGGTTCCCAAGAGGTTGCTGCCCACCTGGCCAGTGATGGCGACGATGGGAACGGAGTCCAGGTTGGCGTCGGCAAGCGCTGTCACTAGGTTGGTCGCACCCGGCCCGGAGGTAGCAATGCATACGCCTACCTTGCCGGAAGCTTGGGCGTAGCCTTCGGCGGCGTGGCCGGCACCCTGTTCATGGCGGGTGAGCACATGGCGAAGCGTGGTTGAGGTGTGCAAGGCATCGTAGAGAGGAAGCACGGCACCGCCTGGAATGCCGAAGACGAGATCGGTTCCCAGGTCTTCGAGAGTGCGGACAATGGCGTGGGCACCACTCATCCGCTCCGGAGCGTGGGCACGTGAGGCCGCAGCCACCGAAGCGGGCGTGGGCGAAGTTGTCGTAACCACGGTTAATGTGCTCCTTGGATTGGTCTTTTACAGGTCCTGATCATCATCGGTACCGGCCCCAGATATGAACAAAGCCCCCGCGGGCTTATGAACTGCTCCCCATTAGTTGGACTGAGAAATCAGTTTCCGATTAGTGGGGAGTA